>Ga0213829_1001125_pt1 | contig 20329 bp, 23 predicted proteins | sample MC6MC0896MG_FD_180665 | JGI IMG/M metagenome (GOLD analysis project Ga0213829, IMG submission 180665) | Enriched soil aggregate microbial communities from Iowa State University, Ames, United States - MC6-MC0896-MG | ecosystem: Environmental > Terrestrial > Soil > Unclassified | place: USA: Iowa...
AACTATTCTAACAAAACCCACAAAGTGAGAAATTTACACAAACAAAATGAAGAGACCCGTTTTATCTACTTATAAAATACTAAAAGAAAAAGCCTGTAATGCAGACATTAATGAGGGTTGGACAGACTGGGCGGTTGAAATGCTGCAAGCGGGTTATGAAGAAGAAAGTTTGTATGAACTTGCGGGAATTTCAAAACCATTTAATCAATTTGAACTTCAAGACCTAACAGATAAAGTGTTGAATGACTTACAACTTGATTATTCGGACAAACTAGAGACCACAAAAAACTATGTTTGCTTTTTGCTGAAATATAATTTGGAAAAGCCAGACATGTATTTCAATGTTCTGAAGGAGTTTAGGGATATTTACTATGAACTTGACATGGAAACTGAATTTCATGACTTAGCTATGTTATACTGGGCAAAAGACGACTTAATTTATGAGGACAACCAGTATTATTGGGACGGAGCAAACAGAGGAAACATTGATAAAATCATTAAAGAACAGTTCGAGATTTACATAGAAAAATTTGACAACAAAAATTATAACCAAAACACCGATGAATAAACTTATTATAATTATTTCGCTTTCCTTTTTTTGTAATATTTTATATCCTCAGAAATTATTAATCTCTTGGAGTCAGCAAAATATTGAAAACTACACCAAAGAAATGTATGATGAGGCTCAAAAATTAACACCCACTGAACTGCTATCAAAAAACGTGAGTGATAATAGTTGGAGTGCCGTTTTCTTAACTTTAAATGCTTCTATTAACAACTACAAAACTGATAAAGTTTATTTAAAAGCCTTGGCTAATCAAGTTACTGATAGAACAGAAACAAAACTTGAAGGGACGAGTCGCTTAATAATTTGGGATAGAATTATTACTAAAGATATAATTTTTGAAGGTAAAGGATTAATTATTGATAATGACTTATACCTGGTTGCAGGTAGAGCAAACCAAATTCTTCAAAATTTAACAGATAAGGATTTTGGAACCGTTACAATAAGTACTACAGAAAAAGAACTGGAAACACTAAAGACAAATTGGTTGAATTTTTTATCGGGCAAGAATGTTGAAGAAATTAAGGCTATAGAATATAAGAATTCTAAATTTCCGGAAATTACCAGTTTAAAGGCGGTTAATGCATTAATAATCTCTCTTCAAGACAGTACAATTAAAAATGCAATTACCAAAAAATGCCTGAAGAACGTTTATAATTTAGACGAAATGCCTACAGACAACGGGTCTTCTGCAAGTTATTGCAATCCTGACACTTATACGTACGCTTATTTAGGAATGTTGTTCGGGGATGAAAAAGTTGATAAAGCTAAAAATTCAAAATGGTGGTTAGATTTTTGGAATCAAAATCATGAAAAGTTAAATTGGAATAACGATAAGGGAATTTACGAAGTAGTAAATAAATAATAGCTTTTGAGCAGATTATCATAGAAGGAGCTTGCTATTAAATAAACATAAAATTTTATGCTCTGATCTTGAAAGACGCATTACCTATTGGCTATTTTATACAAACCATTCCATAGAAATGAGAAAAAGATATTTCAAAAAATTTTGGAACGAAACAACAGGAGATGAATTAACCGACTGTTGAGGAAAATCTAAGTATTCTTTTGAAACGGACGAAAACTGTAATGTGCTTAAACAGATTCAAGTTTTTCAAAATAAAAAGATTTTAAAGTACGACGAACAAAATTTTGAAGACCAATATGGATTTCTAACAGATCGACCTTTAGAAATTGAAGATTTAGGTGATAGCGAACTGTCTGAAATTGATTTTTATAAAATTTGGAAATAACAAATTTACTATGGAACTATCGAATGATTTTAAAAATGCGTTGAGACACTTTGTATATTATTACACAAATGGAACTTTACCATACGTTATAGGCGACAATGAATTGCTAGAAGATATAAATTACAGAGAAGATTTAAAAGATGAAGCAAGTTTAGTTGAGCAAGCGTTTGCAATTTTTACCAATAATATAAAAATGGACGAAACTGGAAAGGTTTTAAATCTTACTCATTCAATGAAAAGAGCCGCTCAATGGATTAGGTTTGTGTGTAAAGATAAAAATGACCTTTACAAAGTTGATCCAGAATTTGAAGATTGGGAAGTAGAACTACACTAAAAAATTTCGAGTTTTACGGTTCCAATAATTGCTATGCAGTTGGAAATATTATGCTATACTTTGCTAGAAATTTGTATTTTAGTTGAATGTTTCGGTTTGGAAATGTATGCGAATGCAAAATCCGGAAACGTTAGCAGAAACTTTATGAAAATAGCATTCTTAACAGTATTTTACTTTTTAGTTTTATCTTGTAATAATTCAAACAACGACAGTAATATGGGATTTTTTAATAATTTTTTTGGAAAGAAAGTTCAATCTGAACACACTTTAAAATCTAATTTTGACAGCTTAAAAATTGAAAAAACTGACGAAATGCTTGATGAAGATTTATACTGGAAAATCATTGACAATTCATTAAAGAATTCAAAAAATCAAGACGGACAGGAAAAATTTCTAATTTCTGAAATTAGCAAATTGGCACCTAAACAGATGATCGGTTTTCGCTTGAGAACCGACAAGCTGCTGTACGATACTTATAATTCTGAAATGTGGTGTGCGAGCTATTTAATGAACGGTGGAAGTTCGGATGATGGGTTTGAATATTTCAGAAATTGGATAATTTCCAGAGGTAAAGATGTTTATTATAGAGCTAAAGAAAACCCTGACTCTCTAATTTCTGAAAAAGCTTTTGGAGAAGAAGATTTTTATGAATTTGAACTGTTTTGGTACGTTGCTTTAGAAGCATTTGAACAAAGAACAGGAAAAGATCTATATGATTACATTGATGAAGATAATTTTACTACTAAAGAAGGAAACTATCCTCAATTTGAATTTACTTGGAAAGAAGAAAGCCCTGAAAGTATGAAAAAAATATGTCCTAAACTTTATGAGGAATTTGCGAATAAATAAAAACTTTCGCTAAAAAGATTTATCTATTTATTTCTGTTTTTATAAATGATCGCTTCGTATTTGGTAGTATTGGGGCTGAACAACTTCGGCTAAATGTTTACCTTTAACAAGCAACAGGTCGCATTAAAACTTGATATTCAGCAAGACCAAAAACTTCATGTAGCACTTTAAAACACCCTACAAATGACAACGAAACTTTATAACATATATCTTGATGGTAAACTAATAGGAACGACTGAACTTGATAAAGCAGATGTGCCTATGGGGGTTGTATTTGGACTAATAAATTTTACGGAGAATAATTTAGACTATAAATTTTTTAAGAAATACTGCTTTGACAACAATATAGAATTAGCATATGAGTACCCAGAAGACAAATTAATAGCAACCAGAACAATTGCGGGTTTAAAAATTACAAACGAAAACGGAATTGAAGTTAAAGGATTAGGAAACCAGATTAGTGGAATGGATGGCGATGAATTTGAAGTAATTTTAGAAGGAGTACCTTATCCATTCTTTGAAGAAGAATTTCCGCATCATGTAAAAGCGTACAACGAGCAGTTCAAGGAAAGTTAATAAAATGTCTACAGATTTTTGAAATTATATTAGCGACAGAGAACGACTTTTTAATATATCTATATTGAATAACTAAAAAACAACATATATAAACTAAGACAATAATGACAGTAATAAATTATACAACCGGAGATGCAACCGCCCCTACAACACAAGGAAATAAAATAATTGTACATATCTGCAACGATATAGGCGGTTGGGGAAAAGGATTTGTACTGGCTATTTCTAAAAAATGGAAGCAACCGGAGCAAAATTACAGAGAGTGGTACAAATCAAAAGATGGTTTTACACTTGGTGAGGTTCAATTTGTGCAGGTTGAAGACGATGTATGGGTAGCGAATTTAATAGGACAGCATAAAATAAACAAAGACGAAAACGGCAATGCCCCTATTAGATACGATTCCGTACTAAAAGGACTTGAAAAGGTTGCTGAATTCGCCTCAGAAAAAAATGCTACCGTTCACATGCCCAGAATTGGCTGCGGACTGGCGGGTGGAACTTGGGATAGGATTGAACCTTTAATAGAAGAAGCAATTACAGCAAGTAACGTTGACACCTACGTTTACGATTTTAAATGATACAGCCTGCAAGTTGTTTTGCGGTGAGCTGAATGCCAAAATTCAATATAATTTTTGCTGCGACCTGTATACCAAAGCTATGGCACGTTACCTACAATTTTACACAATAGACCATAAACAATATGAAAGCGAAAATTTTAAATTACTTTATAATCATTGGCCTTTTAGTTTGTTCTTGCGGGCAAATTTCGCATGCAACCTTTGACTCTGACAAATGGAAAAATTTAGATTTAAACGCTGAAGAAAACTGGGATTTAAGATGGAAAATGATGAATGATTTAAGAAAAAACTACACGTTATTGGGGATGAAGAAAAATGATGTAATAGAACTTCTTGGAAAACCTGACAGTGAAACGAATTCAACATTTAATTATTATTTGGGAATGACAGGCAGAGGAATAAATACTGGAAACTTAACAATAACTTTTAATGAAAACGCTGTTGTTGAAAACGTAAGAGTTAATCAAGGATAAAAAATACTATGTTGCATTACCATATATCTTTGACAGCTTCGTTTAACTTAGCAGAGAGAATTCAGTTTAGTTAAAACTTCTTGCAGGTATCGCAAATATACGGAGAGTTATAGGAAACTTAAAAAAAACACTACTTTGAAAAACACTACAATACTTTTTTTTACATTTTTAACTTGTGTAACCAGTTACTGCCAGACAATTTCTGAACGACTAATTATAACCGATACAAAGGATTCGGTTTACTTACATTCAGATAAAACATCTTTTGACAGAAACGGAAATTACTGTTTTACTATTATAGAGAACGGTGATGAATATTTTATTACACCCAATGATAAAATTGGAGGTTATAAATTTATAGGTTCAACGTACGGAATCGGCGGTGAAATAAACTATACAAACTCATATTCTGACCCTGCAGACAAGCCTTTTTATTACAAAAACGGTAAGGGAACAAAAGTTTATGGAACTGCAATTGGTAAAATAGAAGGTTACCAAACAAGTAATACAAGAGAGAACATTGCGATTGTTACTACTTTAAAAGATTCTGTTTTCTATTACATTAATGGTAAAAAAGTTTTAAGCAGTATAAAAGATTCAAAAAAACATTATATAACAGAAGACGATTGGGTTTCTTTCAGCGAAAATGGAAATACAATTTATTTTATAAAACGAGACGACCTGTATTTTCTTTATGTAAATGACCGTTTAATTGAGAGTTCTAAATTCGAATATACCCAATTAGCTATTAACGACAGTGGCACTTATGTTTTTGCAAAGGGCAAAAGACCTGAACAAAAAATTGATACATATGACTATATGTTTTTTATTCATTCAATGGATAGCGTTCTTGGACATGTGAGAACCGTTTGGGACTATGAGTTAAAAGAAAATGGAGCTTATTATTACAGTGGAGAGGATAATGGTCCGTATTACATTGCAATTAACGATAAACTTTATAAAAACATAAATAATATTTCAAACATTACACTTCTTGATAAAAATACCTTTATGTACACCTATGCAGAAGAAGGAACAACTAAAATTAATGTGAGTGACAAAATTTACACTCATGACTTTGAAAAAATATTTCACCCCTCTTTAGATACAAAAGGAAATTTTGCTTTTTACGGATTAAAGGACTATTATCTATTTAAATATATTAACGGAAAAAAGGAAGATAAACCAATTTCAGATTATAGTGTTCGCGCAACACCATTGTACATAAGTCCAAAAGGGGAATCGATTCATTACTTTAAGACCGACGATTTGATTTATATTTATCAAGATGATAAACTTTTATTTAAACCGATTTCAAAAAAAAACTCTTTCCAAGTTCTTTCACACAAAGAAATATTACCAAACAATTTTGTAAGAGGTAAATCTGAAAACGGGAACTCGTTATTTTATATTGAATTTGATTCAACAGGGTATTTAGTGTTTAACGGTGTTTTTTCTAAGCCAACGATTCCTGTAAAAGCGCGTTCCTATTCAGAAGCAGGAAGTATTGGCGAAATTGTAGCGGGAGAATATAACGACCACGGTTTTTTTGCGATACAGAAAATAGGAAGTTCAAAATACTTACTTAATATAAACAACCAGATTTATAAAGAAATTGATACTGTTGATTTGATTTTTGAAAAAGATTGTTTTTTTAATGGCAAAGAATTGATTTTTTATGGAGTTAAAGGTTTATCTTTTTATCAATTTAAATTAACATTATGAAGAAGCTGTTTCTAATACTATCACTTACAATATATCATTCTGTATTTGCTCAAAAAATGCCGTCAGATTATTTTGAAGAGGCAAGTAAACACTTTGAAAATGATGATTATGACCAAGCACTCTCCGGTTATCAATACATTGTGGATAATTGTGCTAAAAACGAACTTTACCCAAAGGCTTATTATAATATAGGATTTATTTATTATACGCAAAGAGCTTTTGAAAAGGCAGAACCTATTTTTAAAGCAATTCTTGAAAGCAATTTTAATGAAAAAGAGAATTCAGGTGGTGGTATTATGGAAGACCCCTACACAAATTACAAGCACAGGGCAAGTGAATTTTTAAGTGCTATTTATTACGATAAAAAAATGTATGATATAGCTTTAGAATATTTCACTTTATCAGACACATTATATCCGTACCTACACTTTTGCGGAAACGAGTACGCTTTAAATGATATCCATACCGCTTTGAGGTATGCAGACATATATCAAAAGCTTAACCAACCCGATAAAGCAATTGAAGCATTGCTGCCGACTGTGTTTATAACTCTTGCTGACAACTCCAAGGTAATTGGTGAGCTAAAAATATTACTTTCAAATAAACAGAATTTAAAGAAAGAACTTGAACAGTCATTAAGCAAAATCTATTCGAAGAAAATTAATGATGACAACAATTCATTCACAAGCTATTATTTTAAGTTTCTGGGAGCTGAGATAGCTGTGCCATACAGTTATGAAGATGATAGTAGCAAATCTGATAAAGAAAAAGCCATTAAAGAAATTAAGCAGACGGACTTTTACAAAATGATTAACAAACTATAACTAACAAAAAAACTTTTTACAAACTTTGGCAATAGCAGGTCTTTTTACTTTTTTAATAATTACGAAAAAATGGCATTGGATTTTTTTTTAACGTAGTAACTGGTTATCGACTAAAGCTTTACATGTTGGAGATTCCGGAACAAGTCCGGAATGACAGTATATAGTTATTGAGATTCGGCAGTTAGATGCTTCGGTACTTCGATGGGCTAGCAGACACAAGCTCACTGAACAGGATTTAAAGTGGTAGAAATATTTAGCTTTGAAATCTCCATTGTTAGTGATAGATGTATTATTTTTTTCTCTTCTTTTAAGATATTAAAAGAAACAAAAATCTTCTTATTGCGGTGAAGCTTTTGATTCGTGTGGATTGTATGTATTGTGTTTGAAATTTGGGAATTGGGAAATAAAACTTTTCTTAACCGTATACATCAAAAAAAATATAAGAAATATAAAAACATCACTATATTCGGCTAATCTAAAAAAACATCAGCATTCAATGAATATATACAAAACCTTATTATTATTAATTACCGTTCTTATCAGTGCCTTTTGTGCAGCTCAGGAAAACAGCAAACCTTTAACTGTAGGAAAATCTGACGTTTTACATTCGAAAATATTGAAAGAGGATAGGATAATTAACATTTATCTTCCTGAAAATTACCATGAAAGTGACACAATAAAATATCCTGTAATCTATATTCTTGACGGAGGTATTGAAGAAGACTTTCTGCATATTGTAGGAATTGTTAGGTTTAACACGCAAGACTGGATTGCGCGTTTTCCGCGGTCAATAGTTGTAGGCATTGAAGGAAATACCAGAAAACGTGATTTTACATTTGCAGTTAGCAGTACCGATTTTATTGAGAAAGAAGGTTTTTCTAAATCAAGTTTTACGCAGTACGGCGGCTCTGATAAATATATGGATTTCATTGAAAAGGAACTGCAGCCGTACATTAACAAAACCTACAAAACAGAGGCTAAAAAAACAATAATTGGAGAATCTTTAGCTGGATTATTTACAACAGAAATACTTTTAAAGCGACCGCACTTGTTTGACGACTATATTATTATAAGTCCAAGTTTGTGGTGGGGAGACCGATTGCTTTTAACTGATGCTGAAAGCCTGTTACATAAAAATCTTTCAAAAAAAGCAAATGTATACCTTGGAGTTCCCAGTAAAGAGGAAGATATAAAAATGTACAATGAAAGCGAACTGTTACACCAGTACCTGAAAAGAAACAAGAACATTAATCTGATTTTTGACTATATGCCGGAGGAACTTCATTCTACCGTAATTCATCAGTCGGTTTATAACGCATTTAAAAAACTATACCCAAAAACAGCCTATTCAAAATAAGCTATATAGACAACCGACTGCCGAGACTCGCTGTGTGTTAATGACAAATGCACCGTTTTGAAACTTTCCGATAGTGATCGGGACAGGATGCTTAAAGCTTAAATACCTCTTTTGATTCGTGTAGACTGTATTTATTGTGTTTTTAAGTTTAAGTAGGGTAAATGGGAATGGGAAATTAGATAGACTGGCGAAGCAATAGCATACCATTTTCCTGACGTTCTAAAAATGGTATAGATACCTAAAAATGCTGAAAAAAGAGAAACGGAACTTCTAAAACGGTTAAACAAAAGTGATATATTTACAATATCAAAGAACAACAAAGCACCTATGATGATTGCAACTGTACATGGATACATAGAGAGGCGAATACTTATTAATTTCACGGCAGATCCCGAAGTTGTGAAGAAGATTATACCTTTCCCTTTCCGTATAAAAACCTATAAGGGGAAAGCTATTGTAGGAATATGCCTGATCAGACTTAAAAGTATTAAGCCTATTGGTTTCCCTGACTTTATGGGAATAAACTCTGAAAACGGTGCCCACCGTGTTGCTGTAGAATGGGATGAACACGGAGAGACAAAATGTGGGGTCTACATTCCGCGCAGGGATACGTCGTTAAAACTAAATACCGTTATTGGGGGAAGAATATTTCCGGGGAAACACCATTACGCTAAATTCAACGTACAAGAACAAGACGGCAGCTACTATGTAAACTTTAAAAGCAGCGACGCTACCGAAATATTAATAGACGCTGCTGAAACAGATACTTTTTGCCATTCATCTATTTTTGAAAACCTTGAAGAAGCATCAGCTTTTTTTAAGGCAGGAGATCTTGGGTATTCACCCAACAAAGACCGTTTTGAAGGACTGCAACTTAAGACCTATCGTTGAGAAGTAAAGCCCCTTGATGTTAAAAATGTACGATCGAGTTTTTTTGAAAACGAAGAAATTTTTCCAAAAGGATCTATAAAATTTGACAATGCCTTGTTAATGACAGATATTGAACACGAATGGAAAACGAATAAATTGTAATTGTTTATTTGACGATTAAATCAGACTATTTCGCTTTGACCCATCCCTATTCTTCTGTTTAAGAAATTCTTTGATCGAATTGAATAATTACATCTCCAAGTTCGTAATCTAAATTTAAACTGTCGATAATTATTCTCGTCAGACTGCCCTTTTTTCGCAATCTGTTTATGTAGCTGTATTCGTTAACAATTTCTATTACCGTTAAAATTTCGCGGTGCTCTGTAGTTGAAACCGGAGTGTTGTTTAACCTGAAATACAGAATTTCTAACAGATGTGCTTTTGCGATGACAAAATTATTTTCTTGCATTTACATTATCTTATTTAACACGTTTTACATTGATGATGTAACGAAACATTTTTTATTATAGCCTAAAAAGATGTTTTGCATTTTTATACCTAACCCTTAAATTAGTACTTAAGCAAAACCTTATTGCTTAAAAGTTCCCCTTCAAAGAATTTAGCTTTCTGCTGATCTTTAAAAAAAGGAGCTGCTTTGCGTTTGAGGAATTTATTTTTTATGATATTCTGCTGGTACATTGCGAAAACTATATACAATTGTTCTTCGTTTTTGCAATCGTCACCTACAAAAGGTTGGTAATTATATGAAAAACGGAATTTAATATTGCGTTCACGGGAAAAAACACCACTGAACCCAAAGCTGTGCTTCATTTTCTTTCGATCTCTTGGATAGTCATAATGAGTAAACGAAAAATCACAGTCAACCAATCCATTTTCTTTTTTCAGGAAGAAACCTAATGCGTAATTAGCTTCTTTTTTAGTTTCTAAACTAAAAGATCCTTCATGAGCAGATGTTGGTATAAAAAACCACAGTTCTTGAGGGTTACTAATTTCTAATTCGACCTGATTATCAGGAAGCAGTGTTGCCTTTAATTCTTGCGACAAGCCAACTGTAGCGTATAAGGCAAATAGTAACAGCATTATTTTTCTCATAATATATTTTGTTTGATTTTTACATTCGCGATACATAAACATTACCAAGCTTGTTTAATGCTTTAAACGATAGTACTTGCTTTGTAAGGTTTGAGGCAAATTATCATTTTTTGAATTATTAGATACTCTTAAATTCTGAACAAAAAAAGCGATATAATATTTTTCGTTATTATTTACCTCATAATACTGATATGACAGTGGTGTATCATAAAATTTGCGCTTTAAATAGAATGACTGAGTTAATGTATCTTTACTTTTAGCAATCATTTTTTTATAATTTTTAAGGCTGTCCTGTCTTTCTTGCTGTAGAAATTTATACTGATCTGAAATAAGAAATTCACCTTCTAGAATTGAGATATCTTCTTTTTTAATTTCGTTAAAATCATTGTCGAAAATTTTGTAAAATATACTGTAATCGTCACTTACGTTTATTGTGTCGGAGTTATTTAGAAAAAAAACATAATCATTTATAGAATTATTGATTAGTGATAGGTTTATACTTTTACCTAATACGATATCTTCTTCATTGGCAATTGAAATTTCCAACTGAGAATTACTACAGGATAATAAAAGTAATGACAGTAACAACAAAATGGTATTTTTCATAAAAAACGTACGTTTATCTGAGCATAATTACTTTAAATTTATGGAAAGCCTTTGATTGCAAATATATTAATTGTTAAAGAAATAAAGGGTACTATAGAGTGGGGACTTGAGGTACCTTTGATAAGATTTAATTATTGAATTATATTTTACTTTTAAGTTGAAAAGTAAAAAGTGGCTTGTGTAATTAACCATTCAGCACTTCCTTAGTTTTTATATAAATACTATATTGCAGGTGTATTAAAGTATACCGAAAACCTTATGAAAGCTACAAACAAAACGGGGCATCCGCTATTTATAATATGCGTATTCGTCCTTATATTAAACGACTGGTACTTAAAACCGATGTTTCAAAATACACTAACGGGAAAACTTTCGGACTTTGCAGGGCTTTTCGCATTGCCTTATTTGTTAAGTTCGCTACTTCCAAAACATACACTAAAGATTCATGTGTGGACGGGTTTGCTTTTTATTGTGTGGAAAAGTGAATTAGCCGAACCGCTGATTACATTTGCAAACAGCTTAAGGATACCGGTAAGCAGAACTATTGACTTTACAGACAACATCGCTTTAATATCATTACCCCTCTCCTACTTTACCCTTAAAAGCAGTTTTACCCTAAACCTAAAGCCTATTCTACACAAAGTATTGGTAGCAGTTTCGTGCCTAGCATTTGCAGCAACCAGTATGCCACCACGGGAAAACAGAACGTTTACGCAAATTGATAAAGCATATACGTTTGATATTTCTAAAAGAGAGCTTGTTTCGAGACTTAATATGGTTCAGATTGAACAGATACATAAAATAAATAAAGGGAGCGGAAAGGTAGATTTTAATGAAGATTCGAATATTTTCTATTTTCAAGGATCAGCCGATACACTTGCCCTACTGTTAGATTACAGAAACATACATAACGGTGACACCATAAGGCTAAAAACATCGCTTGCTGATATTATGATAACGGGAGATGATCGCAAATCGGAACTGAAGCTTTTAACAGTGTATAAAACCGTTCCTTTATACAGTGATAAAGACTATCGCACAATAACAATACGTGAATTTGAAAAGCGAATTGTAAAAAAAATAAAGAATTACCGTTAACCACCATTACACTTTTTTGAACATGCTACTTTTTATTCTTCTCTTCTTATTTTTTGTTATTATACCTGTTGGTATAGGCATTGTTATTTACAAACTAATTGTGAGGAGCGGCAGCAAACGCAATGCAACTATTTTCGCCGTTATATACGGGTTGATTTTAACGGTAACCGCAGTGAGTATTATTTTTGAAGACGAACTTTTTACCAAGGGTGATGCTTTGGAACTGTTGCGCGAACAACGAATTGAACTGGCAGACGGTTTCAGTATTGTTGAGAACCAGTCAATGAGCGGAATTGGTGATTACTACCATACTTTTACCCTGCAGATTTCTGAAAAGGACAAATTTAAGATTATAGAAGGCATAAAACAGGCACACAATTTTATACCTTTTGTCGATTCAGCAGCTACCGATTTTTATCCTACAGAAGACAGGTACGAGGAAAAAAGAACGGAATACAACTATGAAACCGAATACCAATATATTCGAGAATACTTTCAGGGTAACGGACAAAGTTATGCACCCACTCACAGAAAAATAAAAGTGCAGAAAAAAACGAATGAGATTGTTTTTGAAGAAATGGTGGAGTAATATTTACCAGCTATAATTAAGGGAGACAATAATTTTTAATTTATCATAAGACTTTATTTTAATGAACAGTTACGAGGATGTTTGGAATGCTATTGAAGTATTAAAAAGCGAGAAAAGCGGCTGGTTTTGGAAAAAAGAAAAACCAAAAGAAAAATTCAAAGCACTGGAAGTTATTGCTAAAGCAGGTAATGCAAACAGTATTTACAGCCTTTTACCTTTTTTAAAGTTTAACAATGAAGAACTGCGCAATGCAGTGTGCGATACCATTATTACCCTTTTTAAAAAAATTGATGATAGAAAAGGCTATTACAACACCCTGAAACACTGCAGCATTTCTAGAAAAGATCTAGATTATTATGAAACCGTGTTTGACAAAGACCGTTTCTTTTATCTGCTTGCTTTAAGCTCGCTCAACGGTAACGGATATTTACGGGAGGTAGCGGTGCAAAAACTTGCACAAACCGGAAACTCACTTGCCATTCCGTTTACAATTTACCGTTTGGCAGACTGGGTATTGCCGGTAAGACAGGCCGCACTAGAATGTATTAAGGCTTTTACAAATAAAGCCTATATTGACGCGCTTATTGCTAACCTGCCTGCGTTTGAGTGGTTGTTACAGGTTCAGCGTACTGATTTACGAAGTACGTATGAGGATATTATTACCTTTTTAATGAACGGTAACCGCGATTATATACTTACTAATTTTAGAGGTTACGAAGACCGGTTACGTTTTCGGCTTGCAAAACATATATCATCTGTATTAGAAAGTTCAAGAGAATTGCAAATGCTTTTGGAAGACAGATATTTTATGATACGGAAGCTGACATTGGATCATTTTGAAAACCTTACCGAATCGCAGATTGAATGCTTACTGCAGGATCGTTCTGCAGGTATAAGGCAAGAAACCCTTTACAGACTGAAGGAAAACGAAAATTTTGAAGCTGTATTAAAACGTTTTATTGCTGACGATTCTGCAATTATTAGAAACTATGCCCGTTACTATTTGAAACATACCGACATGGATTTTGCGGCATTTTACCACGACAAACTGAAATCTGAGCATCAGATAACCGGTGCTTTAATGGGACTTGCAGAAATTAACGCTGTTGCCTACAGGAACGATGTGCTTATTTATACAGAACATCACGACCTGAAAATAAAGAAGAGTGCCTTTAATGCGCTTTGTATTTTAGATGAAGAAGCGGCTTATGAATTCGGACTAAAAAATATGGATACTCCTTTTACAGGACTTAGAAACCAGATTACAAACTTTTTGTCGGGTATATCGCGAGAGGAAATTTTGATTAGGGCTCGGATTATATACAATACGGGAAGTGATGAACTGAAACTGTCGATGCTGAGGCTATACGGTAAAACAGGCGGATGGAAAGTACTTGCCGATTTAATGAGTGCAACTACAGAACAAAGCCGCGAAATAAGAGAACTGGCGAACGTTTATTTGCAAAGCTGGAAAGCAAAGGCCATACATCTTTATACAAATCCTACTGAAAAGGAAAGAAATCTTATACGTGAAGTTTTTGCAAGAGTTACAGCACAGCATGAACAAATGAAGTACTTTAACAATAACCCAGTTCACGATCTGGATTTTTATTTTAAATAGGGAATCAGGGAAAAAGGAATACATTACTGCGCATTTAAGTGAGAAATTAATGAGGCAGGATTTATTATATTTTAACAGATAGTATAACATAGCGTATCACAAATTGAAAAACAAGAAGAAAAAGACCGTTGTAAAGAAAAAGAAAACTGTCAATAAATTTAAAATATTTCTGATAAGCGTAGGGCTGATGGCAACTGCACTAACAGTGTATATAGGTTATAGAGCGGCACTAAGTGACAGGAAACTTTTTTCTATTGGACTTTTCGCCTTGTTTGCAGGGCTTTTTTATGAGAGTATTAAGGTGTCGAGAAGCTGGAAAGCAGTTACAGGCATCTTTGCAGCGGCATACCTGTCCAGTCTTACAGCATTCTTACCCGGAAAGAGAGAAGGCTCTTACAATTTTGAAAACCATATTGAAGTATGGCCTTATTACCTGGTAGTAATATTCTCGGTCATTTTCATATTTGTTTATAAAGACAAAGTTACCGCAAAACTTACGGAAGGGATTACGCTGTTGCTTTCGATCTCTTTTATATACTGGATAATTGATTACGGTTTTACGGACTATCATCATTGGTTTGTATATCTTCTTATGGCTACGGGTATCTTTTTTTCAGGATTTTCGATTTTAAATGCACTTACCCCTATCACTCTTTCACGTACCAACAGACTTGTATTAAGTATCTGGAGTACGATTATCTTGACTGCTTTTGCTTTTGACAATATTATTCGTGTATTCAGCAGTAAGGAAGATGAAGGTTCACTTTATATGACAGACAACCTGTACATAGCCATACAATACTTTTTACTGGGAGTTTCTGCTGTATATATTATACAGAACTTTATGTTGCTGGTTTCTTTTTTACCAAGTAAAAACGGAAATTACAAAAAAGATCTTAAGGAGATAAAGAAGGACCATATTGAACGTTATTCCATTGACCAAACTCCCATATACCAATCATTATTCTGTATAATTGTTACCACAGCTGTTTACTGGCTAAACTACATTTACAATATTCTACCCCGACACAGCATGATCTGGCTTGTTTTTATGCTGTTCCCCTTGCTTTTAAACTACACTGTTTACATAAAAGAACTTAGAGCTAAAGAATAATAGCAATTAGTTTTGAATAAATCAGGCAAGAACTTTTACTTGATACTAACCAGATTTTTGCTACCTATTAAAATTATATTGTATTTTTAGCATAAAACATTTTTATGAAAATACTAGGAACCTTTTTACTTACTGTTCTAACCACTCTTTACTCTAAAGCTCAGGAATTTCCTTTAACATACAGCAACATTTCTGTATCTATACCCGGAATACCGGGCGCCTGGATTAAAAATAACGGTAAATTTTACTGCTATTTTGAAACCGACAACGGCAGTATGAGTACAGCTGCAACAAACCATTTCTATATTTTAGATACTGAAGGAACTATTTTGAAAAAAGTAGAACTCCCAGAAGAACTTCACACCAGATATTATGATTTGTACTTAAAAAATGACACCTTGTTTACCACAGATTACTATGAGCAGCATACCTTTTATCTTGACGAGAACGAAGCTGTGTGGAGAGCAACAGACAAAAACCCTCATATTTACTATCAGGATGAACTGTATACAGTATATTCTATGGATTTTGGCGAATGGGGTGCCGTTACATGGTTTGATGACAAACAAACAGGTAAACAATATGAAGTAAATGCAAATACACCTGTAGTAAATAAGTTTGAAAATGCTTACTACCTGAGCAGTGGCGAAGATATTCTGAAAATTGCAGACCCGAAAAAACTTGAAGAAAGTACTGACCCTTATAATTATGAAAAATATACCGCTGAACAAAAGCATTTCCGGGAAGGGAGTTTTTCGAGTAAGGGAGCACAGCCAGTAAAATCGTTCGGAACGAGTATAATATACGAACCTACACCAAAGACATCTTTTATACTGAACGACAAACTGTACTTTTTATTTGAAGAGCAGAACAAGACAGGAATTTACGGTTTTGAAAATGGCAAAATTAATCTGATTTCAACTCTACAGCCCAACATGCATCTTTACAGAAGGTACTATGATACACGTAACCCGATTTGGGACAAAAACCAGCAAAGCATCCAATTTGTAACCGATCAACCCAATGTTTACGGAATTATTGCTGTAGATGGTAAAAAAATGGAAGTGACCTACTTTACAAATACATTTGCAGAGCCCATGGCGACTGTAAAGGAAATGACGATGTGGTTTGAAGATACTTTTGAAAAGTATCATTCAGAATTTTCATCATTATTAATTGACCATGCAGATGCGGTTGAGAAAAAGGAACATGCAACCGACCTTACCCAGCGACATAAAATTACACACTACCTTTTAGATGGAAAAGATTTGGAAACACCAAGAATTTATCGAAAATACGAATGGGATGATCTGCAATTAATAACCAATTACTATTATTGGAAGCAAGGCGGCAAAGTAGAACTTGTAAATTTTGAATGGAACAGACACAACAATCAGTTTCAATCATTTATTGAAATGGAAGAGTATGAAGCAGAAAATCCGAGAATAAAACAGTATAAAGAAAAATTTGAGCAACTTGCCGGCTTTCTGAAACAGAAACTTGGAATTCCGCATAAGGTTTTAGTAGAAAGCGATGAAAGTGAAATGGAATGGCAGGAAGGAAACATTATTACTGTATTGAGGTATACTGCCTACACCGTAGAGGTTACAATTTACAAAAAAAACTAAACGAACTACCTTGCAATGAAACGAACCATTTTATTTATCTGCTCTGCTAACAAGCAACGATCTAAAACGGCTGAAGACTATTTTAGCAGTAAGTATGCCAATTAAGATTGTTAGCTAAATAATGCAAATGCTTAAAATTTTAATCTGTGAGAAAAATGATACCGTTGTAATATTTAGCAATGATAAAAGCTTAGTATTTTAATTAATATGACATTTAATAATCAGTAAGATTTATGCGATCTATAAAAAATATAATTTATTTACCAATTGTACTGTTACTATTAAACTGTTCGCTGCAAAGAAACCTTACGGTACCAGCCAAATATAACGGAAAATACGGTACGATAAACACAAAAGGTAGATGGATAATTAAACCTACATTTGACTCGTTGGACAGCTTCTACAACGGATATGCCGATATTCATAAAAATGGTAATGAAGGACTTATAAATACCGAGGGAAAAGTTATACTTGACTGCGAATATGATTTTATAGGTCTTGTTGAGGATAACAGGGTATTGGTTAGGAAAGATCATAAGTATAATTACTCTGATTTAATGGGAAGTTTTATATTAAAATCGTCTGTTGCAGATGCAGAGGATTTTTCGGAAGGACTTGCTGCTGTTAAGTTTAATGAAAACGGCAAGTGGGGATATATTGATATAAAGGGTAATTTAAAAATAGACACCTTGTTTTACCTTGCTTACGAATTTAAAAAAGGTACTGCAGAAGTAACCATAGAATCTTTTGACACTATAAGAAGCAATGGAAATTATACACTTTTAGAACCACTATATATTGATTACAACATAAACCGATCAGGAAAAACTACCGATACTATTGAATACAAACAAAGGGTAAGAAAATTTCCATTAATTGGTTCTGCAAATGCAAATACATTGGGAAGGATTAACAGCCGAGGAGATACAATTATGCGGCCAAAATACAGATCGTTTGGATATGTGCAGGGAAAGTATATGCGGTATTACGATGGAAAGAAATACGGACTGGCAGACACAACCGGTTTAATTTTGATAGAACCTATTTACGATGAACTTGAATACTTTAGTACAAATGGGCTGGCGGCTGCAAAAAGGTATGGCAAGTATGGCTATATAAACAAATCGGGAACGGTTGTTATAGATTTTGTATATGATGATGCGCATGGTTTTGCCTACGATCTTGCTCCTGTAAAAATTAATGGAAAATGGGGGTTTATCAACAGCAAAGGAAAACTTAAGATCAATCCTATCTATGACCATATTGCGGGTCATTTTAAAAAACCTAAAACCAGAGGCAGTAATATCTACAAATTCAGCGATGATTAATTTTAAGTATAAACCCATGGTGCTATCCACTAAAATATTCTGTTGAAATAAACAATATAAAAACAGAAATTTACCTTTACTAGAATTCTTATAATTTAAATAAAAATGTGGTTTGAACAATTAACAGGCTTTAGAGAAGAGTCTCCTGAAACCGTAAGGAAAAATATTTTGATTAGCGGTGCCGAGCTTATCTCACTTGCAAACAATAAAAGATACCATTTTGGAAAACTGGAAATAGCAACGTTAGCTGACCTACGGCAATATAACCATGTTTTAGAAGGATATAACGATACTATTGAAATTACAGAAGTTGTAGCAGACGCACAAGATTTGCACTGCCAACCGGAAAATGCCAATGCGTTGTTTCAGGTTGCATCTCAATTTAACCTGCTTGAAATGATAAGTCCGAATATTATTCCCGAACAAGGAATAGACCGGTATGAAAATGACCATACCCAAGGACCTGTTTGTGCCATTGCATGTGGTGCGGGCACCCTATTCAGAAATTACTTTGCAGAAACAAACGGACAAATCGGACAGACAGAACACAACCAGATTGACTGTTTGGATTTAATTGCAAAGGAACTGGATAATGAACGTTTGAATCTTTGGAAGATGCGAAACGGATATGCAATGATAAGTGAAAGGGGATTGCTAACAATAAATAAAAAGATTGCACAGTTAAGCGCAGACGACCGCGAAGATTTAAAAGGAAAATTAAAGACAGGCATACAGTGGAATACGGAAGTTACATTGGCAGCAACCAAACACAGGGTTTCACAAATATTATGTTCAGCACTGCCTGTTGCGTACTGCCAAACCGAACCTATATACTGGGAAAGTTTTGCACGGGTTATTTTGGAAGCACTTTACGAATCGACCCTTTATGCAGGAATGCTGAATATGATAGAACACCAATCTAACATTGTTTACCTTACCCTGGTCGGAGGCGGCGCATTCGGCAATGAGGAATACTGGATTATTGAATCGATGCAGAAAGCTTTTAAAAAATTTAAAAATGTTCCTTTGGATGTTAGGATTGTCAGTTACGGAAAATCGAACAAAAATATACAACAGTTGTTGCATGAGCAGTAAACAACGTACAGTGCACTTTAATCGCAAAAAATTGGTAAATCGCTAAATTTGCTAAAGTTTATTATATTGATTAGACCAAAGTATTTACTTTAAACATAAAGAAACACCTACGATTATTAAGTTATGATTTCATTTGCGAACATAAAAGAATATGCTACCGACTTTCCTGAAGTTTGGAGTTTTCTGTGGTCTCCGGAAGAAGCTACTGAAATTTCCGAAGAACACAAAGACCAGATTTATTTTTTAAATGTGGAAGCAAAGGAATTTTTAGACTCATACATTGAAGGATCTAAAATGCTGAAAGGTCCACAGTGGAAGCCTTTTAATGAGAATTATTTCAGTTCTGTTGAAGAGTTTGAAATTACAGATGATTGTGAGAGCAGGTTAAAAAAATGGCTTTACAGCAAACCCATACCTTTTGACAAATTTGTGTACGTAGATAATGACCGAAGTGGACAAGCCGTTACAATGACTTGGAAAATGGTTATAAAATATTGTGAAGGACTTTTTTTTGCTGACGATCTGGTAATTTTTGATGAGACCTTAAACTGGGGATTGTATTATTTTCACGAAGACGTGATTTACTTTGGTACGGACAAAATTTATGATAAGGAATTAGAATACCAGAAAACCATAGAGCTTAACGAATTAAAAAAACGATTTTTTAATAAAAAGTAATACCACAAATATTAAAATAAATCTTTATGAAAGTAATTATTGGATTATTTTTATT
>Ga0213829_1001127_pt1 | contig 20322 bp, 23 predicted proteins | sample MC6MC0896MG_FD_180665 | JGI IMG/M metagenome (GOLD analysis project Ga0213829, IMG submission 180665) | Enriched soil aggregate microbial communities from Iowa State University, Ames, United States - MC6-MC0896-MG | ecosystem: Environmental > Terrestrial > Soil > Unclassified | place: USA: Iowa...
AAAATTCAATACGTTTTATTGAGCCTTCTGGCCAGTATGAAACCGATGAGAATAGATCGTTCTGTAAATCCGCAGCAAAATTAAACTATGGTTATATCCAGGAGTTTTTGAACACCGATATAATTACAACACAATTTCGCTCTAACTTTAATCAAGTTGCGGTTACAGTTTTTAATGTTATCGATGGTACATCTGTTTTTATACCAACAAATAAACTAACAAATAATATTGGTTTAAAATCAAAATATAATCAGGTTAAAAAGTATAGAATAAGCACAACACAATTTGGTATTTATTTTGAATCTGGGCAAATATTAGATTATAATAACAATAGTCTGATCGATACATACAATCTTAATGGCAGTCTACCAGTCTGGGCTGTTTTAGGTAATGTAATTCAAGTTGATGGGACTTATTACACAATTGATTCCATTGGTTATGATGAAAATGTAAATGCTGAGGTTTTAATTTTCAATGGCTCTTCATCAAATGTTGTACAAAACGTAACAGTTTCTTGCGTTTATAATATACATGATTATGAAGTATATGAATTTGTAGTTGATATGAGTCTATACTTGGATAAAGAAATAAGAATTGAAATATCTAATCAGGACCCTAATTTTGGTAATTATAATTGGAAGTCTGAAAGAATAAGTATTGTTGAATTTCTGCCGAAATATTTAGAAATACGTTATAGTAACTCAACTAATACAAATGTGATTTATTCTTCTGGTATCCAGCATTTATTAAGAATCCCTTACAACACAATTAAAGATGTAGATAGTGATTCTAATGAAAGTTATAAAACAGATACTAATACTCATCTTTTAAATTCTGATGTTTACGAAATTAAAGATTTTGAGTTCATTCCATTACCATTAGAACTTTACAGAAAACTAAAAATTGCTTTATCAATGGATATGGTTTTTATTGATGGTTTAGGGTATACTAAAAATTCAGAATTTCAAAAAGAAAATCTTGGTTCAACCAATTTATACAAGTTAACTGCTTCAATGATTAAAAATGGATTTGCATTCAACAGTAACAAGGCGGCTTCAGAATTTATAACAGATGGTAATATTAATGTGCCAGGATTAATTGAAATCTCTTCGGACGGATATATCAGCCTTTAATGGCAAAGTCAATAACTTAAATACCAAATGTTTTTATAAGAAATGAGATATAATGAAATTAGATTATATCTCGTTTTTTTTATGGACCAGACAACTAAACTCATATTAGATAAAGTAACTCAACTTACTAATCGCCTTAATGTTTTAACCCAAAATTCGAAAAGAATTCATGAGTTATTTGATTCTACTTCCAATGAAGATGTTTTTATCGCTGTAAGTGATGGAGTCAACACTGGTAAGGTAATTTATAAACCTAATGAGGTATCAAAATATGAATTTGATAACATTTCAAACCTTTATTTGAATTTAGATTCAGAAAACAAACTTTCAATTCATTTGTCAGATGGAACTGTTTTAAGTGTAGTATCATTGGGAGAAGATTTTAAAACTTCTTTGTTTGATGAATCATTCATATTTGATTCTGCAATAAATCCAACCCAGCAATTTACCCTGGCTTTTATTCCAACCCAGGTAGATGCGATTTTTGATACAAACACACCTATATGGCTTGATAACGGTGATTTTACCGTAGTTGGAAACGTACTGAAAATAAACTACCCTTTAGAGCAAGATGCATTAATAAAAATTAAATACTGGCATTTAATATGAGTACTGAAAATACACCATTCTTTAGTAAGCTTGAAAGCGACCAAAGATATTCGACAAAAAATGATATTAAACAGCTTGAGCAAATTGTCGATGGGATAGCAGATGGTACGGGTGGAAAATCATATCCATCTATTTATGCTGCTATGGCGGTAACACCGTTGCCAAATAACAACGTACTTTTTACAATTGACGAAAGTAATACTGCTGAAGCAGGTGTTTATGCTTATGATTCATATATGACTGGAGGTTACAGATATGTACGAGGTTTTGCAGATGGTGAAGTTGTGGCAGAAAATAAATTGCCAGTTGCCGGTGGTGAAGTGTTTAAAAATTTGCCAGCTTATAAAAAAAGTAAAAATCTATTCAACATCGAAACGATTCAATATGATCACTACATAAATAACTCAGGAGTTATATTACCACAGACGGATTGGGATTGTTCGGATATTATACCCACACCTCCTGGTTTTTATTACTTAAGCGGTAACAAAGGTAGACAAGGAGTAGGTTTCTATAATTCAAGCGGTGTGCCTGTTAGACATAGTGCTATTAATTTAGGTATTGTAGAAGTATTAGCAGGAGAAAGCGGTGTTGCATTCAATTTAAAGTCTAATGTTACAGGTGATTATTCAAATATTCAGTTTGAAAGAGGTACTTCTGCTACGGAATACATGCCTTTTGGTTATAAAGTAATTTTAAAAGATCAGGTTCAAAACTTAGAGGAAACTATTGGCAAAGCTGATCAGAGTATTTACATTACCGAAAATATTGATCTGGAAGCACCAGAAACAATTAATTACATAAACCCTATAGCTTTTGAATTTTATGCCATTTTAAATGGTAGTGGTGTAACATCCAATTCAACAGAAATTGCACAACAATATAACACAACTGATTTTATTCCTGTATTACCATCAACATTATACACAGGTTTACGATTAGATTCGTCTAATATATTCCGTTACACATGTTTTTACCGTGCCGATAAATCTTTTATTTCGGGAGCGAATGTTACCGTATTTCATACATCATTTACAACGCCTGCAAATGCAGCGTTTGTAAAAACATCGATTCCGAATGAGCGCCACGGAACGACTTTAGCAGGTGATATGAGAAATATAGGGCTTTTTTCAGGAGCATTACCAACTTGGAGTTATTACGGTGTTAGATTAAGTTTAAAAAACACATTAAGTACAGCAGTAAAAAACAATAATGAAATTGCAACCGTGTCTGATATTAAAAATTTAATATCGGCACAGCAAACAACAGGTTTTAACTATATCTATATCAATGGTTTTTTAACTTGTGGATATGATTTAGGTACAATCGTAGGCAAATTAAAAGCTCAAATGGGATATACCGGAAATGATGTGTTTAATTTTTCGGGATCAACAATGAAAGGAATTTCAGTTGGTAGCGCAGACGATGTTGCACCTATGCACATTATGAATTTTACAATGGGTGCAAATCACGGCTATAATCATTATCACGCAACAATTACGGCACATGGTTTTACAAATGTAGACATTGGGACTGAGTTCGATAAAGGCGGTGTAAAGTTTTACTTATTAAGAATAGTTGATGCAAATACCGTTGCATTTATTTCTCAAAACAATGGCACAACCGGTGCCCCTGTTTTTATTGCATTAACAACAGGTAATATTACTCGAGGTGGCAATACATTTAATATTACCGCAGTATCAACGCAACAGCTATATCCATCAATTGGTCAGCTAAATAAAAAATTAGTTATAAACGGCTTAAAAGAGCTCACCGAAGACTCAACCGGAAATGCCGAAAAAGCTGAAGTAATTGAAAGCTACGTGATTTATGATCCCGATTCGGTTAAGAACAATGCAATCGCTCGCGCAGGTCAATCAATTGCACCTACAATGATAGGTGAACCAAATGTGCTGGTTGAAAATATTTACCGATTTGTTAAAGAGCCTGCATGTTTGGTTTTTGCAAATGTTCAGTTTTTAAAATCGGTTGCTTTTAAGGATTTAATGATTACTCAAGCTGTTAGGATAGGTTCAAGTAATGCAACACAGTATTATATTCCAAATTCCAATCCATTAAATGTAAATGTTGATTTAAGAAAGCCAACTGCAATAAATTGGAGTTCGTCAATACCGGCAACTTTTGTTGTAAATGCAAATCAGCCCGACCCTTTAAACCCGCCAAACCGTGTAATTCAATACAACGGAAATGCAGGCTTTATGTTGTGCTATATTCTGACACGAGGTCAAGGCAAAAATATTGCAGACTATACAAAACAAACCTTTGAGATTAGAAACAACACTGGTAAGGTTTATCCGCATCCGGTTGAAGGTGAAAAAGTAGGTGCAACCACCACAACCGATAGTATTTATTCAGTAGCAATGGCACGTGTTTACACAGATTTAAGCAAAACAAGAACTGGTAACCGTTTAAGTGTTTTTTCTTTTACCGTTGACAGCGAAAAGCATGTTTACATTGATTACTCAGGAACTATGATTGACAAAATCAATTTAGATGATTATTCTTTAAATGGTAAATCAATTGAAGTTTTAGAAAGCAGCAATGCAGTGCTTAAAAATAATATATATAACAACGGATTTGTAGTTAATGCCGATTACGTGGAAGAGCAAACCTGCTATGTAGTTTTAATGATTAAATAAATGAGTATGTCAATACAAATATTTCCTTACGCTTCAAAATTTAAAGAAAACGTTGAAGTTCCTAATGCGCAAAATGTATCACACGCTGCTAATTTAGGTCAGGTTCAAGCTTTTCTTGTTAATAAGCTTGATGCATCTGACTTGGATGGATTTGTTTATAATGTTACTTACAACAGTTCAAACCATGTGTTGACTTTTTTTAAACAAAATTCGGCAAATGTAGTTATTGATCTTCCTATTGAGCAGCTTATTAAGGGGGTTCAGTTAGTAGGAAATGATTTAGAATTTACGTTTGAAGATGGGTCTGTTGTTACAGCGCCTTTAAACTCTTTAGTTGTTGGTGTTGTGAAATCAGTTAATGGACAAACGCCAGATTCGTTAGGAGAAGTTACTTTACCAGCTTTAAATTTATTTGGCGGGGTTAGTAAGTATTTTGAAGACATTGATGTAAGTTCTGGTGGTAACTTTCCTACCCATCAAGCTTTTTTTAATCTTATGAATCCGGGCACGAGTACGCCGACGGTCGGCGTAGGAGATCATAATGTTCATGGTGCAAGATTGATTATTCAAAGTCGTGATGGATTTGGGTTTGTTAATTACACTGGGAAATTTATAGTAGCAGGGGTAAATGTAAGTGCAATTTCTATTGAGAATGGAAAGATTAAAGAATTTGTTTGGAATGTAAACCGAATAGCGTGGATAGAGGTGTTTTAAAATGGAAGATAAAATAACACTTATAGACAAAGGCATGAAGCTTTTTTTAAGCGCGTATCAGGTGCTTTTTAGGGTAACCAAAACAAGGTTAGGTAGTGGGTTTGTTGGTTTTTTTCTTGCTGCAAGTTTAGCTGTTTTAATTTGGATTTATTTCATAAAAGATGGTATGCAAGAATTAAAAGCCGAGAATACAAGTTTAAAAGCCGAAAACAAGGATGCAAAAGTATCTTTAAAACTATGTGAAACCGAAAAAGCCAATGTTCGGGAAATTGTCCGTAACGAATTGAAAGATGAAGTAAGGGCTGAAATGAAAGAACAAATGGACGTAACATTTCAATACATGCAAAAAGCCCAGGAACATTTGATAAATGGAAACGTAAAAAAATCAAAAGATATTCAACAATTAGAAGAAGAAATTCAACTACTGGAAAAAAGAAAGGAGGCAATGCGATGAAAAAATTATTTATTCTGGTACCCATCTTATTTTTTGGGTTAAAACCATATCAGCAACCAATCAGCAATAAACAGGCTACAGACAGTTTAACGCCATTTCAAAAGGACACACTTGTATTATCGATCATAAATACAGAAACGGAAATACAAGTAAATATTTCGCAGCAATTGGAAAGTCAAAAACAGCAATTGCAAAATGAAAAACAACGATTAATCAATGAGATAAAAAGAATTAAACAACGCAAAAAAGAACAAAGAAGAAAGCGTCAGGAAAAAAGAGAATTAGAAGAAATGATTAAATATTTAGAAAAATACGAAAATAGAGGATTATGAGCAAAGAAATAGAATTATCAAAAAAATACGCCACGTTATTAAAAACGTATGGAATCACCCCCCCTAAAAGGAAAGCAATGTTTTTTGCGCAATTGGATCATGAAAGCAATTTAAAGCCAATTCAGGAAGATCTTAAACGATATACAGTTAAAAACTTACTATCTGTATTCAAAAAATACTTCACTGTTAATGATGTTAATGATTTTGTAGGAAAACCTGAAGCAATAGCAAATAGAGTTTATGCAAATCGTATGGGGAACGGTAACCAAAATAGTGGCGATGGTTGGAAGTATCGCGGACGTGGTTTTATTCAACTTACCGGCAAAAGTAATTATACAGCATTAAGTAAAGATGTTGGTGTTGATTATGTTTCAAATCCTGATCTTTTGCTTAATGAAGCTGATGCAATGTTGGCAGCATGTTGGTTTTGGCAGAAAAACAAATTAAATGAATCTGCTGATTGGGGTGATGTTGAAGGAGCGACACGCACAATCAATGGCGGTGTAAATGGTTTAGCCGATCGAGAAGAAAAGTATCAGAAATGTCTGAAGGTATTTTAAAAAAATAAAAGCATCTACAATTAATGCAGATGCTTTTATATAACCAAAAAAACACTTATGAGTTATAAATGTACAATTACTTTTTTTAGAATCAAATAGTAAAATAAAAAAAGAGGTTTTTTACAACCTCTCTTTCAAACTAAACTAAAATTTCGAATAAAACTTTTCGAATATAATAAATTATTTAAAATGAAAAATAAAAATTTACACACAGCAATAGCCTATTGGATTTTAGCAATGGCTTTGGTTTTGTTTATATCCGGATGCAGAACTAAAAAGAGCACAACTGATTTTAAGCAGACCGAAACGGAAAACGTTTCTATAACTGATAATTCAAAGATCGATAAGAAAGAAACGGTTCAAGAAAACAGCCAGGAAACAAAAACCGAAACTGTTATCGATAAATCATTCTTTGAAGCGTGGATGAGTTTTGAAAGTGATAAAATTACTATTACTGATAACCAAGGAAACAAAACCGAAATTACTAACCCACGGATCAACCAAAAATCATCACAGAACGCCGATATTACCAAAACCGATCAAACGGACATCAAACAAGAAAAGTCTGCTGTAGCCGACGAAATCCAACAAAAAAATGTTGCTGTATCAAATAGCCGTCAAATAAAAACCGGACTGCAGCAAAAAGATTCATCAAAAGGAAAAGAACCGGTTTGGTTGTATGTTGTTGCAGCAGTATTCTCATTGATTATTATTACTGCTGGTTATTATATTCTTAAAAGACAGTTTAATTTTTTAAATAGTAAGAAATGAAATACATAGTTACATCGGAACCGAAAGAACTTTTCAATGTTTACAATGAAAGTTTAGGAATGAGCGAAAAACGAGCTTTGTTTTATTTAACTCAAATAGGAAAAAGGCGATGGTACAGAAGGGATTTAAATAACCCGGGAAAAGGATTTAAGATTCTCCAATATTCAACAAAAGAAGCTGCTGAAAAAGTTGCTTTAGAATTTAATACAGCTTGTGGAGAAGATTTTAAAGTTGAAGAAATGTCTAACTAACAAAAGGAGGGGCGGTATCTAAATGAAAAACGAGATTAATTATAATCTCGTTTTTTTAATTTTCATAAGTTTAATAATAAAATATTTAATATTAACGTTAAAAATATTTAACTTAAAATATTTAAAATGATAAGAAAAATTTATTTTTTATCAATTGGTTTAATTTCTTTGACTAGTTGTAAGAACGATGACACAACAGCATCTCCAATCAATACTGAGAAGACAAAAACATTGTTAGTTGGAAAATGGAATATGATAAAATCTGAAACGTTTGTAGATGGAGTTATAACAGATAAATCTGATCTTAAAATCCCCGGTTGTGATTATGATTTCTTTAACTTTAAAACAGACGGCACAAAAGAAGAAGTTTACCATGAAATGGATTGTAGCTTGGAAACATTTGATGGGATATGGATTTATGAAGAAGCTACAAATCGTATTGATGTTATTGATAAAGAAGATGGGTTTAAAACAGTTTTTGAAGTGGTATCAATTACTAAAACGGATTTAAAAATTAGATTATTAGAGGGTAATGGAGAGCCACTTCCTAAGGAGGTTGAAGGTTATACCTATTTGAAGAAATGATAGTGGAGCAATATAATTAAGCGATGCAGAAATGTGTCGCTTTTTTATTTCACATTATAATGAAATAATTTAAAACAAACAATTTATTTTGTAAAGTATTAAGATTTATCTTCACAACATTAACTTAAAAACATTATAAAATGAAAAAATCTATTATTGCCTTAATGGGATTATTTACACTTATGGCGTGTAGCGAAGATTCATATCAGGAAGCTGATAAGATGAGTGAAACCAGATCAGGAACTGTTGAAAATACTGAACCGCAGAATAGTGTTAAAACTGTCGATCTAGCAATTCCTTATAGATCTCCCTATCATATGAATAATGGACCATGTTGTAACCAAGTTGAATATGTGTTCATTAACAATAGCGACCTAATTCTAGAGGTTTCAACTGCATTTGGATTAGCGAAATATGATGGCGCTGATGATTTAAAACACTTCGGATGGCCTATGTCTCCGTCATCAAATTACCCGACCTTTTTTATTTACACAACCAGAGAATATTTTGAGGAATTGTATTCAACATACAAAACAATTCCTCCATTTTCTACCCAAACTTCTGGGCCTGGAGCTCAAGTACCGATAGTAGGACAGAATAGTTTTTTTACTTTAGGTTCATTTACTGTACCTAGTACTACATCGGAAGCGAAGTTGTTGTACGAATTTGGTAAAGCCTTTGGTTATCATGTATTTGTTAGAAATCCTGTTACAAATATTGCAGATACTTTTGTAGTGAGAGTTCCTTTTCTACCAAGTGGAATTACAGATCCTAACCAAATATCAAATGAGTGGTTACCTCTCGTTAATGCTACTTATCCATACGGCGCTCTTTGGTATAATAAAAAAAGCTTAGAGATATGTATCGGAACCAACGGTGAAGGTAATTATGGAAACTTTTTCAATGCTGATTCAAAATATATATTTGATGATGGGAATGGGCAATATTATGAGTTGAAAAGCACTATTAATTCTACACAGGTTATTTTAAGTTTAGAGAAAATATAAAAGAACCGGAGTAACATCCGGTTTTTTATTGTTTAAACTTTCTTAATACCTCTATTTTTTCATAGAATATTTTATCGATCGAGCTTTTCGTACTCAAATAAGATTTTGCTAAAGCTGTTAAATAAGTTTCAACATCTGGAACTGTTGATCCTGGAACAATTTCAAATGGTACGGTTAAATTCTTTTCTCGAATCTCTTTAAAAGCTTTAATCAAAATATCATATTCAATTAAAAATTCAAGTTATTTCATACTATAATGAAATAATTTAAAACAAACAAAATATTTTGTAAAGTATTAAGAATTAACTTCACGCCATTAACTTAAAAACTTCAAAAAATGAAAAAAACCATTATTGCCCTAATGGGATTATTTACGCTTGTAGCGTGTAGTGAAGATTCTTATCAGGAAGCTGATAAAATAAATGAAACTGGTGTTGTTGATAATACAGGACCGCAGAATAGTATTAAAACTATTGATCCTGGTATTGGATATGAATCACCTTACGGTACCACAGAAAGATTTGACTACGTGTTTCAAAATGAAACTCCATTTGAATTTAAGTTTACAGCATGGGTTCAGTTGTGCTTTTTTGATGGGAATAATGGTTCTGCTCATTTCGGTCAACCTTTGTCTACGACACCTTTCTTTTCAGTTTTAATGTCTCCGCCAACCAGTAATGAATATAGTATACATTTTGGCACAAGAATGATTACAATACCGCCTAAAACAACTGAAACAATACCAATGTCTGGAGGATACATATTACCTGTAAATCCAGGTGGACCAAAAACAGCAAGCGGTCAATATTTTGATTTACAATTTCCTAGTATGCCAACTCTTACCTCTTCGGAAATAGATTTCTTTGGAAAACGTTTGAAATTTGTAGGATTGGAAGGCAGTGTAATTGACCCTGGTGTTGGCGCTGTCGCAGGTGCAACGATAAGATTTCCTTTTGGTCCACAATTTTCGGGTTCAAATTCTACTTTAAGTTCATTATGGCAGCCTGTGCCGATGCTTTTTCCAACTGCGGAACCAAAATTTTATAATGTAGTAACAAATGAGATTTGTACAAAATATCAGGCTGGGGGTGCTATTGCAGGAAGGTTATCTTCACATCCATTTACTCACAATGGTGTATTATATACAGTTAGTTTATATACAACAAAAGATAAAGTAGTAGTTTTATTACAATAAATATTTTAATTAAATGTAAAAACCGGAAGTTACTCCGGTTTTTTTATGGCTTAAACTTTCTCAATTCCTCAATCTTATCATAGAATATTTTATCAATCGGGCTTTTTGTACTCAAATAAGATTTTGCTAAAGCTGTTAAATAAGTTTCAACATCTGGAACTGTTGATCCTGGAACAATTTCAAACGGAACAGTTAAATTCTTTTCTCGAATCTCTTTAAAAGCTTTAATCAAATATTCTTCTTTATTGATGGTGGTAGGTTTGATGCAAAATTAAAAAATTAAAAACAAGAAATTTGAATTTGTAGTAATGTATAATTACAAATACTCTGTATAAAAAAAGCAACCTAACTGGTTGCTTTTTATTTTACTTTTTAATTAATTTCTTTATTGCTGTGCCTGAATCTGATTTGATATGCAGCATATAGGTACCACTTGAAAGGTTATCTACATTTAATTTTATTTCTTGAGAACTATCATAATTTTGAGTTTTCAACTGTTTACCGTTAATATCATAAACAATAACTTGTTGAATAGACATGTTTTCGCTGTTTGTTATGTTTACAATGTTATTAGCAGGGTTAGGGTAGATATTAAACTTTGAAGACAACTGCTCGTTTGTGCTAAGAGTAATTACATCTGGCGGAACTGCATTTAAAGCAGTTATTTTAATATCGTCATAGCGGTTGCGGGTGTAAATCTTAGGGTCATTTGGGTCATTTTTTACTGTTACAAATATCAAAATATTTGATAAAGGGTAATCATCTATTAGACTAGCTGAAGATTTGTTTTGTAAAAAATCACCAACAAAAACTTCATTTAAGTATGGTATATGATGATATACCTTTTTGTTAGGATAATCTAAATATATACTAATTTTAATCCACGTATTAAATGGTAAGGTTCCATCTCTATCTACAACACCACCAGGTAAAAATGTACCGTTGTTTTTAAGAATAACGGCATGAGTCAACGGTTCAGATTGGCTTGTAGGTGCTAATGGATCACCAATACTACTTAATCTTATTTCAGCAACATTCCCTGTGCTATTAGCGGGCTGTATGGATCCTGTGAAATAGTCAATTTCAAAAGACAAAACATCGTTTCCTGGCAAGCGGTTGGCTATTAAATTGTGTAAGTTGTTTTTTAATGCTATCAGTGCTTCCGAATGTGTTAATCCAGTACTTAAATCAAGTACTTTACCTCTGTTGGTTTCATTTACAATGGTAAAAAAACTGTTCGTTTGTGTTTCCAACGAGAAAGTATACCAACCATTTTGACCAGGTGTATTGCCGGTATAATCAGTACCTAAATTACCAACAGTTAAATTATCAAAGTTTTCAGTGTATAATAATTGACTGTATAAACTATTGGCATTTAAGCAAAGTATTGTTGTAATTATATATAAATATTTTTTCATTTTCATAGATTTCAAAAGGCCGCTTTTAGACGGCCTCTAATTTATTATTGTATTCTCAATGATAAAGCTGAATGATACCAGAAAGTTTGATGATGTTGTGCAAAATCCATGATTAATGTTTTTGGGACACTACCAGTTGTAATATTTGCTCTATGCATATTTTTTGCATCTAGTACTACTTCATGGGAATTGGAAGTTAGACCTGGTGTTCCAGCGATTGGATTATATACTGTGGGATTACCTGTATTATTATCTAAATAATATAATTTAAAAGTTCCAGGTGGTCCACTCCATTGCTGTTGATTATTTAGAACGTCTTCAACATTTTGCCAACTCCCCCCGCCAGGTAATGTATTAATTTCGGGATGTAAATAGTATTTACCGATAAATACACCTCCTTCAAAAACATCTACCTCATAGAAAAATATTTTACCATATTGTTTTAATAAGGTTCGTTCTTGTGATGTTGTAGCACCTGCAAAATTAAAACCATTCGCCCAAGCTGGCCAAGTAGTCGCATATCTAGGCAACGTAGCACCTGGCATAGGTAAATGATCTGCTCGATCCTCAATTCTTGCTTGTTCTAATGGATTAAAAGTTAGTGGTGTTGATGTTCTTACAAGATTTCCAACTTCTTGATGCTGACCGGCGCTTATTTTATATAAATTAGGATATTGTGTAGGATTTGCGGCCATAGAAGCAATTGTAGGAGATCCAGTTTGTGAAATATCTTTAAAAACACCATCATTATCCCCGTCAAAATATGCTAATCCACCCCAAGCATAAACCCTCAATGTATATGGCGAATAATTACCTTCATTATTACCATTATTAAATATATAAGATGGTTGCATTTCATAGTGTTGTGTTCCTCTATTAAAATAAATATCCCAAGGTGAAAAATAGTTAGATGGCTGAATACTTATACCGCTTCCTGTTGTTCCCCCTGGTGATGCGTCATTAAAACTACTAACTTGATTTTGAGAACCAGCTTCCTCATTCATCTTATCAGTTTCTTGATAAACATCTTCTTGATAAACATCCTCACTACACGCTACAAGCGTAAATAATCCCATTAGGGCAATAATGGATTTTTTCATTTTTTAAAGTATTTTAAGTTAATGTTGTGAAGATAATTCTTAATACTTTACAAAAAAGTTTGTTTATTTAATTTGTTTTCAATATTTTATATATTAATACCGTGCCAATATTGGCAAATTGTGAAATTATTTCATAGATGCGTGAAAAAAGACAAACGCTTACTCACTTTTTATTGCTTAAACTTTCTGAATTCCTCTATTTTTTCATAGAATATTCTATCGATTGGACTTTTGGTACTCAAATAAGATTTTGCCAGAGCTGTTAAATAAGTTTCAACATCAGTAACAGTAGATCCGGGAACAATTTCAAACGGTACGGTTAAATTTTTTTCTCGAATCTCTTTAAAAGCTTTAATCAAATATTCTTCTTTCATGGTGGTAGGTTTGATAAAATTGTAAGAGAAAGGAAAAAGAGAAAATAAGCAGGTATAAACCAGCTAATCTAAACATTATAACATTTGGATGCATTTCTGCATCAAATAATTTTTTTATTTATGATGGGGATTTTTTTGATTTCGAACGATCTTGCTTCGAACGATGTTTGTAAATCAAGTTAATTACAGTAAAGAAAATAGCAAATATTAATATAGTAATTATTACATCAAATGTATACATTATATTAATATTTTTTTAGTTACTAATAAATTGTAAAATAAAATATTATTCCCTTCATATCCCTTTTTTCTTGCAAATGAACATTTGGAAATAGGTTTTAAGCTAAAATGCCACAATAGACAATCTAACTCTAGAGAGTGATTTTTAATTTTCATAGCTACAAATTTTAATAAATTTCTTTTCAGAAGTGAATTTACGAAAATTATTTAAGCTTTAATTTGAAATAAAAGATAATACATATATTTAATGCCTTCGTAGCATGTTCTTTCGTGATTTCATAGTCAAAATTATGAAAATACCGTGTCGCTGGACGATATTTCAGATTATCGGTTGAATAGGCTATATAAATAAAAAGTAAAAAAGAGAGAATTGAAATATTTCATTATGTTGTTGAAGATAAGGGATATACTCCGACTGAAATAGCGAATAAAACAGGATTCGATAGAGGTAATGTTAGTAAAATGATTAATCATAAATTAAACATTTCTGAAAAATTTTTATATAAATTTGAAGAGGTTTTTCAAATTAACTTAAACGATATAATTTTAGAAAACAACACGAAAAGTACACGTAATGTGTTTTTAAAGCAGGAAAATAAAGGAGTTCCTTATTTTGAAAATATAGACGGCACTGCCACAATAACAACAAGTTTTAGTGATTATCCAGAGAGTCCAGCTTTTTATATTGACTATGAACATTTCAATGATTGTGATGCATATATTCAGGTTGTAGGGGATAGTATGTACCCGGCGTATTCTTCAGGCGAAATAATAGCCGTTAAAAGAATAATGAATTTTGATGTAATACAGTGGGGTGAAGTTTATTTCGTTGTTACAAATGGGAATGCTAATGATATGAAAACGGTCAAACAGCTTCACTATCATGAAGATTTGGATAAAATAATTTTAAGATCATCAAACCCAAATTTTAAAGGGGATACTGTAGTGAAGAAAAATGATATAGTTTATCTATATATCGTTAAAGGAAAAATAAGAAGAAATCAATTATAATCATTAATTAAAAACTTATGGCTCTAATTAATTGTCCAGAATGTAATAGTAAAGTTAGTGACATTGCTAACAGCTGTCCAAAATGCGGGTATCCATTAGAACCCAAAAAACTAAAAACAACAGAATTATCTGAGAAAAAAAATACAGACAAATCAGCAGGCTGTATGATAGCATTAATTTGCGTTGCAGCAGTAGTATTATTTTTGACTTTGATAAACAAATGTAGTTCAGATGATAATTTGGATAAAATAAACACTTCAAATGTAAATCATACTATTAATTACGAAAGTAAAAATAGTAGTGGAGTAGATAATATTGAACAGACGAAAGTTTATAAAAATGATTGGAAACCAGCTGGAGATAATTTAGCTAAAATTAGTAAGGTTTTGGTCAAAAATAATATATACGGTTGTGGTGAATATTATATTTTCGAAATCACTTCTAATGAATTCGCTATAGCTTGTACAGGAGATGGTGCTAATTGGAATTATTATGTAGTATATCCTAACTTAGATAAAATTTATAGCGCAAATGAACAAATGTATTTTGAACCACCTTATTAAAAAAACAATTATGAAAAAACTACTACTATTATTATTTATAGGATTATTGTTTAGCAATGATATCTATTGTCAAAGAAAAACAACCAGTGTTAAAGGTTACTACAGAAAAAATGGAACCTATGTTCGCCCACATACAAGAACTTACAATTCTTCAAGTTCTAATGTAGGTACGTACTCATATTCTCCATCAACAAATAACGATAAAGCAGAGAGTTATGGAATAACTTCATTATCTTTTTTAACTACTAACAATTCTGAAATAAAAGATTCTACTATATCAAAAAATAACAGAAGTAAAGAAGAGATAAAACCTAGCGAATTAATAAATGTTGAAGAAAATGAAGAAGGGGTAATTTTTTATGTTTCCGTTTTAAGATATAATGGTAAAACTATAGATATATGTCCAATCAAAAGAGATTATTCAGATGAATGGGATTTTAATGATGTTAAGCACGTTGTTAATAAAAATGATCTATCTACTGAACAGGCACTAGATCTTGTTTCAAATTATAGTTGGTCAATAAAAGCTGAAAAAATGACAAAAAGTTTTTATTCCTTTTCTAAGACAGAATTACCTGATTACTTGTCTAAAACAATAGAAGCTATAAAAGTTCAATAAAACCAAAAAATGAAGATTATAAACCTTTATAAAAATATATTTAGCCATGAAAAAACTAATACTATTAGCTGTAATTGCAGCATTTGCATCATGTTCTGATGATGATTGCGCAGGAAAAAAGGCAGATATAAATGCTCAGTATGAGCAGCAGCTGAAACTATATGAAGGAGATGAACATCGCCAAGAACTTATTCGAGAGCAGAGAGACCGCGCTTTAGCTAATGCTTGTTAAGAAACACCAGTGATGGTGTTTTTTTTTATGGTCCGCAGTATTACTACGACTTTAATTTATGATTAACTAATTAATTGCGTGTATTTCCACTCATGTTTATACATACCTTTGCGCAGTTATGAAAAAGAAAGTTAGTTTAAAATTTTGTTTTTAATCATCCATTGAAAAGTGGGTGATTTTTTATTTTTGGTAATTATGTTAAAATTTTGTAGGTTTGATGCAAGCTTAACCATAAAAAATGAATAAAATTAACCATGATGTCAAAAATAGTTTTGAACTATTTAGTAAACTTCGAGATGAAAACAAGATTATAATAAGTAGTGATATAACATTTGAAGTTAAGGAGAATAATGCTAAGTGGGAGAAATGGAAATCAGACATAGATCATCAAATTTGTGAGTATGATATTGAATTTATTGTTGAAGTACAAAAAGGAACGTCTAAATATGGAGTAAAACTACATTGCAAAAATTTTACAAAGCAACCGTATTTTAGATTTGATTCTGAAGGACCATCACATAGAAATTATAGTATTGAAATACCTTTAGAGGAACAATCCGTGAGCACACCTCACTTTAATTCCTTCGATTTAAATGGTTATTCAATCGCCTATAAAAATGATGTATTAAAAAGTGAAACTGAATCTAAGGCAATACAAGAAGATTTAAATTTTGGTGTGGCTTTATTTTGTGATGAAACTAATACTAAATTGGAAAATAAAAAGTATCCGCAATTCAAACGACAAGATTTATTGCTAGATTTGAGCGATGTAAAATCGGTACCAAATTTCTTTACAGATAATATAACTTTTGAGTAATGGAAAATTACGAAAATATAATTGATAAAATTAAAAAATCATTTTGTGATCTAACTAAATCAAAAGTTAGAGATAATTATATAGAAATTATTACTAGTTATTCAACATTGAACAATAAATTCATTTCAGTATTTATTTTTAAAAAAAATGAACGCTACATTGTTACTGATTTAGGTTGGTTTGATCAGAATTATTATGATACTCCATATTACGAAGAGTCTGAAGATTTAATTAAAAAGATTAAGTCTAATTATTTAAGTAGCTACGATGTAAAAATGACATTTGATGAAAATTCAAATTGTTTTTATTACAAATCAACTGACAACATTAATCATATTGCTTCGCTTGTATATGATATTTCAAATTTCTTACTTGGTACTATTAATGCTTATTGTATTCAATTCAAAGATGAAAAGGAAGAAAAACAGAAAGAAACATTTAGGAAGGATGTAAATAATTATTTATTAGAAAATTATGGTGATTTAATAAAATTAAGAGCACCGTTAGATGACGTGAAAAATGTTAAGTTCAATGCAATTATTGAAAAAACTAGTCGGTTAAATTTAGTAACATATGTAACCGGATCATCGCAATATTATTTTGAAAACGATTTAAGAAAATCTATTGTTAATTTCGATCTTTCTGCAAAGTCTAAATATAATAATTTGATTAAAAATAAGATTACAATCATAAATGATGAAAGCAACGATTTTAGTATTGACAAATCATATAATATATATGAGCTTTTATTAAGTAGAACTACTAAGCCGCCAATCATGTGGTCTGAAAAAGAAAAAATACTCGAGTACATTTAAATGATCTTCACCGAACCTGAAAATAAAATATTAAACCAAATAGAGCTTGTAAGAAAGGATTATAATATCCTTAAATCTTACAAGCTTTATCATACAAATTTGTTTGAGTTAGGTTTGGATTATATACCAATTCAATATCTAACTAATAATACTTTCGGTTTTTCCTTTCGCGTTGTAAAGCGAGACTTCTTTATGCAGATAGCATATTCAAACAAAAACCGTAAGTTTTACAAGAATGATATGATAAGATTTGAATTTGGAAATGGTTCGGAATTAGAATTTAAATTGCTTTCAGGAACCATTAAAGATTTTCACGGTTTAAATTCTTCAATCATATTGATTAAACCGGAACAGGTAAAATTATTTCTTTATGAAGATTTAGAATCAATAGAAATCAAATCTAAAAGAAATGAAATTGAATTCATATCTTCGCACCTTCAAAATACATTGGAGTACTACAATATAAGAAAAGAGTTTTACCAGAATACTGTAAAATATATAACTGAAGATCTATTAAAAGAGTATTTAAAAGATTGGCCAGGAAACGACTATTCTCGCATATTGGAGCATTAAAAGTGTAAATTTTGTGCAAATAAAAAAATAGAAAATTAAAAATCAGTTTAACCTACTGATAAACAAGCTTATATATTTATTATAATGATTACAGTAAACGATATTGCCGTAGAATTTGGCGGAACAACACTTTTCAGCGAAGTAACTTTCGCCATTAATGAAACCGATAAAATTGCCCTTATGGGTAAGAATGGTGCGGGAAAATCTACCTTACTTAAAATTGTGGCGGGTGCAAACAAGCCAACGCGCGGTAATATTTCGGCTCCAAGCGATGCTATTATTGCGTATTTGCCACAGCATTTATTAACCGAAGATAACTGTACGGTTTTAGAAGAAACTTCAAAAGCATTTTCATCGGTTTTAAATATGAAGAAAGAAATCGACGATATTAACGAGCAGTTAACCGTTCGTACCGATTACGAAAGCGACGAATACATGAAATTGATCGAAAAAGTTTCAGAATTATCTGAAAAATATTATTCGATCGAAGAAGTAAATTACGAAGCCGAAGTTGAGAAAATCTTAAAAGGTCTTGGATTTGAAAGAGAAGATTTCAATCGCCCAACCAAAGAATTTTCGGGTGGATGGAGAATGCGTATCGAATTGGCAAAAATCTTATTAACCAAACCCGATTTGATTCTTTTAGATGAGCCAACCAACCACCTGGATATGGACAGTATTGAATGGCTTGAAGATTTCTTGATTAATCAGGCAAAAGCCGTAATGGTAATTTCCCACGATAGAGCGTTTGTTGACAATATTACCAACAGAACGATCGAAGTTACCATGGGGAGAATTTACGATTACAAAGCCAAATATTCTCATTATTTAGAATTGCGAAAAGATCGTCGCGTTCATCAGCAAAAAGCGTACGATGAGCAACAAAAATTCATTGCAGACAATCAGGCGTTTATTGATCGTTTTCGCGGAACTTTTTCTAAAACCGATGCCGTTCAGTCGCGCGTTCGTATGCTAGAAAAAATTGTTCCTATCGAAGTTGATGAAATCGATAATTCTGCTTTAAAGCTGAAATTCCCACCATCGGTTCGTTCAGGTCAATATCCCGTTATCGTTAAAGATCTTGAAAAATCGTACGATGATAAATTGATTTTTAAAGATGCTAATCTGGTAATTGAACGCGGACAAAAAGTAGCTTTCGTTGGAAAAAATGGAGAAGGAAAATCAACCATGATTAAAGCTATTATGAAAGAAATCGAAATCAACGGTGGTTCGGTTGAAGTTGGTCATAATGCTCAAATTGGCTATTTTGCTCAAAACCAGGCAGCGTTGTTAGATGAAAATGCGACTATTTTTGAAACTATTGACAGAATTGCGGTTGGCGATGTTCGTACACAAATAAAAAACATACTTGGGGCGTTCATGTTTCAAGGCGATGATATTCAAAAGAAGGTAAAAGTACTTTCGGGTGGCGAAAAAACACGTTTGGCAATGATAAAATTATTGTTAGAACCTGTTAACCTATTGATTTTAGATGAGCCATCAAACCATTTAGATTTAAAAACCAAAGACATTATTAAAGATGCATTACGCGATTTCGATGGAACTTTGATTCTAGTTTCGCACGATCGTGATTTCTTGGATGGCTTGGCAGAAAAAGTTTTCGAGTTTGGAAACAAACGCGTAAAAGAACATTTTGAAGATATTAAAGGATTCCTGGCAAACAAAAAAATGGAATCTTTAAAAGAGATTGAGAAATAAAAAGAGAGTGATACAATACGAATCACTCTTTTTTTACTTATCTGTTGGGCGTTTCCCGCCTTTTAATGGGCGGGTCGGGCTTTACGCTCATAGCTTTTGTGGCATTTACGCCACAAAAGGCTATCCGCTGCAATCTCTAACGCGACATCAAGACCTTAAATTATTACGATAAGTCAAGAAAAAGAATTTATTATTAGGTATAAAATATAAATACTTCTTTGTGTTTTAAACTTCATTACAACCATTCAATTGTTAAATTATTTTATAACCACTTAACAATAAAGTAACTAAAAAATAACGATAAAAAAAGCTTAGGAATAATTAGGATAGCATAAAAAAGGGGTGGTATATTTGCACCGTTGAAAAACAGAAACGTTCTTTAAAAGATTTGAAAACACAGATAAATTTATAAAAAATAGATTTGGATTTGATGTAAAAAAGGTTGTAGCTTTGCAATCCGTTTCAGAAACGAAACGACTAGCAAAAGTTCTTTCAAAATAATTTAAAAAACTTTTGCAGGTTTAAAAAAGATTACTACTTTTGCAACCGCTTTGAGAGATAAGCGGAAGA
>Ga0213829_1001131_pt1 | contig 20290 bp, 15 predicted proteins | sample MC6MC0896MG_FD_180665 | JGI IMG/M metagenome (GOLD analysis project Ga0213829, IMG submission 180665) | Enriched soil aggregate microbial communities from Iowa State University, Ames, United States - MC6-MC0896-MG | ecosystem: Environmental > Terrestrial > Soil > Unclassified | place: USA: Iowa...
CTGCCGCGTGAGCAGATCGCGTTCCAGCGCATGCTGGACGTCATCCGCCGCAACTACGAGCGGTTCGGGTTCCTGCCGGTGGAAACCCCGGTGTTCGAGCTGTCCGATGTGCTGCTGACCAAGTCCGGCGGCGAGACCGAGCGCCAGGTGTATTTCGTGCAGTCCACCGGCGCGCTGGCCAACGCCGCCGAAGCCGAAGAGAAGGCGCTGCCCGAACTGGCGCTGCGCTTCGACCTGACCGTGCCGCTGGCGCGCTACGTGGCCGAGCACGAACACGACCTGACTTTCCCGTTCCGCCGCTACCAGATGCAGCGCGTGTACCGCGGCGAGCGTGCCCAGCGTGGCCGCTTCCGTGAGTTCTACCAGTGCGACATCGATGTGATCGGCAAGGACACGCTGAGCACCCGTTACGACGCCGAAGTGCTGGCGGTGATCCATGCGGTGTTCGCTGAACTGCGCATCGGTGATTTCTCGGTGCAGCTCAACAACCGCAAGCTGATGCGCGGCTTCTTCGAAAGCCTGGGCGTGGCCGATGGCGAGCGCCAGCTGGCCGTGCTGCGTGAAGTGGACAAGCTGGACAAGCGTGGCGCCGATTACGTGCGCGAGACGCTGGTGGGCGAGGGCTTTGATATTCCCGCCGAGCAGGTCGAGCGCATCCTGGCCTTCGTTGCCGTGCGCTCGAGCAGCCATGCCGATGCACTGGCCCAGTTGGACGCACTGCTGGCCGATGCGGCCGCCAGCGAGACGCTCAAGCAGGGCGTGGCCGAGCTGCGCGAAGTGCTGCAGCTGGTCAAGGCGCTGGGCGTGCCGGAAACCGCGTACTGCCTGAACTTCTCGATCGCGCGCGGCCTGGACTACTACACCGGCACGGTCTACGAGACCACGCTGACCGACCACCCGCAGATCGGCTCGATCTGCTCGGGTGGCCGTTACGAAGACCTGGCCAGCCACTACAGCAAGTCCAAGCTGCCGGGCGTGGGCATCTCCATCGGCCTGACCCGCCTGTTCTGGCAGCTGCGCGAGGCCGGCCTGATCGCCGGTATCGAGGACAGCAGCGTGCACGCGCTGGTGGCCTTGATGGACGACAACGGCCTGCCGGAGTCGCTGGATATCGCCCGCCGCCTGCGCGTGGGCGGCATCAATGCCGAAGTGCAGATGGAGCCGAAGAAGATCGGCAAGCAGTTCCAGTACGCGGCAAAGGCGGGTATCCGTTTCGTCGTGCTGGCCGGTGAGGATGAGCTGGCGCGTGGCGTGGTGGCGGTCAAGGATCTGCTGCGCGAGCAGCAGTTCGAGGTCGCCCGCGACGAATTGGCCAGCGCGCTGCAGGTCGAGCTGGAGCAGGCCAAGGCGATGGCATGAAGCGGCTGGGGGCGGGGGCACTGATGGTGCTCCTGCTCGCCGGCTGCCAGAGCGATCCGCAGCTGCGCAGCAAGCGGATCGGCCCCGGGCATTACCGGCTCGTCGTCGATCGCTGCCATGTGATCGATCACGACGGGCTCGAACGCGACCTGCGTGAGCTGGCCGATACCCAATGTCCCGGCGGCGCCGGGGCGTTGGAGGCGGTGGAGTCGATCCCGAGCCGCCAGGGCAGCCTGCTTGGCGAGTGCCTGCGCAGCGGCGCCCTCCGCGCCGAGGTCCGCTGCCGGTAGGTGCCGACCGCTGGTCGGCACGCTTCTCCGTTGATACCCATCCAACGCCCGCCAACGCGGGCGTTGTTCGTTTCCAGACCCTGAACCGGCCCATTCCGCCTGCGCGGCGGTTTGACCGTGCGCCGTCATTTGCGCTAATGTAATAGCACGCTATTACATTGATACGATGAAACTACGTCCCGTCCCCCGCCAGAAAGATGCCCAGGCCGATCTGGCCTCCTTGGCGAGTGCCTTTGCTGCCCTGTCCGATCCGGAGGCAGTGACCGCGTTCCTGCGCGACCTGTGCACGCCTGCCGAGCTGGAGGCGCTGTCCGACCGCTGGAAAGTGGTGCCGTTGCTGCAGCAGGGCGTGCCGTATCGCGAGATCCATGAGTTGACCGGGGTCAGCGTGACCACCACCGGGCGCGTGGCGCGCTCGCTGGACCACGGCCACGGCGGCTATGCCGCCGCCATCGCCGCCACGCCGACCTCCCCCGAATCCGAGTAGAGACCTCCCCATGAGTGCAACCCAGACCGCCCCGGCACGTGACCGGCTGCGCATCGCCATCCAGAAGAACGGGCGGCTGGCCGAGCCCGCCCGCAGCCTGCTGACCGCCTGCGGGCTGAGCTGGCGGCAGAGCCGCGACAAGCTGTTCTGCTACGGCGAATCGCTGCCGGTGGACCTGTTGCTGGTCCGCGATGACGATATCCCCGGCCTGATCGCCGATGGCGTATGCGACTTTGGCATCGTTGGCCGCAACGAGCTGGACGAGCAGGGTGCCGCGCGCCGCCGGATCGGCCTGCCGGACGCCTACCAGGCGCTGCGCGGGCTCAACTTCGGCCAGTGCCGCTTGATGCTGGCGGTGCCGGAGGAATGGGAATGGACCGGCGTCGAACAGCTGGCCGGCAAACGCATCGCCACCAGTTACCCCGCGATCCTGGCCGACTGGCTGGCCGAGCGTGGCGTGGATGCGCAGGTGGTCGAGCTGTCCGGATCGGTCGAAATCGCCCCGCGCCTGGGTACGGCCGATCTGATCTGCGACCTGGTCTCCAGTGGCGCGACGTTGGCCGCCAACCAGCTCAAGCCGGTTGAAACCCTGCTGGAGAGCGAAGCGGTGCTGGCCGGCCCGGTCCGCACGCCCGATGACGCCCGTGCCGGCCTGATGGCAATGCTGCTGCGCCGCCTCGATGGTGTGGTGAAGGTGCAGGACAGCAAGCTGCTGATGTTCCGCGCCGAACTGGATCGCGTGTCCGAGCTGACCCGCCTGCTGCCCGACGCCGACCCGCTGGTGCAGCTGCCCGATGACGGCGGCCACCTGCGTTTGCAGACCATGTGCCACGGTGCGTTGACCTGGCAGCGGTTGGAGGAACTGGAGCGCGCGGGCGCGCAGGGCTTGATGGTATTGAGTGTGGAGCGGTCGCTGGCATGAATCGTTTGACGTGGTCCCAATTGGATGCCGGTGCCCAGGCGCAGGCTCTGCAACGCCCGGTCCAGGCCGTGGCGGCACGCACCCGCGAGTCGGTCGCGGCCCTGATCGCCGCGGTGCGCGAAGGCGGCGATGCTGCGCTGCGCGAGATCACCCTTCGCTTTGACGGGGTGGCGCCGGATACCTTCGAGGTGAGCGAGGCGGAATTCGCCGCCGCCGAGCAGGCCGTCTCCGCCGAACTGCGGCAGGCGATGATCGACGCGGCCGCCCGCATCCGCACCTTCCACCAGGCGGGCATGAGCCAGGGCTATGCGGTCGAGACCGCGCCCGGCGTGCGCTGCGAGCGCGTGGTGCGTCCGATCGCCCGAGTGGGGCTGTATGTACCGGCCGGCAGTGCACCGCTGCCATCCACCGCCTTGATGCTGGGCGTGCCCGCGCAGCTGGCCGGCTGCCGCGAGGTGGTGCTGTGCACCCCCCCGCGAAAGGACGGCAGTGCCGACCCTGCGGTGCTGGTGGCCGCGCGCCTGACCGGCGTGCACCGCGTGTTCAAGCTGGGCGGCGCCCAGGCCATTGCGGCGATGGCCTATGGCACCGACAGCGTCCCGGCCTGCGACAAGCTGTATGGCCCGGGCAACAGTTTCGTGACCGAAGCCAAGCAGCAGGTGGCCCAGGACGGCGCGGCGGCCATCGATATGCCGGCCGGCCCGTCCGAAGTGCTGGTGATCGCCGACGCCGGCGCCAATCCGGCGTTCGTCGCCGCCGATCTGCTCTCGCAGGCCGAGCACGGCCCGGATTCGCAGGTGCTGCTGCTGACCGATGACGCGGCCATGGTGGATCGGGTTGAAGCGGCCGTCGAGGCGCAGCTGGCGCAGTTGTCGCGTGCGCAGATCGCCGCGCAGGCGCTGGCGTCTTCGCGCCTGATCCTGGTGGATTCGCTTGATGAGGCCTTCGCGATCAGCAACCGGTACGCGCCGGAGCACCTGATTCTCGCGCTGCGCGAGCCGCGTGCGTGGTTGGAGAAGGTGGAGGCCGCCGGTTCGGTGTTCCTCGGCGACTACACCCCCGAAGCGCTGGGCGACTACTGCAGTGGCACCAACCACGTGCTGCCCACCGCCGGTGCGGCACGCGCCTACAGCGGCGTCAGCGTGGCCAGTTTCCAGAACCTGATCAGCGTGCAGTCGGCCACCGCCGCCGGCATCGCCGCGATCGGGCAGTGCGCGCGTGTGCTGGCGCGCGCCGAGGGCCTGGATGCCCATGAGAACGCGGTGACCCTGCGCATGGAGGCGGCCGCATGAGCACTGCCTCCGTCCTGTCCCTGGTCCGCGAGGACCTGCAGGCCTTTGCCGGGTACTCCTCGGCGCGCAGCAGTGCGCTGACCGGTGATGTCTGGCTCAACGCCAACGAATCGGCCTGGGCCAACCCGGCCGACGCCGAGGGGAGCGCGCGCCGCTATCCGGATCCGCAGCCGGCCGCCCTGCGTGATCGCCTGGCGGACCTCTACGGCTGCTCCGCCGGACAACTGCTGATCGGCCGTGGCAGTGACGAGGCCATCGATCTGCTGGTCCGTGCGCTGTGCGAGCCGGGCCGCGATGCAGTGGTGACCACGCCACCGGTGTTCGGCATGTATGCCGTCTGCGCTCGCCTGCAGAACGCGCCGCTGATCGAGGTGCCGCTGGTGGACCAGGGCGATGCACTGGAAGCCGATATCGACGCGGTCATCGCCGCTGCGCTGGCCGGCAAGGCGAAGCTGGTGTTCCTGTGCTCACCCTCCAATCCCGCTGGCAGCGTGATCCCCCTGGCGGAGATCGAACGGGTGGCCGCCGCGTTGCAGGGCAGGGCACTGGTGGTGGTGGATGAGGCCTACGGTGAGTACGCCGAGCAACCGTCCGCAACGACGCTGCTGAGCCGTTACGACAACGTCGCCGTGCTGCGGACGCTGTCCAAGGCGCATGCCCTGGCGGCGGCGCGCATCGGCAGCCTGATCGCGGATGCCGCGCTGATCCAGTTGCTGCGCCGCTGCCAGGCCCCGTATCCGGTGCCGGCGCCCTGCGCGGATCTGGCGCTGGCGGCGCTCTCTCCCGAGAGCCTGGCCGTGACCGCCCAGCGCACCGCGCAGATCAAGGCAGAACGCGCCCGCCTGCAGTCCGGCCTGGCCGCGCTGCCCGGCGTCGCGCGCGTCTATCCTTCGCAGGGCAACTACCTGCTCGCCCGCTTTGCCGATGCACAGGGGGCGTTCGATGCGTTGCTCGCCGCCGGTGTGGTGGTGCGTGACCAGCGGGCTGCACCCCAGCTTGGCGATGCGCTGCGCATCACCATCGGCAGCCCCGAGCAGAATGACCGTGTACTTGTCGCCCTGATGGCCCGGAGGGCTGCCGCATGATCCCGATTCTGTTCGTCGACCGCGACGGCACCCTGATCGAAGAGCCCGCCGATTTCCAGATCGACGCCTACGAGAAGCTGCGCTTCGTGCGCGATGTGATCCCGGCGATGCTCAAGCTGCGCGATGCCGGCTACCAGTTCGTGATCGTCAGCAACCAGGATGGCCTGGGCACCGACGGCTACCCTCAGGCCAGCTTCGATGGCCCCAACGACCTGATGCTGCAGATCTTCGCCAGCCAGGGCATCACCTTCCGTGACGTGCTGATCGACGGCACCTGGCCGCAGGACAACGCGCCCACCCGCAAGCCGGGTATAGGGCTGATGCTGCCGTACCTGCAGGACCGCAACATCGACTGGGCCCGCTCGGCCATGGTGGGCGACCGCCTGACCGACATCCAGTTCGCCGAGAACATGAAGATCCGTGGTTTCCAGCTGCGCACCGAGCAGTTCGGCGGTGACTGGGACTGGACCTCGATCGCGCACGAGCTGGCCGACGCACCGCGCCGCGCCAGCGTGCAGCGCAACACCAAGGAGACCAGGATCCGGGTCGAGGTCGATCTGGACCGCACCGCCGAACCGCAGACCCACACCGGCCTGCCGTTCTTCGATCACATGCTGGAGCAGATCGGCAAGCACGGCGGTTTCGCGCTGAGCGTGCAGGCCGAGGGCGACCTGCACATCGATGAGCACCACACCATCGAAGACACCGGCCTGGCGCTGGGCCAGGCCCTGCGGGAGGCACTCGGCGACAAGCGCGGGATCGGCCGCTATGGGTTCACGCTGCCGATGGACGAAACGCTGGCCAGTGCCGCGCTGGATTTCAGCGGGCGCCCGTATTTCGTGTTCGAGGGCGAGTTCAAGCGCGAGCGCGTGGGTGACATGCCGACCGAGCTTGTGCCGCACTTCTTCCGCTCGCTGTGCGATGCGGCCGGGCTCAACCTGCACCTGAGCGTGCGCGGTGACAACGACCACCACAAGGTCGAGGCCTGCTTCAAGGCGCTGGCCCGTGCACTGCGCCAGGCCTTGCCGCGCCAGGGCACCGCGTTGCCGAGTACCAAGGGGGCGCTGTGACGGAGGTTGCGCTGATCGATGCGGGTGGGGCCAACCTTGGCTCGGTCCGCTATGCGCTGGAGCGGCTGGGCGTGCAGGTGCGGCTGGTGCGCGATGCGCAGGGGCTGGAGGGCGTCAGCCGGGTGATCCTGCCCGGCGTCGGCGCGGCCCCGCACGGCATGGCGCGCCTGCATGCGCAGGGGCTGGTCGAGCCGCTGCGCAACCTGCAGGTGCCGCTGCTCGGCATCTGCCTGGGGATGCAGCTGCTGTTCGACGGTTCCGAAGAGGGGCACGTCGAATGCCTGGGCCTGCTGCCCGGGGTGGTGCGGCACCTGCGCCCGGCCACCGGCATCCGCGTACCGCACATGGGCTGGAACCGGCTGCTGCCACTGCGCGAGTCGCCGTTGCTGGCCGGTGTGCCGGCACGCGCCAGTGCCTACTTCGTGCACAGCTATGCGGCACCCTTGGGCGAAGACACCGTGGCGGCCTGCGATCACGGCGGGCTGTTCGCGGCGGTCGTGCAGCGCGGCCGGCACAGTGGCGCCCAGTTCCACCCGGAGCGCTCGGCCGATACGGGCGCGCGCATCCTGCGCAACTTCATCGAGAACGAACCCACATGAGTTTCATCGTCTATCCCGCCCTGGACATCCGCGACGGCCGTGTAGTGCGGCTGCTGCAGGGCGATTACGCGCAGCAGACCACCTACGGCGATGACCCGCTGCCGCGCGCGCAGGCCTTTGCCGCGGCCGGCGCAAGCTGGATGCACCTGGTGGACCTGGATGCGGCGCGGGCAGGCGGTTACACGCTGGCGCCGCTGCTGGCTGCGATCGCGGCGCAGACCGGCCTGAAGGTGCAGACCGGCGGCGGCGTGCGCTCGCGCGATGATGTCGCCCGGATTCTTGATGCCGGTGCGGCCCGGGTGGTCGTCGGCTCGGTCTCGGTGCGCGAGCCGGACACGGTGATCGGCTGGCTGCGCGAGTTCGGTCCGGACCGCCTGACCATCGCACTCGATGCCCGCCAGGCCGAGGACGGCCGGTGGCTGTTGCCGGTGCATGGCTGGACCGAGACCGCCGAGGACACGCTGGAGGCGCTGGCCCAGCGCTACGCCGAGGCCGGCATGCGGCACCTGCTGTGCACCGATATCGCCCGCGACGGGATGCTGTCCGGGCCGAACATCGAGCTTTACCAGCACTTGGCGCGGCTGTTGCCCGGCGTGGCGGTGCAGGCCTCCGGCGGCGTGCGCGATGCCCGGGACGTGGCCCAGGCCAAGGCCGTCGGCTGTGGCGGCGCGATCCTCGGCAAGGCGCTGCTGGAAGGGCGCATGACCCTGGAAGGAGCGCTGGCATGCTGAGCCGCCGCCTGATTCCATGCCTGGACGTGCGCGACGGCCGCGTGGTCAAGGGTGTGCGCTTCCGCGACCACGTGGACATGGGCGATATCGCCGAGCTGGCGATGCGCTACCGCGACCAGGGCGCGGACGAACTCGTGTTCTACGACATCGGCGCCAGCCCGGAAGGGCGCGCGGTGGATGTGGGCTGGATCGAACGCATCGCGCGCCTGATCGACATTCCGTTCTGCGTGGCCGGCGGCATCAGCGATGTGGAGACCGCGCGGCGCGTGCTGCATGCCGGTGCCGACAAGATCTCGATCAACTCCCCGGCGCTGGGCCGGCCGGAACTGATTGAGGAACTGGCCGATGCGTTCGGTGTGCAGTGCGTTGTCGTTGGTATCGATTCGGTACGTGAGCCGGATGGCGAATGGCGGGTGCGCCGGTTCAGTGGCGACCCGGACAAGACCCAGGCGGTGGCCGTACGCACGCTGGACTGGCTGGTGGAGGCGCAGCGCCGCGGCGCCGGCGAGATCGTGCTGAACTGCATGGACAGTGATGGCGTGCGCCGCGGCTACGACGTGGCCCAGCTGCGCCAGGCGCGTGCGCTGTGCCAGGTGCCGCTGATCGCCTCCGGCGGTGCTGGCGAGATGCAGCACTTCGCCGATGTGTTCGACCAGGCCGACGTCGATGGCGCGCTGGCTGCCAGCGTCTTCCACAGTGGCGCTATCGCCATTCCCGCGCTCAAGCAGTTCCTGCGCGAGCAGCAGATCGAGGTTCGAGATGTCTATTGAGGTGAATTCCATCGACGTGCGGCCGTCGCGCGAGGCGCTGGCGCAGCTGGACTGGGGCAAGGGCGATGGCCTGTTGCCGGTGGTGGTGCAGGACACGGATACGCTGCGCGTGTTGATGCTGGGCTATGCCAATGCGGCCTCCCTGGAGCAGACCCTGGCCACGGGGCAGATGACCTTCTTCAGCCGTAGCAAGCAGCGGCTGTGGACCAAGGGCGAGTCCTCCGGCAACGTGCTGGCGGTGACCGCCATACGGATCGACTGCGACAACGACACCGTGCTGGTCAGTGCGCGCCCGGCTGGCCCCACCTGTCATACCGGCAGCGAGAGCTGCTTCCCCCAGGCGCCGGGCAACTTCCTGGGCCGGCTGGATACCGTGGTGCGCGAGCGCGAGCAGCAGCGCCCGGCTGGCAGCTACACCACCTCGCTGTTCGACGGCGGTACCCGCCGCATCGCGCAGAAAGTGGGGGAGGAGGGGGTGGAGACGGCGCTGGCCGGCGTGGCGCAGGATGACGAGGCGCTGCTCGGCGAGTCGGCCGACCTGCTGTTCCACCTCACCGTGCTGCTGCGCGCGCGAGGCCTGTCGCTGGACGACGCGGTCGCGGTGCTGGCGGCGCGCCACGCGGGGTAAGGCCGGGCTGCACATCGTTTAACGTCGGTGAAACGCGGTGCAGGCGATGATGTGCGGCTCTACAATTCCCCACCCCCGACCGGACCACCCCCGATGACCCGTACTGCCGCCTGGCTGGCTTGCCTGCTGTTGATGACTTCGCCTGCCTGGGCTGCTGAAACGACCGTTACCGGCAAGGTGTATCAGGAGCGCGACGGCAAGCCGGGCCGCGGCCCGACCGATCCCGGCCTGGCCGGTGTGCAGGTTTCCAACGGTGAAACGATCGTGCGCACCGCCGCCGACGGCAGCTACAGCCTGCCGGTGCGCGAGGGCCAGACGGTGTTCGTGATCAAGCCGGACGAGTACCGTTTCCCGGCCGCTGCCAACGGACTGCCGTCCTACTGGCGCCACTATGCGCCGCAGGGGTCGCCGAAGCTGAAGTACGACGGCATCCGTGCCACCGGCGGTGCCACCCGCAACTGGGATTTCGCGCTCGAGCCGGCCAAGGGCACCGATGCCGCGCGCAACGGCTTCGAGATGCTGGTGTTCACCGATTCGCAGACCGCCAGCCGCCAGGACATCGGCTACTACCAGCGCGCCATCGTCGAGCCGATCATCGGCAAGCACCCGGCACGGCTGGGCACCACGCTGGGCGACATCGTCAACGACGACCTGAGCCTGTACCCGGACATCAACAAGGTCACCGCCCAGCTGCAGGTGCCGTGGTTCCACGTGCCGGGCAACCACGACCTGGACATGGACGCCGGCAACGATGCCCATTCGCTGGACAGCTGGCGCGCGGTCTACGGGCCGGATACCTACGCGGTGGAAGAGGGCGGGGCGAGCTTCGTGTTCCTCGATGACGTGGTCTACGACCCCAAGGCCAAGCCGAGCTACGTGGGCGGGCTGCGCGCGGACCAGTTCACCTTCCTCGGCAACTACCTCAAGGGCCTGCCGCGTGATCGCCTGGTCGTGCTCGGCATGCACATCCCGCTGTTCGATGCGGCGCCGGGCCGTGAGACATTCCGCCATGCGGACCGCACGCGCCTGTTCGCGCTGCTCAAGGACTTCCCGAACGTGCTGGTGCTCAGCGGCCACAGCCACACCCAGCAGCACTACTACCACGGTGCCGCCGAGGGCTGGCAGGGCCGCAAGCCGCTGCACGAATACAACGTGGGCGCCGCCTGCGGTGCGTTCTGGTCCGGCGTGAAGGACAGCAGCGGGATCCCCGATGCCACCATGAGCGATGGCACCCCGAATGGCTACGCGGTGCTCTCGGTCAAGCCCGGTGGCGAGTACGGGCTGCGCTATTACGTGGCGCGCGCGCCGGACGATTACCAGATCGCCCTGCATGCGCCGAAGGTGTTGCGCCAGGGCGCGTATCCGGCGTGGGGCGTGTACGCCAACGTGTTCATGGGCCAGGCCGATTCGCTGGTGGAGTACCGCGTGGACGATGGCGCCTGGCAGCCGATGAAGCGCGTCGAGCAGCCGGACCCGCGCCTGCTGCAGGAAAACGTCGCCGACGATACCGCCGAGCGCCTGCGCGGGTTCGACCGCTCGCCCGAAGCCACGCCGTCGCCGCACCTGTGGCGCGGCGCACTGCCCACCCAACTTGCGGTGGGGGAGCACAAGGTGGAAGTGCGTGCGGTGCAGGGCGATGGCCCGACCGCCACGGCCAGCACCAGCTACCGCCTGCAGACCGCCAAGCCCTGAGCGCGGCGCGGTCGTTTCAGTACGCCGCTGTATGGCAGGCGTGGCTTTGCAATCCCCCGGCGATGCCTGAGAATCGCCGGGATTCAATCGATTCAACCAAGGCAAGCGAGTGAGCGCAGCGGTACCGGTTCCGGCTCAACCTGAGGTGTCGCCGACCGCGGCGCAGCGGGATTCCCTCCCTGACACGCTGATCGTGGCCGATGTCGGCGGTACCTTCGCCCGCGTCGCGTTGGCCAGCGTGCGCGCTGGTGCAGCGCCACAGCTGAGCGGTCTTCAGCGCTATGCCTGTGCCGAGCACCCCAGCCTGGCCGCGATCCTGGCCGATTTCATCGCCACGCTGCCCGCCGCGCCGGACAATGCGGTGGTCGCGATTGCCGGCCTGCTGGACGGCGATCACCTGGTCAACACCAATCTGCCGTGGCCGGTCTCGGTCGCGCAGACCCGTCATGATTCGGGGCTGGCTTCGCTGGCGCTGATCAACGATTTCGAAGCAGTGGCCTACGCGATTCCGCATGTAGCGCCGGAGTCCATGGTGGCCCTCAATGGCGATCCGGTCGCGGGCCCGCGTTGGCCGGCATTGGTGTTGGGGCCGGGCACCGGGCTGGGCGCGGCACTGCGCTTTGAAGGCGGCGAGCGGCCGGTGCTGGCCAGTGAAGCCGGCCATGCCGCGTTGAATGCCTGCAATCCGTTGGAGCTGGAGGTGCTCTCGCGCCTGCTCCAGCGCTGGGACCACGTGGACAACGAGCGCGTGCTGTCCGGTGGCGGCCTGATGAACCTGTATCCCTGCCTGTGCGATATCCGTGGCGTCACACCGCACTGGACCAGCACCGAGGCGCTGATCGCCGCCGCGCACGAGGGCGTGGATCCGGTGGCGGTGGAAACGCTGGAGGTGTTCTGCGCCTGGCTTGGCAGCCTGGCCGGCGACCTGGCCACCATCTTTGGTGCCCGCTCGGTCTATCTGGCAGGCGGCATCTCCACGCGGGTGGATCGCTTCCTGCGTGATGGCCGTTTCCGCGCGCGTTTCCTGGCCAAGGGCGTGATGCACGAGGTGCTGCGCCAGGTGCCGATCTGGCGGGTGGACCACGGCGAGCTGGGCGTTCTTGGCGCGGCGGTCTGGCACGCGGAACATCGCTGTATCGTCGTGTAATTCTTTCCTTGCCCGTTCGCTGGAGACCTACCCATGACTGACCGCAGGCGATTTCTCCAGGCCGGTGCCCTGGCCGCTGGCGCCCTCGCACTGCCGACGCTGCAGGCGCGTTCCGCCGCCGGTGCTCGGGTGGTGTCCACCTGGGATTTCGGCGTAGGGGCCAACCAGGTCGCCTGGAAAACGCTGTCGGCCGGTGGTTCGGCGCTCGATGCCGTGGAAGCCGGTGCGCGCTGGGCCGAGAGTGATCTGTGCAATCCCACGGTCGGGCGCTGCGGCAATCCCGATCGTGATGGCGTGCTGAGCCTGGATGCCAGCATCATGGATGGCGATGGCCGCTGTGGTTCGGTGGCGGCGCTGAGTGATATCGCGCACCCGGTCTCGGTGGCACGGCGGGTGATGGAGCAGACCCCGCACGTGATGCTGGTCGGCGAGGGCGCGCAGCAGTTCGCCGTGCAGCAGGGCTTTGAGCGGAAGAAGCTGCTCACCCCGGAAGCCGAGAAGGCCTGGCGCGAGTGGCTCAAGACCGCGCAGTACACCCCCGAGATCAATGCCGAGCGGCGCAGCCGCCCCGGTGACAGCAGCAACCACGACACGCTGGGCATGCTCGCCATCGATGCCCAGGGGCGTCTGGCCGGTGCCTGCACCACCAGTGGCATGGCCTGGAAGATGCACGGCCGCGTGGGCGACAGCCCGATCATCGGGGCGGGCCTGTACGTGGACAACGAGGTCGGTGCCGCCACCGCTTCGGGCGTGGGCGAGGAAATGATCCGCAATGCCGCCTCGTTCCTGGCGGTCGAGTTGATGCGCCAGGGGCGCTCGCCGGCCGAGGCCTGCCGCGAGGCGATCGCGCGGGTGGTGCGCAAGCGCCCCGAGGCGAGCAGGACCCTGCAGGTCTGTTTCCTCGCCTTGAACAAGCACGGCGAAGTGGGTGCCTACGCACTGCACCGCGGTTTCGTCTACGCGGTCTGCGACAAGGACCGGCAGGACGATCTGCGTGATTCCGCTTCGGTGTACACGAGCGAGCAGACGTGAGCGCGCCGCGCCGGCTGCTGGAGATCGCCTCGAATTCGGTGGCCTCCGCCCTGGCGGCCCAGCACGGCGGGGCGGATCGGGTCGAACTGTTCGACAACCTCGCCGAGGGCGGCACGACCCCGTCGCAGGGCAGCATCGCGGTCGCCCGTGATCGCCTGCGGATTCCCTTGTTCGTGCTGATCCGGCCGCGGCCCGGGGATTTTCGCTACACCGCGCTCGAGGCCGAGATCATGCTGCGCGACATCGCGCATTGCCGCCAACTCGGCTGCGATGGCGTGGTGATCGGTGCGCTGGATGCCGACGGCGGCATCGACATGCCGCTGTGCCGGGAACTGGTGGCGGCGGCTGGCCCGCTCGGCATCACCTTCCATCGCGCCTTCGATGCCGCGCGTGATCTGCCAGCGGCGCTGGAGCAGATCGTGACGCTGGGGTGCCATCGCATCCTGAGCTCGGGCGGGCAGGCAAGTGCGCTTGCCGGTGCCGATGTCCTGGCCGCGTTGGTGGCGCAGGCAGGTGATCGGCTATCACTCATGGCCGGGGCGGGAATTACGGCGGGCAACATCGTGGAGCTGGCCCAGCGCAGTAAGTGCCTCGAACTGCATGCCTCGGCGAAGACCACATACCATTCGGCGATGCGCCATCACAATCCGGCGCTGATCGGGTTGTCGCCGGACTGGACCGTCACCGACGCGGCGCAGGTCAGTGCACTGCGCGCGGCGCTGGATTAAAAAAAACGGCAGCCGCCTGTGAAAGCGCAGCTGCCGTGGAGGACCGTTGCCCCGCCCGGAGGCGGGGGCGGGTGACGCTTAGAACTTCCAGTTCACGCCGAAGTACAGCTGGCGGCCGGTGTAGGTGTTGGACACCAGGCGGGCCTTGGTGTCGTTGCCCAGATGGATGCGCTGCTCGGACTTGGTCGCGTTCAGCACCGAGGCGGTGAAGGTCAGCGCTTCGGTGAAGTTGTAGGCCACGTTGAGATCCAGCTGGTCGTACGGTTCGGAGTACTGGCTCATGCCGTTGACCGGACCGCCCACGACTTCACCGCGGCGGTTGTACGACGCCCGTGCCAGGAACTTCTCGTTCTCGTAGAAGAGGGTGACGTTGGCCTGGTTCTTGGCGCTGCCCACCAGCGGCGAGGAACCGATCTCTTCGCCATCGAGCACGATGGCGGCCAGGTTGGTGTCGTTGTAGGTGTAGTTGGCCTGGATGCCGAAGCCCGTGTCGAAGGTGTACTGACCGTACAGCTCCACGCCCTGCGAGACGCCATCGCGGCCGTTGGCCTGGGTCTCGTACTTCTGCACCGTGACCGTTTCGCCGCCGACATTCATCTGCTGGTCGCGGACCACCGGCACCGTGAAGTTGTCCACGTTCTTGCGGAACAGGCCCAGGCCCGCCACCGCGCCGGGCTTGAAGTACCACTCCAGGCCGACGTCGAACTGGGTCGCTTCGAACGGTTCCAGGTTCTTGTTGCTGCCATAGCCGTACCAGCCGGGCGTGTCGGTACCGCCGGCGACACGACGGTCGTTGCTGTACTCCTCGCTGATGTAGTTCAGCGCACCGGGGGCGGCGATGCTGGTGTAGCTCGGGCGTGCGATGACCTTGGAGGCCGCACCACGCAGCACCAGCGTATCGGTGATGTCCCAGGCGATGTTGAAGCTCGGCAGGAAGTCCGTGTAGGTCTTGTCCATCGAGGTGAAGGCGTACGTTTTCTCGCGTGCCAGGCCATCCGGCAGGCGCACGAAGCCGCTCTGGCACACATAACCGGTATTGGAGGCGATCAGCGGCGCGGCAACAGGATCGTTGCAGCCCATCGGCGAGCCGGCGGCGTTGTCCTGGAAGTAGTCGTTGAACTTCTCGACCGAGTCACTGGATTCGGCGAACTGCTTGGTCCGGACCACGCGCACGCCGACGTTGCCGCGCACGCGCTCGGTACGGAAGTTGGCCTGGAAGTAGCCCGAGTAGATCTTCTCGTTGACGTTGTAGACGAAGTCCTCTTCCTTGCGGCTGTGCGATCCGCCGTACTTCTCGTTGAGGTAGTTGATGTAGGCCGGGTAGTTGATGCCCGGGAACACGTTGGCGTTGAAGCCGCCGGCGATGTTGCTGATCGGGTTGGACAGGAAGAAGCCCGGCTGGGCGACACCGGCGGTGGCATCGCAACCGGCCTGGTAACGGTTGTTGTCGTAGTCGGCCGGATCCTTGCCCTGGCACACCCAGTAGGTGTTGCCGGTATTGCGGTGCACATCGCCGTCGCGGTACTTGGCACCGAACTGGATGGAGTCCAGCCAGCCGCTTTCAAACAGCTTGGTGAAGTCAGCCTGGAAGTAGTTCTGCTTGACCTCGGTCTGCATCCACGACGAGCCGGTCGAGCCGGTGTCGATCTCGGCGATGCCGGCCATCAACTGGTCCTGCAGGTTCGGCGAGAAGGTGGCGCTCGGCGTACCGGTCAGATCCCATGCGCTGTAGGTGTTGCCGGACTGCCACACACCGTCGACCTGGCGGCGCGGCTTGGCGGACATGCCGAAGTTCATCGACGGGCCACCTTCGGACCAGGTGCGGCCACCGGTGAAGGAGGCCTTCCACAGCGGGCTGATATCCCACTCGACGGTCAGGTCGCCGGTCTGCGAGAGCGCCTTTTCCTTGCTGTAGGTACCGGTCAGCTGCGGGGTGGGGATGGTGCAGTCGTCCGGACCCCAGCCGCCCGGCGCCATGCCGGCGGCCGCAGCCTGTTCTTCGCTGCAGTAATAGGTCTTGCCGGCCAGCTTTTCGTACTGCGCGCCGGTCACGATGCTGCCGGAGGGGTCGAAGTTCAGCCCGTTGAGCAGGCGGCCGCCGTCCCAGTTGCCGTCGCCGTTGAAGCGGGCGAGGTTCCATTCCGGGATCTTCAACATGTTCTGGGTGTAATTGCCTTCCAGCTCGAAGCGGAAGTAATTGGCGGTCAGCGTCAGGTTGTCGGTCGGCTTGAACTGGAAGGTCAACTGGCCACCGGTGCGCTCGCGCTTCTCTTCCTTGACGGCGAAGTTCACCGAGGTCGGCATGAAGAATTCGCTGTAGTTGCGGCCGCTCTGGTCATTGAAGCCGGACTGGCCCCACCAGTAGTGGATACCGTCCTGCAGCTGCGGATTGCCGTAGGCATCCACCGCGTCGGTACCGTTGCCGTACCACTGGTAGTCCTCGGTGCTCGCCTGCATGGTGCGGCTGGTGCGGGTCTGCTTGGTCGCGCCGACCAGCACGCCGAAGCGCTCATCCTTGCTGTGCCAGGAGTACAGCGCCGACGTCTGCGGATCCACGTCGTGGCTGGTGTCCGAGGAGGTGCCCTCCAGGTTCACGTAGCCGGAGTTGGCTTCCATGTCGAGCGGGCGACGGGTGTGCAGGATCACGGTGCCGCCGATGCCGCCTTCATCCAGGCGGGCCTCCGGCGATTTGAACAGCTCGGCGCTGGAAAGCATGTTGGCCGGCAGCAGCGTGTAGTTGAACGAACGGGTGGCCTCGTTGTTGGTTTCCGAGGTCGCCACGTAGTTGCCGTTCAACTGGGTCAGGGTCAGGTCCGGAGCGAGGCCGCGAACACTGACGGTCTTGCCTTCGCCACCGCTGCGCTCGATGACCACGCCAGGCACGCGCTGCAGCGCGTCGGCGACGTTCTTGTCGGGGAACTTGCCCACGTCCTCGGCGGTGATGACTTCCACCACGGCGTTGGCGTCGCGCTTCTGCTGCAGACTCTTTTCGATGGCGTAGCGGTAGCCGGTGACGGTCACGCTGTCGAGCGTGGTGGCATCGGGTGTACCCGTGGCCGGGGCGGCTTGCTGCGCGAACGCGGCCGGCACGACGGCCGTGGCCAACGCGCTGGCAATGGCCGCGGACAACGCAACGCGGCGGTGCATGCGTGACATCTTCATTCCACTCTCTCCCTCTCCTGGATTGAAACGGTGGCGATACGAATTCTTTGAATCGATCTAATGGGTGGAGCCAAATTATCTCGAGCGTCGAGTTGCCTGGCGCGTCCCGCATGCATCGCGTGGGGCAGTCCCCCGGCTCCCCACTTCCGGCAATCGTGACCGTTTTAAGTTGGATCGATCTAAACGATTGGCGGGGGATTTTTAGCACGACCGCGCGAGGGAAGCATGCTGCTCCGCAATATGGACGCGTGGCGTGCTTTCGCTTGACCCGGGCCGATCCCTCGATGTTGCTGGGTCCGGGGCTTCAGCCCGCTATATCGGCCGATGAGGCGGAATGTCGGCCCTCGGCACCGGGCACTGCCAGGCACTGCGCAGGCTCGTGCAGGGCGGGGTGCTGGCGACCGGTCCTTGATGTTGCAGCGCAGAATGCATCGATTGAAATTCCCGTGCTTTACTTAAATCGATCTAAATTCACCGGGGTGTGGATTGGGTCGCCCCGTCCAGGGAATTAGAGGCGCCCGCCGCCACTGGTTCGCGCTGCCGCCACGTCCGCCAAGGAGTCCGTGTCCGTGACCCGTCTTTCTCACCGTCCTTCCGTCGTTTCCGCCGCCGGCGCCATCCCGGCCCGCCGCCGCCCGCTCGCCGGCCTGGCCTGCCTGCTGGCGCTGAGCTGCGCGCCGCTGATGCTGCAGGCCGCGCCCGCCGCTCTGGAGCGCGAGGTCAACACCTTCATCGGCAGCAAGGACGATGGCAATACGTTCCCGGGTGCCTCGGCGCCGTTCGGCCTGATCCAGGTCAGCCCGATCGGTGAGCACTACGCCGGGTGGCGCTACGACGATCCGAAGATCCGGGGTTTCGGGCATTCCTTCCTCTCCGGTGCGGGCTGCTGGGAGCAGGGCGGCCAGGTCTCGGTCCTGCCGGTGACCGGCAGCATCGGCCCGGGCGGCGACTTCAATACCGACGACGCCAAGAGCTTCGATCACAAGCGCTACGCCTCCAGCTATACCCACGATGGCGAAGTCGGGCAGGCGGGCTACTACAAGGTGCGCCTGACCAACTACGGCGGCATCGATGCCGAAGCCACCGCACGCACCCGTGCCGCGGCCGAGCGTTACACCTTCGCCGCCGATGCAGGCACCGGCCACGTGCTGGTGAACCTCGGCCAGGCCAACGAGCGCCATTCGGTGATCGGCAGCGTGGTCGATGTGGTCGGCGACCGCGCCGTGGAAGGCAAGCTGGTCACCAAGAGCTTCTGCGGTGGCCATCAGTACACCACGTGGTTCCGCATCGAGTTCGACCGCCCGTTCAAGTCGTTCGGCACCTGGGGCGAGGGCGGTGGCCTGCCCGGCGCCCGCCATGGCATGGAAGGTGAGCTCAAGCCGAGTGGCGCCTGGCTCAGCTTCGACCTGGGCAAGGGCCGCGCGGTGACCGCGGTCAGCGCGATCTCCCACGTGGATGCCGAAGGCGCGCGCGCCAACCTGCGCAGCGATGGCATGCAGGGCGACCGCCTGCTAGGTTTCGACCAGATGCGGCAGATGGCACAGCAGCAGTGGCGCAAGGAACTGGCGGCCGTGCGTGTGCAGGGTGGCAGCAACGATGACCGTACCGTGCTCTACACCGCGCTGTACCACGCGCTGCTGCAGCCACTGACCGGCAGCGATGCCGACGGCCGTTACCGTGGCTACGACGACAACATCCATCGCGCTGACGGCTGGACCTACTACGAGTACTTCTCGCTGTGGGATACCTACCGCGCGCAGAACCAGTGGCTGGCCCTGACCAAGCCGGAGGTCGCGCGCGACATCGGCCGCACGCTGCTGGCCATCGAGGCGCAGGGCGGTTGGCTGCCGCGCTGGGGCTATGCCAACTTCGAAACCAACGTAATGACCGGTGATCCGGTGACGCCGTTCCTGGTCGACCTGTGGCGTTTCGGCGCGCTGGCCGGCCGCGAGGGCGAGGCCTACACCGCGCTGCGCAAGAACGCCTTCGAGGTGCCGCCGATGAACTCGCGTCATGCAGGCCGTTCGGGCAACCCGAGCTACCTGGCCAACGGCTACGTGCAGTACGACCGCGCCTTCCCCTCCAAGGGCATGGACGTGGATCCGCACCATGGTGGCTCGGCAACGCTGGAGTACGCACTGGCCGACTGCGCGCTGGCGCAGATGGCCGATGGCCTCGGCCATGCCGCCGATGCCGGCGTGCTGCGTGAGCGTGGCCGCAACTGGCACAAGGTGTGGGACCCGTCGGTGCGCGACGAAGAGGGTGATTTCAACGGCTTCCCGCGGCCGCGTATGGAAGATGGCGCGTGGTACCTGCCGGCCGATGGCAAGTACAGCCCGCGTTCGCACCATGGCTTCCATGAAGGCACCGCGTGGCAGTACCAGTGGCTGGCGCAGCAGGACGTGCCCGGGCTGGTCCAGGCCATGCACGGCCGCGAGCAGGCCGCTCGCCGCCTGGACACGTTCTTCGCCTACGACGCGCTGGTGACCTCGCCGCTGACCGCCGCACGCAAGGAATGGGTGGTTGGCCCGTACAGCTACTACAACCAGTACCGCTATAACCCGAACAACGAGCCGGATCTGCATGCACCGTGGATGTACACGCTGATCGGCCAGCCGTGGAAGACTGCCACCGTGGTGCGCGCCGCGCAGCAGCTGTTCACCAACGCGCCCAACGGGGTCACCGGCAACGATGACCTGGGCACGATGTCGGCCTGGTACCTGTTCAGCGCGCTCGGCCTGTACCCGGCCGTGCCGGGCAGCGGCGAGTTCCTGCTGCATACCCCGCGCTTCGCCCGCGCCGAGATCGATCTGGGCCAGGGCAGGACGCTCACCCTGAAGGCACCGGGCGCCGACGGACGCAAGCTGCAGTACGTCCAGAATGTCCAGGTCGATGGTCGCGCGCATGCGCCGGTGTGGCTGGACTGGGCGCAGCTGCAGCGCGGTGGCACCATCGCCTTCGCCCTGGGCGGCACCGCGCCGGAGAATGGCTGGGGCACCCAGGCCGAGGCGCTGCCGGCCTCGTTCTGCGCCACCCCGGGCGCGGCGCTCGAATGAGCCACGCACCGGCCCGTGCCGTGGCCAGCCCATCGGGGCTGATCGCCGGCACGGGCACGGACCGCTGGTCAATGCGATCGTTTAGGCTTGCACCTTGCTTGAGGAACCCGACGACCCGATGAAAGACAAGGCCACCCCCGCCGGCAAAGGCACGCGCGCGGTCACCGTGACCGACATCGCCGAAGCGATCGGCGTGTCGCGCGCGACCGTCTCGCTGGTGCTGCGTGGCAGCCCGCTGGT
>Ga0213829_1001140_pt1 | contig 20174 bp, 19 predicted proteins | sample MC6MC0896MG_FD_180665 | JGI IMG/M metagenome (GOLD analysis project Ga0213829, IMG submission 180665) | Enriched soil aggregate microbial communities from Iowa State University, Ames, United States - MC6-MC0896-MG | ecosystem: Environmental > Terrestrial > Soil > Unclassified | place: USA: Iowa...
GGGGCAGAATTCGAAATCAAGAAAAGACTTTTTGATTTTGGTGGAACAAACACAAACAATCTGTTTGGTGGTATGAACGTATCATATATGAAAACCAATCAGGAAATTGATTCAGAAAAAATCAGACGCGAAACTCATCAAACCATCAATACCAACTTTGAAGATACAGAATCGTCTTTCACAGGAGCATCAGATTTATTATTAAACGCAGATGTATCGTATGTAAAAGAATGGAGTGAGAACAGAGGAATGACCGCAACGCTTGCCTACACACATTACTCTGACCGTTTATATGCTTTAGGATCTCAAAAAGGAAACTTGATTGATAAAGGTATGGGAAGTTTAGATTTAATCCTAAAAACAAAAATTCATAAAAACTTTGCACTTGATTTTGCAGCACGTAACATTTTAAACCCTGAATTCCGCAGAATACAAGACAACAAATCGGGAGTAGTCGATGCTGTTACCTATAAAAGAGGAGCCTTCTTTAGTTTGGGTGCAAAATATACATTTTAACAACATATTCATTACATACGCTTAACATACATTAAAGTATTAATACAGAACTTTGTATCAAATAAAATAACTAATTATTAAAGAAAATGAAAAAGCCAATTTCAAAATTATTTAGCTTAACATTATTATCATTAACATTAGCAGCAACAGCAATTTCTTGCTCTAGTGACGATTCAACTCCAGTTATAGACAAACCAGTTGTACCAGGTGAAGAATCTTCATTCAAAGTTGATCGCAACGCATTAACAGGTGAAATTAAAGACGGACACGTAACGTTAACAGACGGAACTTATAAATTAACAGGAAAACTAATCGTAGGTCCTGGAGCAAAATTAACCATTAAAGCAGGCGTTAAAATCGAAGCTACTGCATTAGGTACATCAGGAGAATTTGACGCTGTTAGATACATTGCAGTATCTCAAGGTGGACAAATTTTTGTTGAGGGAACTTCATCTAACCCAGTAATCATGACAGCTGCAACTCAAAAGCCAGGTTCTTGGGGTGGATTGGTAATCTGTGGTAAAGCACCAATCAATAAAGGAGTATCTGCAACTGCTGAAGTTTCTGAATTAACTTATGGTGGATCAGACGCTAACGACAACTCTGGATCAATCAAATATTTAAGAATTGAATATTCTGGATACTCTTACAATGAAAGTAAAGAATTCAACGGACTTTCTTTATTCGGTGTTGGTAAAGGAACAACTATTGATTATGTTCAGGTTCACGAAGGATCAGACGACGGTTTTGAGTGGTTTGGTGGTACGGTTGATGCTAAGCATTTAGTAGTTACCAACTATGCTGCAGAAGTAGGTGATGATTTATTTGACTGGACAGAAGGTTGGATCGGTAATGGTGAAAACTGGTACGGAATCAGAACAAATGGTGGTAACCGTGGTATCGAAGCAGACAACAACTCTAACAACGAAGCTGCTACTCCAATTTCAAACCCTACTATTAAAAACCTTACATTAATAGGAAATAATGGAGGTGGTGAAAACCAAGCATTAAAATTACGTGTTGGCACAAAAGGATCTTTTGACAACGTAGTACTTAAAAACTGGGGAACTGGGTTTGATGTACAGGCAGCGCCAGATTTATCTTCAGGATATGTTGGTAAAGATTTAAAAGCTACAAATGTTAAGTTTGATAATGTAACAACAAAGACTAATGCAACTGCTACAGGTATTTTCACTGAAAATGCAAACGCAACAGGTGCAGGTAACGGTACAGCTACACCAACATGGGCAGCTGGCTGGACAGTAGGTTTATAATAAATTTCAGATAGTTTACTGTCACAGTTTAAGTCAGTCTGTCATCCTAGCGAAATCAAGGTACCTGACAACTTAAACAAACAGTAAATCAGTTAAAATCTTCATAAATAACCTCAATTTTTTATTGAGGTTATTTTTTTGGTATTTTATTTGATATTTATTTTATATATTTACTTATTCAATTTAAAGTTATGAAAGAAAAATACCTATATATATTCTTACTGTTAATTATAACAAGCTTTTCTGCGCAGGCACAAACAGCTAAAAACAGTGGAGTAGCAGACCAAGTAAAAACCGAAAACACGTTAGATAAGGTTCAAATTTACCCGAACCCGGTTACCAGCGGAAAAATATACATTAATGCTGAAACCAACTCTGTAAAAGCAATAGAACTTTACGATATGCTGGGCAAACGCATTTTAACTACCGAAATGAATGGTTATCAGAAAGAACTAAATGTAGCCAACTTAAAAGCCGGAGTTTACATTTTAAAGCTGTCCGAGAAAAACAACAGTATTACCAGAAAAATAGTAATAAAATAAAACATACGCCCGTGATTATTTCACGGGCTTTTTTAATGGAAACAATTTAGTAACATACACTCTTTTAGGTTTTAAAAAATTACCTTAACTTTGCATTATAAAATTTAAAAACAATTTAGATATGAAAAAAATTTACACTTTAGTTACAATTTTGGCAGCTTCTTTTGCTGCAAATGCGCAGGCAAATTTAGTTCCAAATGGAGATTTAGAAAATTGGGATAATATCAATATGCCTACAAATTTTAGCCCAGCCCCTTATACAGAAAATGTTACTAAAGATAGCATTAATGTTCATGGAGGTGACTACTCTGCGAAACATACCGCTCAAAGTAGTACTACAAAAATACAAATTGAAGTAGATGGTATTGAAGAAGGTGAGGAATATACTATCTCTTATTGGTATTTAGACAACGACCCTAATGCAAAAACAAGAATGTGGTCATTTTGGTTAAAAGAAGGTAGTACCCCTGGTTCATATGTTACTTTAGCTGACCATTTAAACGACTTAAGACCTTCTACATACTCAACAGATAATACAAATTGGGTACAAAAAACAGTAACATTGACTGCTCCAACAGATGCTACAGCATTCCGATTTGAAGCTAGAACAAATGCTGAAGGTACTGGAGGTGGTTTTATCTATTTCGATGATTTTACAATAATTAAGACAGTAACTGCTTCAACAACAGAAAATAACATCGAAGGTTTAAACATTTTCCCTAACCCGGCAAATGATGTTTTAAACATTACATCAAACAGTACTGCTGATAAAAACGTGCAGTTATTTGATTTAACAGGTAAAAAAGTATTAGATGTTACCACTGTTTCTCAAGTAAACGTTTCTACATTAAAAGCTGGTATTTATGTAGCAAAAATCAACGAAGCTGGTAAAACGGCTACACGTAAAGTTATTATCAAATAATTTATACTGAAATATAACTTAAAAGCATCTCTTAACCGAGATGCTTTTTTTATTCGTAATTTTGTACTTTAAAACAAAAATCGTGTTTACACCAGAAGACATTATTTCCATACATACTACAAAAGAATTTCATAAAACGGCTATGAAAATTTTCCGCTTTCAGTTTCAGCATAACGAAGTTTATCAAAAATACTGTTTGCTGTTAAATAAAAGTCCGGAGAATGTAAAGCATCTTACCGAGATTCCTTTTTTACCTATTGAATTTTTTAAATCGAAAGATATATTAAGTTCCATAGATGCTGTACAAACAACTTTTACAAGCAGCGGAACCACCGGAATGATCACGTCTAAACATCATGTAACCGATTTAAGTTTTTACGAAGCCAGTTTTCGCAGTGCCTTTTCAAAATTTTATGGAAACATTGAAGACTATGCCGTTTTAGCGTTACTTCCCTCCTATCTGGAACGCGAAGGATCATCGTTAATCTACATGGCAAAAGATTTTATCGAAGGATCAAATCATCCCGATTCTGGTTTTTATCTGCATAATTACAACGAACTCGCAAAGAAATTAGTCGAATTAGATAACAGCGGACAAAATGTGTTGTTAATTGGTGTTACCTACGCGTTGTTAGATTTAATTGAACTGCAAAAGTTCAACCTTAAAAACACCATTATCATGGAAACCGGCGGTATGAAAGGCAAACGCAAAGAAATGATTCGCGAAGAACTGCATACTATTTTAGCTGAAGGTTTTGGAGTGGAAAAAATTCATTCGGAATACGGAATGACTGAATTACTTTCGCAAGCCTATTCATTGGGCGATGGTATTTTTGAATGTCCGCCGTGGATGGATATTTTAATTCGCGATACCGAAGATCCTTTAACGATTATTGAAGATGGAAAAACAGGCGGCATCAACATCATTGATCTGGCAAATATTAATTCGTGTTCGTTTATTGCTACGCAAGATTTGGGTAAAAAATATTCTAACTTTTCGTTTGAAGTATTGGGACGTTTTGATAATTCGGATATTCGTGGTTGTAATTTAATGGTTTATTAAATTATTTAAGATGTATAACTACAACAGGATTTGACTAAAATATGTATAGCTATTTTAGGACGGGGCACATTAGGTTTTGATCAGACAAAGATTAAAATTAGTAATAGTATTAAATCTTATAATGAATTGAGACCACATGCAAGCTGTGATTATTTAACTCCAAATGCTGCGCATTTACAGTCAGAAAAATTAAAGAAAAGATGGAAAAACTATAATAGAAGTTTTAATTATCAAAACTCCCTTGTATAGTAAGTTTAGGATTAAGATCAATTGGTGTATAACTATAACAGGATTTAATTAAAAATATGTATAGTTATTTTAGGACGGGTCACCGAAAATTTTTCTAAATCTCAACAGTAGGGATACTAAATAGATACTGTATGGATAAAGCATAGATAGTGCATAAATTACATTTTCGGTAAAAAGGTATAAAAACAGAAAATTCGACTATCTTTATATAAAATAGCCGAATTTTTTACTTTTTGTATAATACTGTATTTTGTTCCTGAAACCTACTTCTTTAATAGTTGCTCCATAAAGGTGATTTTTTCTTTTTCTGCCTGCAAAAGGCGTTCATACAATTTCTTGTTTTCATCGTACGCTTCAACAAGCTTGTCTAATGGATTGAAGGTTGGATTGTAATTGACTGTATTACTATAAAAAGGACTCTCATGAAAAGTACTATTTATTATGTTTAAAACCTTTTCATCAGAATATTCCTTAATCGCATTTTTCGGCACATCCAAGGCTTGTGCTATTTCATCTAACTTTAATTCATCCACTTCTTCCGTATTCTCTATAACCGACATTTTTTGCTGGCTGATACCAAGCAGTTCAGCAAGTGTTTCCTGTTTCATTCCCTTCATTTCACGTATTCGGCAGATGTTGCGCCCTATATGTTTTTTTGCAGTACTCTCCATAATTACAGTAATTGGTTACCCAAATATACGGAGTTATTTTTGTTCTACAAACTGTAACAATAAAACCCTCAGATTTCACTGAAGTTTTATTCTTATTTCACGTTTAAAATAAAATAGTTTTTCTTGCCTTTTTGCAGCAACACAAACTGATTGTTGATTAAATCGTTTGTTGATAAACTAAAGCCTTCTTGAACTTTTTCGCGGTTTACAGAGATCGAGTTTTCTGTTAAAGCTCTTCTTGCTTCTCCGTTCGATTTCATAAAGCCCGATTTCGCATTTAAAACCTCAACGATATCAATTCCTGCTTTTAAATCTTCCATTGAAATTTCCGCTTGCGGAACGCCGTCGAAAACTTCTAAAAAGGTTTTGGCATCTAATGCTTTTAAATCTTCTGCCGATGCATTTCCAAACAAAATTCCTGATGCTTTTACAGCGTTTTCAAAATCTTCGCGCGAATGAACCATTACGGTTACTTCTTCTGCCAAACGTTTTTGTAACGGACGTAAATGCGGTGCTTCATTATGTTCTGCTATTATTTTTTCGATTTCTTCTTTCGTTAAAAAAGTAAAAATCTTTATGTACTTTTCTGCATCGGCATCTGCTGTATTCAACCAATACTGGTAAAATTTATATACCGAAGTTTTATCTGCTGTTAACCAGATATTTCCACCTTCTGATTTTCCAAATTTTGTTCCATCTGCCTTTGTTATCAACGGACAAGTCATTGCATAAGCTTTCGCTCGCTCTTCACTGTCAACATTCATACGGCGCACTAATTCGGTTCCTGTGGTAATATTTCCCCATTGATCACTTCCGCCCATCTGTAACAAGCAGTTGTATTGTTTATTTAAATGGTAAAAATCGTACCCTTGAATTAACTGATAGGTAAATTCGGTAAAACTCATTCCGGCACCATCGCTTTCAAAACGTTTCTTCACTGAATCTTTCGCCATCATGTAATTTACGGTAATACGCTTACCTACATCGCGGGCAAATTCAATGAACGAAAAATCTTTCATCCAATCGTAGTTATTTACTAAAATAGGAGCGTTTTCATCTTTCGCATCAAAATCTAAAAAACGAGATAACAAAGCTTTTATTCCGTTTACGTTTTTAGTAAGCGTAGCTTCGTCTAACAAATTTCTTTCGTCTGATTTCCCTGATGGATCACCAATCATACCAGTTGCACCACCAACCAAAGCGATTGGTTTGTGTCCGAAATCTCTCAAATGTTTTAATATAATAATAGGTACTAAACTACCTATGTGTAATGAATCGGATGTTGGATCGAAACCAATATATGCTGTAGTAGATTCTTTTGTTAATTGTTCTTCTGTTCCAGGCATCATGTCATGAACAAGCCCGCGCCAGCGTAATTCTTCTACTAAATTTTTCATCTTTAAAATATTTTGTGCAAATATAGTATTTTCAAAAATAAAGAAAGCCACAAAAAATGTGACTTTACTAAATTATTATTCTCTGCGACGTGAGAACGGAACGTCTTTAATACTTATAACCGGATTGAGTTTTTCTTCGGTTGAATCGACTTTGGTGGCGCGAACTTCTTCCAATTTTTTCTGAAGGCGTTTTTGAACCGAATCATAAATTACCGCATATACATCGGGATCCTGCTGATAGATTTTTTGCGCTTTGATAAACTTTAAACTGTCTATACCGTGTTTTTTCAAAATCTGCTTATAATCTACAACGTATTGAATAGTATCGCGTCTGTTGGCGGTACTTCGAGCACTTGATGATACCGTTAGATCATACAAAACATCGACCATTTTTTCTTGCGAAACTTCGGCTTTTTCTGTGTTTGAACAACCAACCAGAATGATTAAAAAAAATGCTGAAACTAAATTTTTCATATTATCTATTGAATAACAATCGTTGACCAAAACGTTCTTCGTTGATAACGCCGTTTTCCATAACAAGCTTTCCGTTTAAAACAGTCGACTGTACTTTAGTAGTAAAATCAATACCTTCTAAAGGCGACCAACCGCATTTTGCCAACACGTTTTCTTTGGTAACCGTCCACTTTTCGCTGTTTAAATCAACCAAAGCCAAATCGGCAAAAAAACCTTCTTTTACAAAACCACGTTTTTCTATTTTAAACAAAATTGCCGGGTTGTGCATCATTTTTTGAACTACTTTTTCTAACGATATTTTTCCTGCTTTTGCAAATTCCAACATGGTAATCAACGAATGCTGAACCAACGGTCCGCCAGACGGAGCTTGCGAATATTTTTGTGATTTTTCTTCCAAAGTATGTGGTGCGTGATCGGTTGCAATTACATCAATACGATCATCTAACAAAGCTTCCCATATTTTTTCTCGGTCTGATGCCGATTTCACCGCAGGATTCCATTTTATGAAATTACCTTTGGTTTTATAATCTTCGTCTGAAAAATACAAGTGATGCACGCAAACTTCGGCAGTAATCATTTTTTCTTCTAACGGAATATCATTTCTGAACAAATCGGTTTCAATTCCTGTACTAATATGGAAAATATGTAAACGAGCGCCTGTTTTCTTCGCTAATTCAATTGCTTTTGACGATGATTTATAACATGCTTCCGCACTACGAATTACAGGATGTTGCGTAACCGGAATATCGTCACCAAACTGTTCTTTTGCTTTTTCAAGATTTTCACGAATGGTTTGTTCGTCTTCGCAATGAACGGCAATCAGCATTTTTGTTGATGAAAAGATCTTTTCTAAAACCTCTTCGTTATCAACCAGCATATTTCCTGTAGATGATCCTAAAAACAATTTAATTCCGGCTACATTGCGCGGATTTGTCTTTAAAACTTCGTCTAAATTATCGTTGGTTCCGCCCATCATAAACGAATAATTCGCATACGATGTATTGGCTGCAATCTGATATTTCTCTTCTAAAATTTCTTGTGTAACAGCGTTTGGAACCGTGTTTGGCTGTTCAATGAACGATGTAACTCCGCCTGCAATTGCCGCTTTAGATTCTGTTGCAATGTTGCCTTTATGTGTTAAACCAGGCTCGCGAAAATGCACCTGATCATCAATTACACCGGGAAAAATGTGCAATCCCGAAGCATCGATCACTTTATCGGCAGCAACCGTAATTTGTGTATCTATTTTAGAAATGATTTCGTTTTCGATAAAAATATCGGCTTTAAAAACTTTTCCTTCGTTAACTATGGTTCCGTTTTTAATTAAAAGAGTGCTCATTTATAATTTATTAAATAGTTTTTTAAATCGTAATTGTAAAACGCCCAGAACAGCTTCTTTAATAATACTGCCCGACATTTTTGATTTTCCTTTGGTTCGATCTGTAAAAATAATGGGAACTTCTACCAGCTTAAAGTTACGTGAAAAAGCGCGATATTTCATTTCGATTTGAAAGGCGTATCCCACAAATTTAATTTTATCCAGATTGATCTGCTCTAAAACCGAACGATGGTAACAAATAAAACCTGCCGTGGTATCCATAATATTCATACTGGTAACAAACCGCACGTAAACCGATGCAAAATACGACAATAACACACGGCTTAAAGGCCAATTTACCACATTTACACCTTTTACGTAGCGCGAACCTATAGAAACATCGGCAACATTTTTACACACTTCCAACAACTTTGGCAAATCATTCGGGTTGTGAGAAAAATCGGCATCCATTTCAAAAATGTATTCGTAATTATGCTTTAATGCCCATTTAAAACCGGCAACATAAGCGGTACCTAATCCGTTTTTCTTTAATCTTTTCTTCAAAAAAATTCTGTCGGGAAATTCTTCTGCAATTTGTAATACTTTTTCCGAAGTTCCGTCGGGCGAATTATCATCAACCACCAAAACATCAATGGGTGTTTCCAAATTCATAACCGCACGTAAAATATCTTCGATATTCTCTATTTCGTTAAAAGTAGGTATTACAACTATATTTTGCTTCATAAAAAAATATTGCTCAAATGTAGCTTTTTTTAAATGTAGTTTTCTTAATAAAATTAAAAGGTTTTATTCCGCATAAAATTAGTATTTTTACAGCGTTTATGGAAATAGATTTTTTAGATAGAAACAATTTTTCTCTTGATTGGGCAACGGTTTTATTTACAATAACCTTTGCCACGATTGTTATTACCCGAATTACATTTCCAAACCGTTTTGAAGATTTTATAAAACTTGCTTTCTCCAATAAATACCTTTCTACGTATCGCGACAGCAATAACATGAAAAGCGGTTTTACCATTAGTATGTTTTTTGTGCAAATGGTTTCGTTAAGTCTTTTTGTGCATTACATTATAAGCCTTGCCGGATTTTCTAACTTAAATTATTTTCCTACGTATCTGCGCATTTTAAGCATTCTGTTGTTTTTTGTGCTGGTAAAATATTTTGTTGAAAAAATAATTGCGGTTTGTTTCAATATGGAAGAATTTGCCGAACAGTACAATTTGGTAAAGGTTAGTTACCGATCTTATTTAGGATTATTACTGTTGCCCGTTGTTGCCATTTTGTTTTACAACCGTTTTTCTTTTGATTATTTTATATGGGTAGTATCGGGAGTTTTCGTGTTATTTAACACAATTTTGTTTATTCTTCTCTTAAAAAGTTATCAAAAAGTATTTAGTCAGTTTTTGTTTTATTTTATTTTGTATCTTTGCACCTTTGAAATAGCACCCTACGTTATATTATATAACTGGTTTGTTTTTTCTAAGACCTAAAGCATAAATGCCATGAAAGTGAAATCAATTTTGGTGTCGCAACCAGAACCTAAAGTGGAGAATTCTCCGTATTTCGACATACAGCAGAAATACAAAGTAAAAATTGACTTTAGACCTTTCATTCACGTTGAAGGTGTAAACGCCAAAGAAGTGCGTCAACAAAAAATTGACCTGAACAACTATACCTCTATTATTCTTACAAGCAAAAATTCTGTGGATCATTATTTCAGAGTTGCAGAAGAAATGCGTTTTAAAGTTCCTGAAACAATGAAATATTTTTGTCAGTCTGAAGCGATTGCTTATTACCTGCAGAAATACGTTGTTTACCGTAAACGTAAAATATATGTTGGGCAGAAAGATTTTATTGATTTATCGCCACTTATAAAGAAATTTAAAGACGACAAGTTTTTATTGCCGGCATCGGACAAATTAAACGATGATGTGCCACAAACACTGAATGATTTAGGTGTAAACTGGACACAAGGAATATTTTTCCGTACAGCAATGAGCGATTTATCTGATTTAGCAGATGTAAAATACGATGTTTTATGCTTTTTCAGTCCAACAGGAATTAACTCGCTGTTTAAAAACTTCCCCGATTTTGTTCAAGACAACACAAGAATCGGTGTTTTTGGAAGCACAACAAAGAAAGAAGCCGAACTTTTTGGTTTACGTGTCGATATTATGGCACCCACACCCGAAGCTCCGTCTATGACAATGGCTATCGATCAATATCTAGCAAAAGTTAACAAATAATATACAAAACCTCTTTTAACGAAGAGGTTTTTTTATGCTGATAATTCCCTTCAACAAAAATTGGCATGATTCATGAAAAAGCTCTTTAAAATATAATCTTATAAATCATGAGAAAAATAATTACTCTATGCCTGTTAACCTTAAGCACGCTGACTTTTGCACAAGAAGCCGGTAAAAAAGGAGAACTGTTAAAAAACGAAGCATCGACTACCGAAATGAAAACACAACGTAGCACAGATTTGCCTCGAAGTACATCATCAAACCAATCCGGAAACCGTTCGCTGACAAGAAGCGACAACAGAAATACCAAAACCCGATATAACTGGAATCAAAACACAGGATATTCCGAAGTTTTTTTACGAATTCCCGAATATGGTTATTACACTGTGGAGATAGACGATCAGGTAATCAGTTCGTCTTCCGGAAAATATCGTTTTTTCGATTTAAAATCAGGCAGAATGATGATTTCTATCTATCAAGATCGGTATTTAGTTTATCGAACCTCATTAAATGTTCGAAACAATACTCGTATGGTGTTAGATTTTTTCAATAATTACGGTTTGTATCTTTTAGATTCGTATCGAGTTCAAGGACAAATGTATGGTTTTAACGAGTGGGACGATGTTTGGAATAATCCATATAACAATTCATCAAACTATAACAATCAACCCGGTTATAACCAATCTAAAGAAGTTATGGACAACCGTTCGTTTGATAATTTTGTGCAAACATTAAAACGAAATGCAACTTTTGACAAAGACAAAATGGCTTACATTGAACAACAGGTAAAATCGGCTCTGTTTACATCACAGCAGATAAATACATTGTTAAGCGCTTTTTCTTTTGATGATACGCGTTTGCAAGCCGGAAAATTACTGTATGATTATTGTATCGATACCAAAAATTTCTATATGGTTTACGAAAGTTTCGATTTCGACAAAAACAAAAAAGAATTAATGAACTACGTTTCAAAAAGAAGATAAGAGAAGGCAACTTCTCTTTTTTTGTGGATTTTACCTAAAATTTAGAGTCAGTCTAAAATCATATTTCAGTATTTTTACGCCACTAAATAACAATACAGCAAAAATGATTGATTTTCTATATCAGGATTCGTATCCTGTACAAAAAGATGATACACAGTATCGTAAAATTTCTTCAGATTACGTAAAAATTGAAAAATTAGGAGATCGCGAAATTTTAACGGTTGATCCGAAAGGGTTAGAATTATTAGCAGAAACAGCAATGACCGATGTTTCGTTTATGCTGCGTACGTCGCATTTAGAAAAATTACGCGCTATTATTGATGATCCCGAAGCTACCGATAACGATCGTTTTGTTGCTTACAACTTATTGCAAAACGCTGCAGTGGCTGTTGGCGGCGAATTACCATCGTGCCAAGATACGGGAACGGCAATTGTAATGGCAAAAAAAGGCGAAAATGTTTATACCGGAATTGATGATGCAGAAGCGTTGTCAAAAGGTATTTTCAACACTTATATCAATAAAAATTTACGTTATTCTCAAATCGTTCCAATTTCAATGTTCGAAGAGAAAAACTCGGGATCTAACCTTCCGGCGCAAATAGATATCTATTCTAAAAAAGGAAATTCTTACGAATTCCTATTCCTTGCAAAAGGCGGCGGATCGGCTAATAAAACCTTTTTATATCAGCAGACAAAATCGTTATTAAACGATAAATCGTTAGAAGCTTTCATAAAAGCAAAAATTATGGATTTAGGAACGGCTGCTTGCCCTCCTTACCATTTGGCATTGGTTATTGGCGGAACTTCTGCCGAAGCAACATTGGCAACAGTTAAAAAAGCTTCTGCGGGATATTACGATCATTTACCAACAACCGGAAACATGGCGGGACAAGCGTTTCGCGATTTGGAATGGGAAAAACGCATACAGCAAATTTGTCAGCAATCTGGCGTAGGTGCGCAATTTGGCGGTAAATATCTAGTGCATGACGTTCGTGTAATTCGTTTACCACGCCACGCAGCATCTTGTCCGGTTGGTTTGGGCGTTTCATGTTCTGCCGATAGAAATATCAAAGGAAAAATTACTGCCGATGGTATTTTCGTGGAACAGTTAGAAACAAACCCTGCAAGATTATTACCAGAAACTGCTCCGCATTTAGAAGCTCCGGTTTCTATTGATTTGGATCAGCCAATGGATCAGATTTTGGCAGAATTAAGCAAACATCCTATCAAAACCCGATTAATGTTGAACGGAACCGTTATTGTTGCCCGCGATATTGCACACGCAAAAATCAAGGAAATGTTAGACAACGGCGAACCAATGCCGGAATATTTTAAAAATCACCCTGTTTATTACGCAGGACCTGCAAAAACTCCGGAAGGAATGGCTTCAGGATCTTTCGGACCAACAACTGCGGGACGTATGGACAGTTATGTTGATTTATTCCAGGAAAACCGCGGATCGATGATTATGTTAGCAAAAGGAAACCGCTCACAACAAGTTACCGATGCTTGTGCGAAACACGGAGGTTTTTATTTAGGATCGATCGGCGGACCGGCAGCTATTTTGGCTCAAGACAATATTTTAAAAGTTGAAGTAGTCGATTTTCCTGAATTGGGAATGGAAGCTGTTCGAAAAATTACCGTTAAAGATTTCCCTGCATTCATTATTACCGATGATAAAGGAAATGATTTCTTTCAGAATTTGTAAAACAGTTATTCGTTATAAACTTAAAGCTCTACAAGGTGCAAACTTTATAGAGCTTTTTTATTAAATCAATATTCAAAGGTAGTAATGTGACTCTGAGCCAAGTTCAGAGTGACAAATACAGGGTCATCCTGAACTTGTTTCAGAATCTCATTATATCAATTAATTTAATTTTTGTAAAATATTTATTTCAATATGTAAAAAATAATTTACATTATATAAAATTTTTATTACATTTGATTTAATCAATAATTTTAAAACTATCTATTATGAAAAGTATTTATTTATTCCCGAACAAATTAAAAATTCCTGCTTTGATGGTTTTTATAATTTCGCTTACATTAGTTATATTAATTCCATTTGAAATTGCATATGAGCTCCGAGTTCCTGTATTTGCAATAGCTAGTGATCACTTTCTAAGTTCTGAAAATTCTTTTTATCTTTCTTTTGGAAAGGAAGATATTTATAATGAACTTGTTGACTTATTGTTTTTCTCTAGCGGTATAATTTTAGCTTTTTCTAAAGAAAAAACAGAAGATGAAATGATTGGTTTAATTCGATATAAATCTATAACCAATGCTACTTATTTTACCTTTATACTATTAATAATTAGTGAATTTTTAATTTTTGGTATGCCTTTCGTTTATATAATTATGTTTTTTTATTACGCTTTTATCTTATTTTTAAACATCTTCTACTATACCAAATTATTCATCTATAAAAAACAGTTTAGTTATGAAAACGAAGATTAAAGTATTCCGCGCCATTCATAACATCACACAGGCAGAATTGGCAGAAAAATTAGGTGTTACAAGACAAACAATCAATGCAATCGAAGCCGGAAAATATGCCCCTTCCGTAGAATTGGCGTTGCGTATGTCTAAAATGTTTCAAGTAACTGTAAACGAAATTTTTCAGTTAGACGATGAATAAATTTGTTATCTTTAATTTATCCAACAAATAAAATCATGAAAATTCTTATAAAAATCCTTAAATGGTTTGCTATTATTTTTATATCGATCATTGCACTTATGTACATTTTCGATTACGGTTATCTGATTCGTGCAGTTCGCGTAACGTATTTAACTGGTCATAAAACAGCTTTTTTAGAAGATTACAGTTACTTTAATAATCGCGAAATTAAAAAAGGAACAGCACAACCTTGGAGCCTATCAAAAAATTACAATAAAATTCCGGCTACCGAAAAGCTGAATAAAACACATAAAGACCTTCAAACCACATCGTTCTTAATTATTAAAAACGACAGTATTTTTCATGAAAGTTATTACGATATTGGCAAAGAAGACAGTAAAACCAACTCGTTTTCTATGGCAAAAAGCATTGTAACATCGGCATTAGGAAAAGCGATTGATTTAGGAATGATTCAAAGTTTAGACACCAAAGTAATTGATTTTTTACCCGAACTAACAGGCAAATTCGCTAAAGAAGTAACCGTTGGCGATTTGGCAAGTATGGCATCGGGTCAAAAATGGGATGAAAATTATTACGGACCAACATCAATTACCACACAGGCATATTTTAAAACCGATCTGCGTTCACTGATGTTAAGCTTACCGATTGATAAAAAACCGGGAGAGGAATTTATCTACCAAAGTGGCGATACGCAATTATTGGCAATGGTTTTAGAGAAAGCTACAAAAATGACTCTTGCTGATTTTGTATCCAAATACTTCTGGCAACCAATGGGAATGGAACATGATGCGTTGTGGCAGATCGATCATAAAGATAACGGAATTGAAAAAGCATACTGCTGTGTGGCCAGTAATGCACGTGATTTTGCCCGATTTGGAAAACTGTATCTGCAAAACGGAATGTGGAATGGCGAACAAATTTTATCAACCGAATTTGTATTCAAATCAATCAATCCACGCTTTAAAGAAAGTCCGCAATATGGTTACGGCTGGTGGTTATCAAACTATAAAAACAAGCATATTTACTACATGCGCGGTCATTTGGGGCAGTTTACCATTGTAATTCCCGAAGACAATTTAATCATTGTCCGTCTAGGGCATATCAAAGGTTTACAAACTACAACCGATGCGCACAGCAACGATTTGTATGTTTATATCGACGAAACCTATAATATGTTAAACAAACAGTTATGATTGATAAAATAGTTTTACCGAATATTCTGTTTTTGGATATTGAAACCGTTCCGCAATCGGAGTTCTTTAATGATTTACCTGAAGATGCACAGCAACTATTTGCAGATAAAACACAATATCAGCGAAAAGACGATTTAACGCCCGAAGAATTTTACGATCGTGCAGGAATTTGGGCTGAATTCGGAAAGATCATTTGTATTTCGGTTGGATACTTTACAATCAAAAATGCCGAACGACAGTTTAGAACCAAATCGATCATTGGAGAAGAAAAACAATTGTTAGAAGAATTCAATGAATTGATAAAAACCCATTTTTCAAATCCGGCATTTGTATTTTGCGGACACAATATTAAAGAATTCGATATTCCGTATATGTGTCGCCGTATGTTAATCAACGGAATAAACATTCCTGAAAAACTACAGCTTTTTGGAAGAAAACCTTGGGAAATTCCGCATTTGGACACCTTGGAATTATGGAAATTCGGCGATTACAAACATTACACGTCTTTAAAATTGCTCACACATGTTTTAAACATTCCGTCGCCAAAAGAAGATATTGATGGCAGCGAAGTCCGTAACGTATATTACAACGAGAAAAACATCGACCGGATTGCAAAATACTGCGAACGCGATGTGGTTGCCGTAGCACAGATTTTCTTAAGAATGCGTAACGAACCTATTTTAGGTGATTCTGAAATATTTTCGGTTTAAAACATTTAAATGTTAAATATTAAAAATAATTTTCTTTTTAAAAAATAAATTTAGAATTTTGTTCCGAAATAAAAATCAACAGAAAAATTAAAATGCAACAATTTATTAAACATACACGCAACTGTAGAATGTGGAAATTTTCCCGCAGAGGTTTTGTATGCACTAAATTGTAACCATTTTACAATATAATTTAAGTGAATCCTCTGCTAAATCGCAGGGGATTTTTTTATGCCCAATAATTTAATATTAATCCATAAAACCAGTAATCATGAGCCTAGAACAAATTTCATTATTAAGTTTTGCTAACCAAAGCCAGTTAAACATTAAAAGCAGCGAATTACAATTTTCAATCACTCAAAACGATATGAGAAAAAATTCAAATGCCCATTTAGAATATCTTTTAGCAGGATTTGCAGCATGCATTAACATGGTTGGGCATCAGGTTGCAGATGATCTGGATATGGATTTAAAATCGATTCAGATTGAAATTAAAGGAACAATAAATACCGCCAAAACACAAGGCTTAAACGTAAAAGACCGAAGCGGTTTTGAACGAATTGAACTGGTTGTAAAACCCGTTACCAGTGCCGATTTAAGCACACTGAAGTTTTGGATGGATGAAATTAAAGAACGTTGCCCTATTTACGATAATCTTTTAAACAGCACTCCGATTAATTTGGTTGTTACAAAAGATTACACACAAAATGTAGCGTAATGTACGATGTAGGGTGATTGATGCTCGATGTAATTTAACTTTGAGAACATCCACCATCAAACATCACACATTTAAAAAATTGTTTAGTTTGTTTTTACTACCTTTAATTTTTATAATTATTGGTAGTATTTTTTTATGAAAGAACCGATTTTAAGGGTAGAAAATTTAAGCATTTCTTTTTTACAGGAAAAAAAATGGAACGAAGTAATCCATTCTATTTCGTTTGAAGTTTTTCCTAACGAAATTGTTGGTATTGTAGGCGAGTCGGGTTCAGGAAAATCGGTTTCAAGTCTGGCTGTAATGGGTTTGCTTCCTAAAAACGTATCCGATTTAAACACGGGTTCTATTCACTTTAAAAATGAAAACATCACCAATTATTCCGAGAAAGCATTTCAGAAAATACGAGGCAAAAAAGTATCGATGATTTTCCAGGAACCAATGAGTTCTTTAAATCCGTCGATAAACTGTGGAGAACAAGTTGCCGAAATTTTAGAAACACATACCAATTTATCTAAAAAAGAAATTAAAGCAGAAGTGTTGCGGTTGTTCGATCAGGTAAAACTTCCCGATCCTATTACAATTTATAACAAATATCCACACCAGATTTCGGGCGGACAAAAACAGCGTGTCATGATTGCCATGGCAATTGCCTGCAAACCCGAAATTTTAATTGCCGATGAACCAACCACTGCTTTAGATGTTACCGTTCAGCAGGAAATTATTTTGTTGTTGAAAAATCTGCAACAAGAAACCGGCATGAGCATTTTGTTTATATCGCACGATTTATCGTTAATATCAGAAATTTGCGACCGTATTCTAGTTATGTACAAAGGCGAAATTGTAGAACAGAATTCGGCTTTAAACATATTTAAAAATCCCGAACATATTTATACAAAAGCGTTAATTGCCTCTCGCCCATCGTTAAATGTTCGTTTAAAACGTTTGCCAACTATTCAAGATTATTTAAGTGAAACAGAAAATGCTGCGGCGATTTCGAAAGAAGAACGCAAAGAACATTTAGATAAATTGTACGATCAAAAACCTTTGCTACGTGTTGAAAACGTTGAGAAAGAATATCTTTTAAAAACGCAATTATTTAAACCAAACGATTATTTTAAAGCTGTAAATAATGTAAGTTTTAAGATGTACGAAGGCGAAACGTTGGGTTTGGTTGGCGAAAGTGGTTGCGGAAAATCGACATTAGGAAATGCTATTTTACAGTTAGATCCTGCCACAAAAGGACAAATCTTCTACAGAGAAAAAGACATTACTAAATTATCGAAAAGCGAATTAAAAGAACTGCGTAAAGAAATTCAGATTATTTTTCAAGATCCGTTTGCATCGTTAAATCCAAAAATAACCGTTGGCGAAGCTATTTTAGAACCTATGAAAGTGCATAAACTGTACACAAACGATAAAGACCGTAAGGAAAAAGTATTGGATTTACTCAATAAAGTCGGATTGTTGCCAGAGCATTATGATCGATATCCGCATGAATTTTCCGGTGGTCAGCGTCAGCGAATAGGCATTGCTCGGACCATGGCGGTGAATCCAAAATTAATTATTTGCGATGAATCAGTTTCTGCATTGGATATTTCTGTCCAAGCCCAAGTATTGAATTTACTGAATGATTTAAAAGATAATTTTGGATTTACCTATTTGTTTATATCACACGATTTGGCGGTTGTAAAATATATTTCGGATCAGATTATCGTAATGAATAAAGGAAAAATCGAGGAACAAAACGAAGCCGACGCTTTAATTGAACATCCGCAAAAACCATATACTCAAAAATTAATTAACGCAATTCCGAAGGGGATTTAGTTTTGTAAAGTATATTAACCAAAACCCCCGATTCAATATTAAATCGGGGGTTTTAGTTTTTAAATTCCTCCATCGTAAGGAACTTCTTTTTCTTGGAAGATAATTCCAAAAGTTTCCAGTTCTTTTAAAACAGGTTCATAAACCTCTTTTGTAAGTGGCATTTGTATTCCCGGCGAAGTAATTTCACCGTTTAATATTTTCAGGGTGATGATACCAACCGGCAGACCAACCGTTTTTGCCATTCCGGTTAATACAGCATCTTCGCCCAGGCATACCATGGTAGCATCTATTTGAAAAGTTTCCGTACTTTCCGGCATGGTGTACCCGAATTTGTGATACATCACAATCATGTCTTTATCGTTTGGTTGCAAGGTCCATTTTTCAGAAAGAATTTTTTCCATAACCTGTGCTGGTGTTGCATTTTTCAATCCGACTTTTTTATCGTTATTGAAAAGATCCAAAGCCAAAAACTTATCCCAAACGGTATCGTCTTGCTCCACATTTAAAGTCAAACGGAATTTTACTTCAACAGAATCAGTTGGGTGATAATATAAAAACGAATTGATAAACTCGCGATACGTCATGTTTTCAGAATCTTCAATCGTGTAGGTATCATCGGTAACTCCCAATTGCACCAACATATTCCAAGCACGCGAATAACCTACTCTGCGCATTGTTCCACGGTAAATAGTATGGGCGTTTTGCAAACCATACGCTTCGCGATATCCTAACGAATCGCGGTTTGCATACGCTTCAAATCTTCCAAAACCTTCAATTTCTAAAAATTCGGTACGTTTAAAGATACGCTGATACGGAATGTATTTATAGGTACCTTGCTGTAAAAATTTTGCAGCACCGCCTTGCCCGGCAACAACCACGTTACGAGGATTCCACGAAAATTTATACTTCCAGATATTATCATCAGATTCCGGAGCAACCAATCCACCACAGAAACTTTCAAAATGAACCGGATTTCCGCCTTTTTCTCTAATCTCATCTAAAACTTTCATGGCACTCATGTGATCAATTCCCGGATCTAATCCACATTCGTTCATAAAAATCAAACCTTTAGCTTTTACTTCGGCATCTATTTCTTTTAATTCGTTCGAAATGTAAGATGCGGTCACTAAATGCTTACTAAATTTAAGACAATCGGCAGCAATAATAGGGTGTAAAAAAGCAGGCATCATAGAAATTACTACATCGGCTTTTTCTATTAGTTTGGTGCGTTCAGCATCGTTATGAATATCTAAAGCAATGGCAAATGCATTGGAATTATCGGCGATTTTTTCTTGAATTGATGTGATCGACTGATCGGCAATATGAAGTTTGAACTGATGTGTTTCTGTACGTTCCAACAAATATTTGATTAAAGAAGAAGTTGATCTTCCTGAACCAAACAACAATATATTTTTCAT
>Ga0213829_1001146_pt1 | contig 20087 bp, 13 predicted proteins | sample MC6MC0896MG_FD_180665 | JGI IMG/M metagenome (GOLD analysis project Ga0213829, IMG submission 180665) | Enriched soil aggregate microbial communities from Iowa State University, Ames, United States - MC6-MC0896-MG | ecosystem: Environmental > Terrestrial > Soil > Unclassified | place: USA: Iowa...
ACACAATCATATATTTTTATACCTTTGCATCACTTTCAAAAACAGAAAGGATTCCGTAGCTCAGCTGGTAGAGCAATACACTTTTAATGTATGGGTCCTGGGTTCGAATCCCAGCGGGATCACAAAAGAAAAGCTAATCGCAAGATTAGCTTTTTTTGTTTATATGCTAATTCATAGCTTTTTTACACTTCTTTCAAAGACGAGACAGTTAAATATTACTGTTAATTACTCTCTAGTCATAGATACTCAAAAATCCCCAAAAAAAACTCATTTTTCATCTCATGTAATGAGACTCCATTTTCTGTCTTATATACCCCTTAATTATTTTCATGTCTCACCCCTCTTCTATCTTATCATTATAGAGTATTTTAAAGCTTTTTAATACACTCAAACAATTTTAGAATAGTTGAACATCAAAATCCCTTTCAGAGCTGTATAGTCGATGAATTCAAGTCATCTCTGAGACACGAAAATTTTCAGGGGGTATATAAAGTAATTTTCCGTGTCTCACCCATTTCTAAAAAATTTGTTTAATCGCTCGCCGTCCTGCGAGTTGAACGAAGGCCGTTGAAGAAAAGTGCGAAGCACGATTCAACGATATCTATGAAATAGACGAACCTTCTTGGCGGTATTTTTGAAAAAGGGACTTGTGACCTGGGCTTATCAAAAATAGTGACAAGAGCGAAGCCTGAGAGAACAGCAGGCGAGCCAAACGCTAAAAGCTTGAAGATATTTAATGGGTGCGCAGCACTAATTAAAAAGATTTAGGTGCTTTTATGAAGTGAAGGAATTACTAAGGCCTCAAGTATGACAAACTGCGAAGCATTAAAAAAGAATGGGATGCAATCCGATTTCTTTTTTAACTTGGTTTGGCATATCTTTATGCTAGTGATTCCGAAACGGAATGCCATATTTTTGCTGACAATTTACAATAAGTTCTATTGCTATTAGGTAGAATATTATTGGAGAATTAAACGCTATTTTTTAGATGAAAGAGTATAACTCCAATCCACTAAGTTCCAACCGCTATCTTTTTTTACAAATGTCGCTCCTCCTTTTATAGGATAACCATAATTTGAATTTGCGCTAAGAAAATGAGGGTGGGATGTATCTTTAGAAGATGTAATGGCCTTCAAGGTAGCTTTCACTTGATCAATATACCCTTCTCCGTCCCTAGTGTCGAAGAGACAATCTTTTTGGGCTGAAATGAATCCTTCAAAAGAAAGGTTATATATTTTGGCCCCTTCTATAGCATCTATTTTTTTAAAATCAGTAAATTTGCATAAATGGTTTGACAACGAATCTATTTCGTTAATTAGTTTCTGGTTTGCTAAATTTGCCCTATTATCTATTTCTGAACAAGAAATCAGCAATGAGATAGTAGCAACTGACAATAACCCTAATTTTTGTATATATTTCATTTTAAAAATTATTTTTTTCTGATTCTCGGTTTATCGATCTGTTATATGAGCAATCACCAATCTATGGAAAAGTTTGTCAATAAACTAAGACACTATAAATTTTAAGCATATTTACTCAGAATCAGGATGGTTTTAAGAAAATATTGAAGTTAATCTCGCTTATAATTCTTATAATTGATAGTGAAAAAACATTTAGCACAACAAATTTCAATACAAAGGTTGTGGCAATTTAATCCCTCTCACGCCCCCCAGTTTCAAGGGAGTGGGATGATTACAAGTGAGATACCAAAATTATTAAGAGGGTATAAAAGTAAATAATCGTGTCTCACAAGTCTCTATTATCCTTAAACTATATAGACTGGCAGATAAATCCCCAACACTCATGGAAACCCTCAAAAGTTTCAAATGATGTGTTGGGAATGATTATAGGTGAGATGTGGAGTTTTTAAGAAGAAAATGAATCTGAAAATCTAAAGGTATAGTAGCCTTTCACCTCATCGTAGTATGACTTAATAAAAAGTATGACAAATTCTTCCAGTTTGGGTTGTGGAACCAACTCTGAATAATCTTTTACTAGGCTTATTATATCAATAATGCCAAGCAGGTCAAATTCATCATCTGAATAAAGTTCTGAACTCGATGGTTCGATGCTCTCATCAATTTCACAGGTATCATTCACACCATGCGCAATTAAAAATGATGTAAACACCCTTTGCATAAATTGAAAGTTTTCAGCTGGTATGTCTTCCTTTTGATGTGGAAAGATGTCTTCTATTGTTTTGATCCTATTTATTGGCTTATTGAATTTGTTACGAAACCAATCAGGCAAGATCAAAATAGATACTGCGACGATAATTAAAGCGATTAAGCCAATGACAATATAAAATAATATGGGCAAGACGTTTATAATTATTTCAAATATGTCAATCCAATTTAGCGTCTCCATATCAAAACAAAAGACAGCATCAGCGCAATTACATAAGCGGTAGTATTGCCGAAGTGGATTTCGATTTTATTTCCCATAAATTCCTTTCCGTAAAACCGATTGAAACCATTGAAGGGATCAGGATCATGTCCAATGAGGATATTGCAGCCATGGAAATAAATGCCATCATCAACAGTGGACAAAGGGTAAAAGATTTTATCGACATCTATTATCTGCTCAAGGAGATGTCACTTGACAAGGTGATCCAGCATTATTGCCACAAATATCCCAACGTAAACCCCAATATTGCTATATCCTCCATCTTGTACCATAAAGATATCAACTACAGCGTCCCTGTGCTCCTCACGGATAGACCTCTGCGATGGGGTGATGTTGCTACTGGTATTAGCCAAAGTCTGAAATCAATGTGCGGGGACTGAATACATTCGATGAAGGATCTTCAAAGCCACTCATCGTACTGGACAACTTTCCTTACGAGGGCAGTTTGGAGAACATCAACCCCAATGACATAGAGTCGGTGACCCAAACCCATAAAAAGGTTTGAGTTTTTAATTTACTTTAAATTGAAATGTTGCCTAACAGGCCCTGGAATTCTAATCAAATCGGGATGGCGTTTTCATTACCTACGCAAGACCAGATCTTTTTGACATCTATTTTTGCCTAACCATAATACCATTTCTGAGCAGTGGAAAGCACATTTTCTCAACCAAAATTTACAGAATGGTTAAGTAGGCAACTTAAATTTAAGGTCTGTTATTATACTAAAAAAGGAATCATTATCCATATTCAAATCCATAAGAGTTGAAATCTCATTCATCTTGCTTCGGAACAAATTTGCTAAATATGCGAGGCTTTCTATTCTACAAGAACAAAAATTGAAAATTTCACTCTTTAACTTTTCCAACCTTTCCTCCCAATCCGAATTCTTATATTGATAAGCAGCCAATAATAGAAACATTATAGCCTCCATATCATTTCCATCTTTCTCTTCGACTTTTGTCTCAAAATAATTAATAGCGGCCTCCATTTCCCGATAAAAAGCTTCTTCTAGCGACCTTTCTTTAAAATCCAATGCCAAAGAACTAAGCTTCAACAAAATTTTCGACATTGCCGAAGGTGATATCTTTCGTGAACTTATAATAGCTAATATTCTATCTATTAATAGTAGTGTTGCCTCCTGTGCTATTAATCCTCTGTAAAAGGATCGAAACGAAATTTTTAAGCGCTGCTGATAATAAGTAACTATCTCAATAATCCTTTCAAGATTGGGCGGTTCAGTTACGATCTCGTTTATTGCTAATCTATATACCTGATCGTCTATTTCTGACAGGATTTGTTCAACATCAAGATCAAAAATTTCATATTGATTCAGAAAAGAAATAAGCCAACCTATTCCAAGAAGGCCAGAACTCAATGAATAGTCATTTTTTTGATCTGCGACCTCTATCAACTTATCCAAAGAATTTTCAAACTCATGTATGTTTCTATTCCCTAATGAATTTTGGAGAATGTGAAATAAACTCAAAGTTCGCATGTTCATCTAAATTAATTAAGCTTATAAACACATCCAAAGTTTTGTTTTTCTAATCCAAATAAACTTGCCTCATCATTTAAATACAATTCCATATTCCTTGTTCCCAAATGTAAAATCGGCAATGTTTCAGATGTCAACTGGAATTTCCCTTTGTTTTCGTCAAAGAATCTGGTATCTAGCAAGTTTGAAAATAATTTTATAAATAAAGCATCCAGAACATATCCTCCCATTGGTATTAAAGCCTTATCTATCGTCATATCATTTAAAATAAGTAAAATTTGCTCCGAATCTAATAATTGATCCAAAGGAATAATTAAATATGTTGAAAATCGGGAAGTAATAGACGTTAAATTCTCTCTTCTTGGAATCTTTTCATCAATAAACTCTGTTTCACATACATCGATTATGTGGACGACAGTAATATCAAGATATTTCTGAATATATTTTTTATATGTACTGAACAATATATCTGTCTCCATAGTTGGTAATTTACATTTAAGGATTATAATGGAATTTTTAAAGGTCGGTCTTGAATTGTCCAATTCAAATCTTCGTTTTTTAATGTGCTGAGCTACAAAATAACTACAACTGTCTTTCGAAATGGAATCCAAATTCTCATCATACCAAGGAAAATAATTAATGTAGTTGGACTTTTTAAAATACAAAGATCCATCTCCTATACCCCCTGTATAATGTAGAATTGTTCTGGAGTTCCATAATTTTGACGGACTAAAAGGCCAATTAAATGCCAATTCCGGATGTATCTTTACCTCATGTCCAAAAAACCAGAGATTCCAAAGAATTGCCCACATATCAGCACACCAAGCATGAATACCACGCCTATTGTTTCGGAGTTCCTTTTTTGATTTATATTCCCGATCCCAAAGATTAAAATTGTAGGCCGTCATAATTGAAAAAAGCTTCTCACAATCACTTTCGACTTTTTCCCAAAATTTTGAAGTTATTCCTTTAAGGATATATTGCGCTCCTCCAGTATTATGGTTTTCGAATTTTAATTTCTCTCTAGACAATCCGACTACATCCAGCATCTCATTTAACAGATCTTCACTGGAACATTTCAATATATAATTGACATCCAAATATGAACGGGTATCTGACACATAACATTTATTATCAGGTAATATTTGTGGAATTCTCGAAAACAAAATATCAGAATCATGGTACATAAAAATTGCGTTTGACAGTTCTGGATATTTGTTAAAATGCTTCTTTAATATATGAGGCCTAATACTTGAAACGTATTGCGGATTCTTCCTCGTATCAGGGTAGCAATAAAATTCTGCCAAGTCTTTATTTTCATCAATAAAGGCTTTAAAAACTGGATTAAGTCCAATATTTCTTTTGTACCCAACAAGAATATGAGTTTTTCTCATTGTAACACCAAGTTCTCTTAAATTCCGTAATAAAATTTCTAACTGCCAAATAAAATAGATATCGTCTGGTTGAGCGGAAATATATAACATAGCTTATTTGGGTGTTAACATTTCTAGAATTTAAATTTCATAGACAAAAGAAATTGCCTTTGTCTTAGTTCAAATCTACTTTGGATTAGCTCCGTGTTACTTGAAAATTGCTGGGAATAATCCCTATTGTTTAAGAGATTTTGTATAGTTAATTCAACGTCCGTATTCCACTTCTTTAAATGGTAACGATAATTTGCGTCTAAAAAATACTGCCTGCGGTCTCCTATAATATTATTTAGATATAATGAATTCCGTAGCTGGATACTATGCTTGTCCAAAAAATCGAAAGTTGAGTTGAAATAATGGTTGTTATAAAAAATATGTTGTTTGTTACTATTGAATTTGCGTTCTGACCAACTGAGTACTGTTTTATACTCGACAGAAAAGATTGAACTAAGATTATCTATAACTTCAATTCCAATAGATTCGCTTTTAAATCGTTGTTTATTAAAAATACCATTTATCAAAATATCATTCTGCCCATAATTTACAGAACCATTTAACTTAATTACCATTTTAAGCTTCGGAAAATATTTGGAGAATTTTGAGGAAATTGAGTGATTATTACCCGTACTTTCCTGATCGGAAATCCCAACGGAGGTTCTTCCCAAGGAATCTATTGTGGTATCAAATATATAATCTTGAATAGTTTCTTTATAGCCATAATTAAAATTGGCAAAAACAGCTTCTAAAACATTCTTGAAATTATAGCCGATTTGCAAGTTATGGCCTTCATTTTTCAATAGACGTGTTTCATATCGTTGAATGCTGCGGTAAAAGCCAATTATATAACCATTGTATAAATTATTTAGGTCTCCAAATTCTGTTGTCTTTGCTATTTGGAATGATAGATCATTTTTTTCATTCCCCAAAAAAGTAACGCCAAACGACGGCGTAAACACTTCCCTATGTTCATTGTCAACGACTTTAAAGTTTTGCTGTTTTACGTTAAAACGCATAGAAGTTATTGGAGTTAAGACATAAATTTTCCATCTGTTATTTTCCCATCCAGCTCTTAAATTTACACCCGTAGACAATTTGTCATTTTTCATTTCATTCTTATATTCCGACCCTAAAATGGTCGATTCTTCCTTTTCCCTTACATCAATAAAACTATGTAATTGCTTTTGTTCATAATTAAAGAAGATATTAGATGAAAAAATGAAATTGTTGAACTTACGGATTGCGCCAATATTATTATCCCAGCTTATCCCTTTATATCTTACGAATTGGGACAATTCATCATAGTTATTCCCCTCGTTTAAAAGCTCTTTAAATTGACCTGGATTGACAATAAGATGTTGTGGCGTATTGTGAAATTGAAAAGTAGATTGAACGTCCACAAGTTGTCCTCCGATTTTTTTTGCCAACGAGGTAGAATTTATGAAAGCTTCATCATTATACCTATTTTGTTGAAAAATGTGATCGCTGTTATTAAATAGGAGATTTCCATTATTATTCCTAACACCTTTATGATACTTAAGGATGTTTCGGAAATAGCTTTTCTTAGCATTTTTTTCTAACAGTAGACCAATATCAAACACCTGTTTTCTAGATGAATTATCCACTGCTTCACTGTTATAGATGGTATTATTGAATGTATAATATTCTGTTGAAGTGAATCCCTTTCTCTTTTGAAGGTCATTAAAATATGACACGTTACCTTTTAATTCCAGTCCACTTTTGAGTTTTTTTAAAACATTGCTGCTAAACAGAAATATCCGGTTATCCAGCCATTTTGTCTCTTCAAACCCCGGGCTCGCAACACTTTGTATATTTAAGTATGAAGGGCCATCACTTATTTTACTTTTAGAGTTATTTAAATAGCCACCGCCAAAATAGAGATCATCCAAATCTCTTGACACGTCTTTACCAATATTATTCGACTGTAGTGAATTAAGTGCCTGGAAAGTCTTATTAAAGGTCATCGGTGTAAGATTAAGCTCCCATAAGGTTGGCTTAGCTCCTACTCCTACCGTTCCAGTTCCAGTGGTGAGGTATTTTTTAAGTTCTAAATTTATCGTCGCCCGATCAGAAAAAACCAGTGAGTCCAACAATTTAATAGGCTGGTCATTTTCAATTACCTGTACACTTTTGACAGCATCCGCTGGGAGATTGTTGTTAATGATCCCATACCGCCCGTCCATGAGATCCAGTTTATTGACCGTATATTTTTGGATTGGTTTTCCCTGATAAAGGATCTGATTTCCCTGAATTTCTACACCGGGCAGTTTTCTTATAATATCAGCGATAACCCGATCACGTTTTGACGTAAACGAACCAACATCATAGTTTATCGTATCTTTCTTTTTGTAGATCGGTATATTTGCTACTCTTACTTCCTTTAAACGATTTTCCGCATGCTCAAGGATGTAATTATACTTGCCGGCCCGAAGTGGAAGTATAATGGTTTTCCTTGCGAACCCCAGATGACTAAATTCAAGTTGAATGCTGTCCACATCAGTTATTTTAATAATTGTCTGATAGTTTCCTTCCGAATTGCTCTTGCTAAAACCCAATACTGCGATCCCTCCTACTTTTTTATAACTTACGTTTACATTTGGGAGTGGATTATTATTCATATCCAATAATTTACCGGAAATAACAATCTGACCATAAGATACAGCGAAAAACAGATTAAGAAAAACAACTATTAAAAATTTCATCAAGGATCTTAATATTAAACTATTACACCTCTATTTCAGTTCTATCCAGTTGTTATCTGTGCTGATATACTTTTCGACGTTCTTTTGGGCCTCTTTCTTTCCATTTCCGAAATCGGTACCACTTGCCTCTTTGATCGCAACTATGTTTTTCTGATAATATCGTCGCTCCTTCAATATTTTTTCTTTCTCTTTCTTTTCAATTTTTAGTCCTTTTTTATCGTTTATTACGATAGTTTCTTCTCTGTCAAATAATCCTAAAAAATCAAAACACCATGTTTTGCTTCGATCCTCGATTTTAAGGATGAGACCCGGTAGATTATTGAATTTATAAGGACCATCCGAAATCGGGATTTGCGGACAGAACCATGCCGTCCAATACCTTCCTCCGAAATTTATTTCAGCTTTTTGACAAAGGAGATCGCCAATAGCGAGGGTATCGGAGGACAATTTCCAGTTGTCCATAAAACCAGCCGGTTCGTAATAATAATTGAGAACATTTAATTGTTTAAGATCACTGCCCAAATACTCATCAAATACTTTTACATTTTTTGAATCATATTTCAAAACCTGATAATTCAATGGGCTCATTTCACCCATTTTAATAATAGTAGGCGCTGACATTTTAAACGCATTATGTGTAGTAAGTCCTTTATAGATCGAATCCTTTCTTGCTTTTGTAGCAGATCTAAATAATGAAACTGTATCTCCCAACAGCAGTTCACATATTTCTTCTCTTTTAGAATCCGCGTTTAAAGAGTCGACATAAAAAGTCATTTTATAAATGGCTTTTCTATTGACTTTTATCATTTCTGATTGTCCCTTTCCGGACGAACAGATGAATAAAATAAACAAAGTGGATATAAGGAATTTGTTCATACATTTTGAGAACATATCTAATATTGTTAGGTGAAAATTATACTATTTTTCTTTTTGTATTGCTTTGAAATTGGCGGCTATAAAGAATTTAACTTCTGGTCGGATTAAAACAGAACTAAGATCATCCATTTTCCAACCACCTTTTTTTAGAAACTTCCATACATCTTTAGCGATTATTATTTCAGTATTTTCTTTTCTATTATCTTCCGAAAGAATATTATTAATTTCTAAATTCCATGTAGGATTATTATAATAATGAAGTGCTATAAGAGCATTTATTACACAGGACTGATCTAACCTGATCTCTCTACTAGTTTTAATTTGATAAAGAAATCTTTCAGTTGCGGTGTAAAACGCATCCTCCACGTCTTTCAGTTTAATAGTAGAAGCCATAAGAAAACTAAGCTTTGAGAGAATTGCGCAAAATTCCTGTATTTTATCAATAATATTAATGGAATTAATTCTTTCTACTATTTTATCCAACAAAAGCTTTAAACATTCAAGGATAAAAGGACTTCTTAATTGATTTGATTGGTTATTGACTGTCAATATTCGCTGATTATAAAATGTAATCAATTCCAATATATGGCTACTATCAGCATTATTAGCTGATATTGCTTGAATTGTCAAATTATAGGCTAAATCGTCTATATCCCACAAAACCTCGTCTAGACATACATCCAACATTCCATGTTTTTGGAGAAAACAGACCAACCACCCCAGCCCCACCATTCCGCTCTCCAAAGTCAAATCGCCTTGATTTTCAATCTGTGCAACAAATTTATTGAGCAACTCATCTTTCTCTTCACCGGAGCGTAAGAACGAATCAAGAACATCTATTGTTAGTAATTTATTATTGTCCATAATTTAGTTTCCTACAACAAATGTGTCTTCAATAACCTTCATTGGGCCATTATGCCTCATTTCATCTTGCAAAAATCTAATCGCTGAAGATCTATCGAACAGATGCACTTCCTTGCCATATTCATATTTTTGGAGTTTTCCGAAATTCTGCTCAATGAGCTCAAAATCTAATAGTTTAGAAAATATTTCCTCGAACAACACGTCCATTGTATAACCATTTTTTAAATAGAAAGAAACTCCGTTTGTAAAACTTCTGACACATAAATTCTGGATTGTTCTGTAGTTCAATATGACTCCCACTTCAAAAAATAAATAGTTAAAAGCCTTAGTTTCGTTTATTAGTTGGCAGCATAATTCTCTTCTGTGTAATACATCAGGATATTTGTCTTCTTCCAGCGTATTCATACACATCAAACAAATGTTTATATCCAAAAATTTCTCAATATAACATTTATGCTGCAAAAAAGCCCGCAATATATTGGCATCCATACTGCTAGAAAATATTACGATTTTACAATCGGAAAATGAAATTCTATTTTTTTCAAGTATCGCTCTCTTTTTTCCAATCCATTGAACAATCTCATAGCTACAATATTTGTCAGATATCTTTCTTAGAGAATTATCAAACCAGGGATCATAATTCAAATAAACCGTTTTGTCGAAAAATTTTTCTGGATCTTTACTACCTCCTGAATAATGTTGAATAGCCTTTTCATACCATTCATTTATCGGAGAATTTGGCCAAGTAAAATCAAGTTCTCTACTAATTTCAACTTTCTTACCAATTAGCCACAAATTCCATAACAAAGCCCACATATCAGCGCACCACGCCTGGATTCCCTTAAAGTCTCCTTTTCGCACCTTTCTCTCCTGATATTCTTGGATCCATCTATCTTCATTATATTGATTCATTAAGTCGAAAAGTTTCTCTGAGTCACTTTCAAGCTTATTCCAAAAAGAGACATCTATTTTTTTTAATACATATTGAGCTCCTCCTGTATTTTTATCATTTTCATCGAGTAGTTTTTCTGAAATACCAACTACTTCAAGCATACTTGCCAAAAAATGCTTCGAACTGTGATTCAATATGTAATTTTTATCCAAATAACTTCGTGTATCGGAAACATAACATGTCTCTCCATCAAGCTCAACCATCGGAATACGTGAAAACAAAATATCCGAATCATGATAAAAGATTATCTCCTCTTGTAAAAACTTATATTTTTCAAAATGCTTTTTAATAATGTGTGGACGGATCGAAGAACTATAGTTTGAAACCCTCCTATCATCTGCATAAAAATAGATATTGGCAAATTGCTCGTGCTCAATTTTAAATTTTTTATATGATTGGTTAATCCCAACCTCATTATTAAATCCAATTAAAATATGAATATTCTCTTTCTTTATGCCTAAACTTTTAAAATTTATCAATTGGATTTCTAGTTGCCAGATAAAATAGTTAAGGTCGGGTTGCGCTGATAAATAAATCATGTTACAGAGTGAGTGATCTTTAATTTGTTTAATAATCTTTTACCATAGAAATAAGAGGATAAAATATACATTATTAATAGAATGCGGTTATAACATGGTATAACCGCACTCATAGGCTCTAACAAGAAGTAACCACTCCGTATTCACAAGTAGCCTGATCACCTGCATTTGCTTCTACACATCCGCTACATTGTTCACTATTGGAACCACCTTCAGGACAACACTTGTACTTACCTGTTTTTGTAATGGTTACAGTGTCTGTAGTCGAACTACCATTAAAAAAACCGCCCATTACATTTTTCAACTGATCACGAGTGAGCTGTTCAGTTTTTGCAAAATCAAGATTCTTCAATGAAATCTTTTTCATAATTTTGAATTTATAAATTTCTTGATACCCACTTACTCTGGGATATCTTTAGAGGGTCTTTTACAGGGAGCCTTCTGGATCCCGAGATCGTTTGCAACCGGCTCGGGATTTTTTCTTATAAAAAGTTCTTTAAATCTTTAATACTATAGTTCTCAGGCATTTCGTGACCATTCACGAAAAAAGTGGGAGTAACTCTGATTTTCATATTATCGCACCATTCTCGCATCTTCAATATCTTAGCATCTTGAAGATCAAGCGAACCATTTACAGGGTACTTTAATGCAAACGATCCATAATCTTTTTTCCCTGAAGAATACCAGTCAGAAAGAGCTTCGTGAACTTCCTCTTTCCCATATTTTTCTTCAACGGCAAGAAGGTGCCTTACTGGTGCTGTCCTATAATCATCATTCTGTCCAGTTGCCGTAAAGATTACTCTCACTTTAACATTTAGATTATTTTTTAATATCGCATCTAGTTCTGGGTGAGCCTGCGAACATGGACCGCAATAAGGATTACAAACCTTTACAATTTCATTCGGAGCTTCCACATCGCCTAAAAGTATTCCCAAATCATCATAGTATATGGCTGGTTGTCTATCCCTTAACAGGGCATTAAAAACCTCAGATTTGTAATGAAGTTTTCTCCAACGCATCAGATATTCTTTAGTTTTTTTTGCATCCTTAAATGCTGGAATTATCATGGAAATAATAGAAAGAATACCAATACCCATAATAAAAGAAATCAATAATTGATGGATGTCGAAGCCCCTAAAAGAACTAAAATAAAGAGCTGTTATGCCTAAAGTCAAGTTAATCAGGATTAGCATTTGTATTAAAAGACATAATGGACACCAAGCTTTGACAACTTTCCATTGGTAGTAAATTGAAAATAGTATATAAGGGCTGATTAATATCGAGACAATAGACCAATTTATAATATTACTAATGGAACCACTGAAAAAAATAGTACTTATTAAAAGAGATGTGAAATAGGCAAAACCCCAAATAGACCAGCTAACTCCAAGAAAGCTAGATGTTGAGGATGATAAAACCGTCTGACAGCTTGACTGTTTACCAAACATTCCGCAGACCTCTCGTATAAATGGATTATAACTATCCATTTCATGCATTACTAACATAAAAGAAATCAGAACTCCAGCAATTCCAGAAAATAGGTATCCAAAGCTTAATGCAATTATTAATCTGTTATCAATAGATAACAGATTAATTCCAGCTATCAATAATAATCCTGTTAAAACAATAAATGGTAGCAGATTAACAATATTATTTACAATTTCTTGTCTTTTATTGGCTTCATAGCCTATTTCGTTTGTTGCATTTTCTCCATTTACCAAAAGAATTATCCCCTTGTCTATTTTGTTAAATTCTTCAATATATATAGTTTCCGGACGATCGTTTTCCGGATTTATATAGGTTAATAAGCCTTCGTATGCATCTGTAACAACAACAAAACTTTCTTTAGACCAGTGCTCTTTCTGAATGGAACAAATAAATGGAGCTTCGAAATCTGAATAACAATAATCATTTTTCCGAATCGCACTACTCTCAACGCGATATTCCCAAAGCACATCCTTGATCGCTAGAAGCGAAGGATAATCGTTATGCAGTTCAAGTAATTCATTGAGCCGACTTCTTGAATAATTTATTTTAAAATAGTCAAATAAAGTGGAGCAACTTAGAAAAAGGTCATTATAACGACCTCTTTTTCCATTAAATAAAAATACCATACTAACAGTTTATATTGGTCTATATTGCTTTTAGGTTGCAAATAATATTACCAGCACTAATTTAGAAATATTTTCAAACAGTTCACAAATTAATTAAAAAAAAATAAGAAAAAACCTTTAAACAACTGTATATCAATTTTTTAAAAATTTATAAAATACATATTTATCTAATGTAATAGTGAATTAAACCAATAAAATGTAATAATCTGGGCATTTTTATTTAAATTATCATCCACAATTAGAAAACACAGAAAAATAAACGAACAATTGTTTACTTAAAGAATCATAAAAAACCGAAATAACAGCTATTAAAATAAATAAAATAATATTTACGAAATAAAATAATGAAATATAGTATTTTTTTATATATTTTATTTCAATAATTTGTACATTGACCTTCGATTGATGCAATTAGAAAATTAAATGAAGTAGTCTTTTTCCTAGTATCAGGAAGACCATCAATCAAGCTTGTATTTACAACCAATTTAAGCTTAAAATTATAGTACGAAATGTTAAAAAGATTCCCTCATTACAAACAAATGGACATGATGGACTGTGGAGCCACTTGTTTAAAAATAATATTTAAGTATTTTGGCCAGCAAGTATCAATCCATAAAATTCGAAAACTTTGCCAAACAACTAAAAATGGAGTAAACCTTCTTGGCATAAGTGAGGCCGCAGAGAAAATTGGCTTTCGCACATATGGCACAAGGCTTGACCTCGAACAATTAAACCAAGTTGAGCTCCCCTGTATCCTTCATTGGGATCAGAATCATTTTGTAGTATTATACAAGATCAAAAAAAGACAATATTATTTATCGGATCCAGCCACAGGCCTTATTATATATAACGAACATGAATTTAAAACAAATTGGTTCTCTACTAAAGAACTTCAATCGGGACTCTGTCTGCTATTGGATCCAAGACCAGATTTTTATCAATTAGATGAAGAGGGACCTGAAATTTCACTTAAATGGGGAAACCTATTATCATACTTTTACAAGTATAAGAAATTGTTTTTGCAACTTATTATCGGAATGCTTATTGGGACCATATTACAACTGGTCACACCATTTCTAACACAGTCTGTTGTGGATATCGGGATAAATACTAAAAATATAAGTTTCATTAATCTAATTCTGATTGCACAACTTATGCTTTTTATTGGAGGTACATCGGTTTCTTTTTTAAGATCCTGGATAATGCTTCATATCAGTACACGTGTAAACATTTCTATACTGACGGATTTGCTAATCAAGATCATGAAGTTACCAATGTCCTTCTTTGATTTGAAAACTCACGGAGATCTCATGCAAAGAATGGCGGATCAACAAAGAATTGAATCTTTTCTAACGGGGAATACGCTTAACACACTATTCTCAATAATAAATATGTTAATATTCGGCAGTCTACTTGCAGTTTATAACAAAGAAATATTTTTTGTGTTTTTTATTGCTACGGCACTTTACACCTTATGGATACTATTTTTCATGAAATATCGCAGAGATCTGGACAATAAAAGGTTTAAGATCTCATCAGACAATCAAACCTATATGGTTGAATTGATACAGAGTATTAAAGACATTAAATTAAATAACGCACAAAAACAAAAACGCTGGATATGGGAATCCTTACAAGCAAAACTATTCAAATTTAAAGTAAAAAGCCTAGCATTATCTCAATATCAATCAATTGGTTCAATGGCTATAAATCAAACAAAAGGTATTCTAATTACATATATCAGTGCTAAAGCAGTAATAGATGGAGATATAACTCTAGGCGGAATGATGGCGATACAATATATTGTGGGTATGATCAATAGTCCTGTTGAGTCATTGTTGAGTTTTATGCAATCCTATCAGGACGCAAAAATCAGCATGGAACGATTAAACGAGATATATGAAACTGAAGAAGAAGAAAATTTAAGAAAAGACTATATTTACAATCTGCCAAAACAAAAAGACCTTGAAATCAAAAATTTGACTTTCCGCTATTTTGGAGCAGGAAATGAACCAATTTTCAACAAACTTAATCTTTCATTTCCAGCAGGAAAAACAACAGCAATAGTCGGAACCAGCGGAAGTGGCAAAACCACAATTCTAAAGTTACTGTTAAGGTTTTATGATTATGAAGAAGGAGAAATACTGGTGGGAGGAAAACGTCTTGAACAGATTGACTTTTCACTTTGGAGGGACAATTGCGGAGCAGTACTTCAAGACAATTATGTTTACGCCGATACCATAGAAAGAAATATAGCAATAAACGACGAATTTCCCGATGAAAAAAGAATCCAGGACGCAATTACCGTTGCCAATCTTGATGAATTTATTGCGGAACAGCCTTTCGGACTTGCAACTAAAATAGGAACAGCGGGAAAAGGTGTCAGCCAAGGGCAGCGCCAAAGAATAATGATTGCCCGAGCTGTTTATAAAGAGCCCGAATTTATTTTTTTAGATGAAGCAACCAATTCGCTGGATGCCAACAACGAAAAAGTTATTATCGAAAATTTAGATCGTTTTTTTAAAAATAGAACTGTAATTGTAGTCGCTCATAGATTAAGTACGGTGAAAAATGCAGATAATATAGTTGTATTGGAGAAAGGTGCAATAGTGGAACAAGGAAATCACATCGAATTAACAGCGATCAAGGGTAAATATTATGAATTAGTAAAAAACCAATTAGAATTAGGGAACTAAATATGAAGACAGCAAAGTTCATTGAAGATGAGATCCATTCTGAAGATTTACAGGAAATCATTGCGAAACCTCCTTCTTGGCTATTAAAACGGGGAATTTCTATAATTCTAGGAGTACTTTTATTAATTATCACTCTGTCTGCCTATATTCATTTTCCAGAAATGATAACTAGCCAAATTAAATTTAACAATATAAACTCACCCAAGGCCATTGTAACTAGGGTGAATGGAAATCTCGTTAAGCTTCTGGTAAAAGAAGGTAGCTGGGTTAATAGAGGCGATGAGTTAGCCTATTTAGAAAGCACAGGCGACCATGTACAGACAATTAAGTTACTAAAAAGCTTACAGGGGCTAAAAATGGGCGAAATTAGTAATAGAAATTTAAAAGTGCTTTTAGACCCAAAAAATCTCAATCTTGGAGAGCTTCAAATAAGTTATCAAAATTTTTATCTCTCCTATTTAAATTTCTCCGCAGCGAGCAAAGACGGCATATACTTGAAAAGGAAAATAGTTCTTGAAAATGAAAAAGAGAATTTATACCGTCAATACAACAAAGCATCTCAATCAGCTGAATTACAGGAAAAACAATTAGCAATTGCGGAGGCAGAGTTCGATAAATACAAATTACTTGCTGAAAAGAAAGTCATCAGTCCATCAGAATTACAGGATAAGGAGGCTTTACTATTATCAAAAAAACAATCAATACCACAAATGGAAAATAACCTTATTAATTATGAAGGCCATATACTCTCTAAAAATAAGGAAATTATAGAAATTGATAATCAAATCAGCGAAGAACAGAAAAAATTCGTTCAAGCATTAAATAGTTTTATAAGTGAAGCTGAAATATGGAGACAAAAATACATATTGACAAGTCCCGTACAAGGCAAAGTTATATATGGATCATTTTTACAGGAAAATCAATTAGTAAAAGCAAATCAAGAACTTTTCTATATCAATCCGGGAAATGAACAATATTACGGTGAATTACGCCTACCTCAATCTCATTTTGCAAAAGTAAAAAAGGGACAACAGGTATTAATAAAGGTAAGAAGCTTTCCTTATCATGAATACGGTTATTTACATGGTGAAATCGATAACATTTCAGAAATTCCAATGCAGGATAGCATATTTTATAGCCGGGTACAAATCATAAGGTCACAAAAGGACTCATTAATTATTTTAAAACCCGGAATATACGGTGACGCCGAAATTATAACAGAAGACAAATCAATCTTTAAAAGAATCTGGGAAAATTTAACCAAATCACTAAAGATTTAAGTTCTTTAAAGCAAGCGGATTCTAACGTATCGAAGCCCTATCATTCCAATTCAGGGACGCAAAATGATTGCATGGGGTAAAAACATTAACATTTGGAATTTTACGCTGTTCTTTTGGAGGCAAATTCATATATTCACCATAAGCCCTCTTTAGATATTTATCAAAACCACATGGAACAGGAAAGTTCTGACCACAAAATTCTTTATTGATCGTATGATCTATTTCATCAAAAGTTAGGTGAATACAGCCTTTTGAAAAATAGCGTTCGAAACCGTTAGTAATACAGTTCTCCCAATTGTGGTCTAGATCGTATACAAAAATATCGACTTGGATACCGTTATGCCAATTACAATTTTCATATTTAGAATAATCGTCAATGTAATCACTATATCTATCTCTTACCTTTCCTTCAATTAGTTCATAAACAACAAAATTGGGATCAGATTCTCTGCATTGAAAAAACAGATCAAATGGAAGTTCATTTTCAATTACACTTAAAAATTTTTCAAAATCAGTTCTCACCATTCCAATATCCGCCTCATGATCCCATGGAATAAACCCTTTGTGTCTTATGGCTCCTAGAAGGGTTCCATAATCAAGCCAATAACCAATATCATGCTTTTTACAAACTATATCTATTATTTTCAATGTTCTTAAAACTACTGATTGAACTTGTTCAATCTGCGTTTCCTTTTGCTCTCTCTGATCTATTGGAAAATCCATAAATTAATAGGTTTCTTATTAAAATTAAACAAATAACATCAATTTAAAAAAAAATAAACTTAAAATAATATAAAAAAACACCTAACTATGTAATTAATAAAACAGATTAAGCTAACAACTATACTATTTATAATTACCTTATTATCAACAATTAAAACAATTCAAAAGCATTAATCAGAAAAAATAATCAAATCAATACATTAATAAAAACAAATTTAATCCATCAAATTCAAAACTTCAATAAACCAATTGATCCAATTTCAATAGTTATTGTCAACACAACAACAATATTCTATTTAAATTTTTCTCATTAAACATAATTGAAAAATTAAAATTACCAAAAAAATTACAATCAAAAACAAATAACAATTAAAAATAATAAAATATTGATTATCAAAATTTTAAAAATAATATTCGTATTTTTTGTATAAAATAAAAAGACAGATATAACTTACAAGAACAGAAATAGGCAAATATTACACAAAACACCACACTAAAAGAAAAATAATTTTTATAGATTTAGAGTAACCAATTTTAAACTAGAAAAATCATTAATGAAGAAGTTAATCATTTTAAACGATTTAGTAGCGAAGAAAAAGTTGTGTATTCAGAAAAGCGGTCTTAATTAGAGCAAGAAAATAACATGATAGCAATAATATTAGCCGCAGGTATGGGACGCCGACTAAAATCTCTCACAGCCAATCAAACCAAATGTATGGTGCAGGTTTCTGGTGAGAGACTAATTGATAGGATGATAAATAGCCTATTGAAACTAAATCTGAAAAAAATAGTCATAGTTACAGGTTATAAATCAAAAAATCTTACTGACCATATTAAAAACAAGTATGGAAATGAAAATTTTGAATTTATATACAATCATTTATATGAAACAACAAACAATATTTATTCGCTTTACCTAGCACATAAACTTCTTGAGGAAAATGACTCATTAGTACTTGAATCGGATTTAATCTTCGATCCAGAAATTCTTAAAGAATTAATCGAAGATGCCAATCCAAATTTATCGGTGATTGCAAAGTTTCAGCCATGGATGAGCGGGACTATGTTAGAAATAGATGAACAAAAATATATTACAAAATTTATAACCAAAGAAGACTTAGAAATTCATAGGCCTCAATCGTACTATAAAACAGTAAATATTCACAAATTTAGTAAGGAATTCTCGAAATGCAGATACATACCTTTTCTTAAAACTTATATACAGGTATTTGGAAAAAATGAATTTTACGAGCAAGTACTTGGCGTTCTTTCTATCTTGGACCGTACAGGATTAAAGGGATATGTCTTAGACAAGCAAAAATGGTTTGAAATTGATGACCAACAAGACATAGTTACATCCGAAGTGCTATTCTCGGAGACCAATAATTTAAAAAAGTATCAAGATCAATATGGTGGTTTTTGGAGATTTCCTAAATTATTAGATTATTGTTACTTAGTTAATCCATATTTTCCAACTTCTTCTTTCAAACAAGAATTTACAAGATTCTTTGATAACTTATTAAGTTCCTATCCATCGGGAAGGACAACAAATGATCAACTTGCTGCAAATTTATTTGATATCGAAAATGACTTTTTATGTGTGGGCAATGGTGCATCAGAACTAATAAAAGTTTTAGGTGATATATTTTCACAACAAACTATTGGGATCATTTTCCCTACATTTGAAGAATACCCTAATAGTATCCCAAAAAACAATATAGTACCTTATTTTTGTAAAGAAGAAAATAAATTTAATATTAACGCGGTAGAACTAATAAACCATTATGAAAATTCAAATATCTCTGCACTATTAATTATCAACCCCAATATACCAACTGGGAACTTAATACCCAAAAAGGATATTATAGCATTATTAGGTTGGGCTCAAGGAAAAAATATTTCAATAATTATTGATGAATCATTTCTGGATTTTTCTCGTTCATCTGAAAACAACTCTCTGTTTAATAATGAAAGTCTAATTCTATACAGTAA
>Ga0213829_1001151_pt1 | contig 20031 bp, 17 predicted proteins | sample MC6MC0896MG_FD_180665 | JGI IMG/M metagenome (GOLD analysis project Ga0213829, IMG submission 180665) | Enriched soil aggregate microbial communities from Iowa State University, Ames, United States - MC6-MC0896-MG | ecosystem: Environmental > Terrestrial > Soil > Unclassified | place: USA: Iowa...
AACTGGCGCGGCGCCTCCACGCGTTGGGGGTAGATCTGATCGACGTTTCGTCCGGTGGTACGGCAGTCAACGCCGAGATTCCCACAGGGCCGGGTTATCAGACCCGCTTTGCCGAACGGGTGCGCAAGGAGTCAGGCATTGCCACCGGCACGGTAGGCATGATTACCGAACCCGCCCAGGCCGAGCACATATTGCGTACCTGCCAGGCCGACATCATCTTCCTGGCTCGGGAACTGCTGCGCGATCCGTACTGGCCACTGCATGCCGATGACGACCTGGGTGGGCGCAAGGCCATCTGGCCGGCGCAGTATCAGCGGGCGACTCATCGGGATCAGCCGATTCATGAGTCGGATTTGCGTGATTGAGTGAGGCTGTAAAAAAAAGCCCCGGTCGAGTTGACTGGGGCTTTTGTTTTTCTGTGCCAGGATATTTGTTGCCTGTTCAGCCGTCTTCGCGGGCAAGTCGAATCGTCGCACCGCCGCTCCCACAGTTGATCGTCGTCGCACCCAAAACCTGCGTCTTATGGAGATCCAATGTGGGAGCGAGCCTGCTCGCGAAGGGGCCCGCCCAGACGCCCACTTACCCTCAGGTGTACTTACGCTTCTCCGGCGCTGGCGGGAAGTACTGGTACAACCAGGTTTCACTCAAGGTCCGGTCATTGGTGCGAATGAACAACCGCAGCTCCACCGGGGCCACGCTGTCGTTGGTCGGGTACCAGTCGAACGTGATCCGATAGCCCTTGATGGCATCCAGTACCAGCACGTTGAAGTCTTTCACCTCGCCGTTCGAGCAGGTCACCACAGGCTCGATCCCCGCACCCTCCGGCAAGCGATCGAGACCGCCGCCCGTGAAGTCCACGGCAAACCGGCGTGCCCAGACTTCCGGGTAATGCTCGCCAGGCGCCCAGCCTTCGATGAAGCCGCCCATGCCCGAACGGGTCGCATTGACCCGTGCCAGCGGCGTACTCACCGGTGGCAATGCGCTCCAATAGAGCTTGTAGCCGTAGTTCAGTGAGTCGCCAGCGGCCACCGGTTTTTTCGGGGTCCAGAAGGCGACGATGTTATCCAGGGTTTCGCCGGTCGTAGGAATTTCCAACAGATCGATCGAGCCTTCGCCCCACGCAGTCGTAGGTTCTACCCACAGGCTTGGGCGCTTGCTGTACCAGTCGACGGTATCCTGGTAATTGGCGAACTCGTGATCGGTCTGCACCAGGCCGAAACCTTTTGGATCGGTGTCGGCGAAGGCATTGAATTGCAGGGTGGCCGGGTTGTTCAGGGGACGGCAGATCCACTCGCCATTGCCACGCCACATCGCCAGGCGATCAGAGTCGTGGATTTGCGGATGAATGGTGTCGCACATACGGCGCTCATGGGTGCCACAGCTGAACATGCTGGTCATCGGCGCGATGCCCAGCTGTTCGATGGTGGTGCGCGCATTGATGTGAGCATCGATCTCCATCACCACGCGTTCGGCCTGGCAATCGATGTCGAAGCGGTAGGCGCCGGTAGCGCTCGGCGAATCCAGTAGCGCATAGACCACGAAGCGGGTGCTGTCCTTGTCCGGCGTCTCGAACCAGAACTTGGTGAAGTCCGGGAATTCCTCACGCTTTTTGGCATAGGTATCGATCGCCAGGCCGCGGGCCGACAGACCGTACTGGCCAGAGGCATCTACCGCACGGAAATAACTGGCGCCGAGGAAGGACAACACGTCGTGCCTGTCCAGTTCCGGGGCCTTGAACAGCTTGAACCCGGAAAAGCCCAGGTCGCCGGTGAGTTGCTTGGTGTCGACCGTGGTTTTTTCATAGTTGAACAGGGACGGGCGGAAATGCACCTCGCGCGCCTGACGCGTCTTGGGGTCGACGCTGTACATGCGCACCGGCTGCTTGAAACCCATGCCGACGTGGAAAAACTGCACATCCAGTTGACCCTTCAGGTCTTTCCACAGCGAGTGATTGCCGTCGTAGCGGATCGCGTTGAAGTTCTGCGGGGTCATGGTCGCCAGGGTCGGCGGCAACACCTGTTTGGTGTCCTGGTAGCGGTTACCGGCGAGTTGCTTGGCCTGGATCTTCAAGGCTTCGAAGTCGAATGCCTGAGCCTCGCCATCGGCCGCACCGTTTCCGGCCCAGGCTCGAGCGGCCAGCAGGCCGGAGGCCGATAGACCGGTGTAAGCCGCGATGGCCATGGACGCTTTGAGCAAATTCCTGCGGTGCATAAGTAAAACCTGTCGTGAACAATCCTGCACCGTTCCTGGCACGCTGGATCAAAAATGGAGGTTCGGACATGCCTTCGGCCAAACGCAACGGACTTTAAACAGATGCCAAATAGCTTAAACCGTTCGGTCCCGGAGAAAAAATGATTGATGGCCTGACAATAGCGCAGCAAGTGAAACAAGACATGTCAGTAAAAATTTCTGACAGAGATTTCTGATTTACAGGGCATTTCTGCTTTTTTCGATTAATTACTCTAAAAATCGCTTTTCAGCCCGGATAACTTCCTATTCTATGGGCATGACCGGTTTCTGCCCTCAGGCCGGTGGGGTTCAGTTGGCACAAGGTGACCGCTGAAAAAAGGGTAGGGCGATGCAGCTTTTCAAGTTTTTCTCTGACGTATAGAAGGACATCGTCCATGTCGAAAGTACAAGGCATCACCGAAATGTTGGGAATCTTTCCGTGCCTGGGTTCCGGGCGAAGGAGGCGTCGGCTCAATTCCGAGGAATTGAAGCTGGTGGAGCGCTATCGCGAACTGTCGGAGAGCGACCGGATAGCCATGCGCTATCTGGTGGACGCGATGCGGAGTGTTTCGCGGTTTTGAGCAGGTAGTGGATAGGGCCGTGGCGCCGGTGCCACGGTTGGATCCTCTCATCGACCGGTATTCAGGTAACTATCATGTCGACAATCAAGAGCAATAAAGGTCAAGTCACGATTTCCGAGCCAATTCGGGAGGAAGAAGACAAGGCGGGTGGGGCCGGTGTCTCTGATCGGTTCGAGGCCGTTCGGGGTAAAGCTGATATCAAAGGACGAACCGACGATTTGATGACGTTACTGCGAAGTGAAGACTGATGATGTTGGGCGCTGCCACTGTCCGGTGTCTATCTTGAACCAGCGTTGAGGCTATCGCGAGCAAGCTTGCTCCTACGGGTTGGCGGCGTTCAGATGATTGGATACGCCATAAACCTGGTGCGAGACTTGCCCGCGACGCTTTTAATGCTTGAACATCACATGCCGCACTACCGTGTAGTCTTCCAGCCCGTACAAAGACAAGTCCTTGCCATACCCCGACAACTTCTGCCCGCCATGGGGCATTTCGCTGACCAGCATGAAGTGTGTGTTCACCCAGGTGCAGCCGTACTGCAAGCGGGCCGACAGGCGATACGCGCGACCGACGTCCGAGGTCCAGACCGACGACGCCAGACCGTAGTCCGAGTCGTTGGCCCAGCCCAGCACCTGCGCCTCATCGGTGAATCGGGTCACCGACACCACTGGCCCGAACACCTCGCGGCGGACGATCTCGTCGTCCTGTTGCGCATCGGCCAGCACCGTCGGCTCGAAGAAGTAGCCATCGCCTTCCACTGCTTTGCCACCTGTTATCAAGCGGATATGCGGCTGCGCCACGGCGCGCGCGACGAACCCGGCCACGCGGTCGCGGTGTTGCGCGGTGATCAGCGGGCCCAGCTCGGTTGATGGATCATCCTGCACGCCGTACTTGATGCTGCTGACCGCTGCGCCAAGCTTCTCGACGAACCTGTCGTAAATGCCTTGCTGCGCATAGATGCGGCACGCTGCGGTGCAGTCCTGGCCAGCGTTGTAGAAACCGAAGGTGCGAATGCCTTCCACGGCGGCGTCGATGTCGGCGTCGTCGAAGATGATCACCGGCGCCTTGCCGCCCAGTTCCATGTGCAGGCGTTTGACGCTGTCGGCGGTGCTGGAAATGATGTTCGAACCCGTCGCGATCGAACCGGTCAGCGATACCATGCGCACCTTCGGATGGTTGACCAGCGGGCTGCCGACCGTAGAACCACGGCCGAACACCAGGTTGAGCACACCGGCCGGTAAAATGTCCGACGCCAGTTGTGCCAGGCGCATCGCGGTCAGCGGGGTTTGTTCCGACGGCTTGAGCACCACGGTATTACCGGCGGCCAAGGCCGGGGCGATTTTCCAGGCGACCATCATCAGGGGGTAGTTCCACGGTGCGATGGAGGCGATCACGCCCACGGGGTCGCGGCGGATCATCGACGTGTGCCCGGGCAGGTATTCACCACCGGCCGAACCGCTCATGCAGCGACTGGCGCCGGCGAAGAAACGGAATACGTCGGCAATCGCCGGGATCTCGTCGTTCAACGCGGCAGTGTAGGGTTTGCCGCAGTTATCCGATTCCAGTCTGGCCAGCTCTTCGCCGTGGGCTTCGATGGCGTCGGCCAGTTTGAGCAGCAACAGCGAGCGGTCTTTCGGCGTGGTCTGCGACCAGCCTTCGAAGGCGCTGTCGGCGGCGCGCACCGCAGCGTCGACCTGGGCTTCGCTGGCTTCGTTGATGTCCACCAGTACCCGGCCCAGCGCCGGGTTGAACACCGGTTGGGCAGGGCCTTCGCCGTCGATCAGTTGGCCGTTGATCAAGAGTTGGGTTTGCATGGCTTTGTCCTCTTCGAAACCATTATTTTTCTGTGTGGAAACCGGTCAACTGTAGGAGCTGGCTTGCCGGCGAAAGCGGTGGATCAGTCAACATCATCGTTGAATGTGATGGCCCCTTCGCTGGCAAGCCAGCTCCTACATTGTTCAGTGTCCACATGAGAAATGGGGCCAGTTATTTCCCGCCACTCCCCGCCACACTCTCCCCGCCACGGGTCAAGTAATAGGCACCGAGGATCGGCAACATGGTGACCATCATCACCAGCATCGCGACGACGTTGGTCACCGGCACGTCCCGCGGGCGGCTGAGCTGGTTGAGCAGCCACAGCGGCAGCGTGCGTTCATGGCCGGCGGTAAAGGTGGTGACGATGATCTCATCGAACGACAGCGCAAAGGCGAGCATGCCGCCGGCCAGCAACGCCGAGCCGAGGTTTGGCAGGATGATGTAGCGGAAGGTCTGCCAACCGTCGGCGCCAAGGTCCATCGAAGCTTCGATCAAACTGTGCGAGGTGCGGCGCAACCGGGCGATGACGTTGTTGTAGACGATCACCACGCAGAAGGTCGCATGGCCGACGATGATGGTGAACATTCCCGGCTCGATACCCAGTGTCTTGAACGTTGCCAACAGCGCGATACCGGTGATGATTCCCGGCAAGGCGATCGGCAGGATCAGCATCAGCGAGATGCCCTGCTTGCCGAAGAACTCCCGCCGGTACAACGCGGCCGACGCCAGTGTGCCCAAGACCAGAGCAATAAGTGTAGCAACGGCCGCAATCTGCAATGACAGCTTGATCGCTTCCAGCACGTCGGGCCGGGAGAACGCCACGCCGATCCATTTAAGGGTAAAGCCCCTGGGCGGGAAGCTGAACGCCGCGTCTTCGGTGTTGAAGGCGTACAGGAAGATGATCAGGATCGGGAAGTGCAAGAACACCAACCCGCCCCAGGCTGCGATGCGCAGTCCCAAAGAAGCCTTTTCAGAGTGCATCGAAAGCTCCCAGTCGCTTGACGATTGCCAGGTAGATGGCGATCAGCACGATAGGCACGAGCGTGAACGCCGCGGCCATGGGCATATTGCCGATCGCGCCTTGCTGGGCGTACACCATGCTGCCCACGAAGTAACCCGGCGGGCCCACCAGTTGCGGCACGATGAAATCGCCCAGGGTCAGGGAAAAGGTGAAGATGGAACCGGCGGCGATGCCCGGAATCGACAGTGGCAACGTCACTTGCATGAAGGTCTGGCGCGGCGTCGCCCCAAGGTCGGCCGAGGCTTGCAACAGCGACGGCGGCAGACGTTCAAGGGAGGCCTGGATCGGCAGGATCATGAACGGCAGCCAGATATAGACGAAGACCATGAAGCGCCCCAGGTGCGAGGTCGACAAAGTGCTGCCGCCCACGCCCGGAATGCCCAGCACCCACTGCAATGCCGGCTCCAGCCCGAGGTGTTGAACGAACCACTGCGCGACGCCGCCCTTGGCCAGTAACAAGGTCCAGGCATAGGCCTTGACGATGTAGCTGGCCCACATCGGCATCATCACCGCGATGTAGAAAAACGCCTTGGTCTTGCCGCTGGTGTAGCGCGCCATGTAGTAGGCGATCGGGAAGGCCACGACGGCGCTGGCGATCGACACGACGATGGCCATGCCCAGGGTGCGCATAATGATGTCGAAGTTCGACGGCTGGAACAGCGCTGCGAAGTTTGCCAGGGTCAGGTCGGGCGTGACCGTCATGGTGAAGTCGTCGAAGGTGTAGAAACCTTGCCACAGCAGCACCAGCAGCGAACCGAGGTAGATCGCGCCGAACCATAGCAGGGGCGGTATCAGCAGCATCGACAGGTACAGGTTCGGCCGGCGATACAGCAAGTTGGAAAACCTGCGCAATGGCGAGCCGTTGACCGGGGGTTGCGGGGTCATCACGGTGCTCACATCACACCCCGTCGACAACTTTGTCGTGCAGCGCCACCATGGCTTCTCGCGCCCAGCGGGCACTGACGCGTTGCCCGGTCTGATGCCGGGCGCCGACGTCCAGCCATTGGTCGTTGGCCTGGCTGATGTTCAGGGTCTGGCCGTTTTCCAGCTTCAATTCATAGCGGGTGGCGCTGCCCTGGTACTGGATATCGTGCAGCAAACCGCTGACTTCGATCTCGTGGCTGGCCAGCGGACCCTCGGCGAAGCGCACGTGTTCCGGACGGATCGAAAACGGTTGTGGATGACCGCTCAACTGTCGCGCCAGATCACCGCGAATCACGTTGGAGGTGCCAACGAATTCAGCCACGAAAGTAGTCGCCGGTTTCATGTACAGGTTGCGCGGCGTGTCGACCTGCTCGATGCGACCCTTGTTGAACACGGCCACGCGGTCTGACATCGACAGCGCTTCGGTCTGATCATGGGTGACGAAGATGAAGGTAATGCCCAGTTGGCGTTGCAGCTTCTTCAACTCGCCCTGCATTTGCTCGCGCAGCTTGAGGTCGAGTGCACCCAGGGGTTCGTCGAGCAGCAGCACCCGAGGGCGATTGACCAGCGCGCGGGCCAGGGCCACACGTTGGCGTTGTCCGCCTGACAGTTGCACCGGCTTGCGCTCGCCGTAGCCGCCCAGGGCGACCATGTCGAGTGCTTCTTCAGCACGTTTGCGCCGTTCCGTCTTGCCCACGCCTTTGACTTTCAAACCATAAGCGACGTTGTCGAGGACGTTCATGTGCGGGAACAGCGCGTAATCCTGGAATACCGTATTGACGTCACGTTGATAGGGCGGCAGCCCGGCGGCCTCCACGCCATGAATACGGAGGGAGCCTGCGCTCGGTTGTTCGAAACCGGCGATCAGGCGCAGACAGGTGGTTTTGCCCGAGCCGGAAGGGCCCAGCATGGAGAAGAACTCGCCGTCCTCGATATCGATGGAAACCCGGTCAACCGCTTTGACTTCGCCGAATTGACGGGAAACGTTGGTGAACTGGACTGCAAGCGTCATGGTGCGATGCTCCGAAAAGGCGCGCTTTGCAAAACTGAATCGGCGGTGCGGGCCAAAAGATCGCAGCCTGCGGCAGCTCCTACAGGACTGGCGTAGGGCATCATATCTGCGGTGCATGCGGTCGGCGTAGGAGCTGCCGCAGGCTGCGATCTTTTGATCTTTTTCTCACCTCAAGAGAGCTTAACGACCGCCCATGATCGCAATGTAATCCTGGGTCCAGCGGCTGTACGGCACGAACTTGCCGCCTTCAGCCTGTGGGGTTTTCCAGAAGGCAATCTTCTCGAACTGGTCAAACCCGTTGGTCTTGCAACCTTCGGCGCCGAGCAATTCGCTCTCGTTGCAGGCTGCAGGAACCGCCGGCAGCGAACCGAACCACGCCGCGAGGTCACCCTGGACCTTCGGTTGCAGCGACCAGTCCATCCACTTGTAGGCACAATTGGGATGCTTGGCGTCGGCGTGCAGCATGGTCGTGTCGGCCCAACCCGTTGCACCTTCCTTGGGAATAACCGAGGCAACCGGCTGCTTGTCCGCCACCAGGCCATTGACCATGTAGCCCCAGGTGCTGGATGCCACCACGCCTTCGTTCTTGACGTCGCTCATCTGCACGGTGGCGTCATGCCAGTAGCGGTGGATCAATGGCTGTTGTTTGCGCAGCAGGTCCAGTGCCGCCTTGTATTGCTCTTCATTGAGCAGATACGGGTCCTTGATCCCCAGTTCCGGCCGTTTCGCCTTGAGGTAGAGCGCCGCATCGGCGATGTAGATCGGACCATCGTAGGCCTGAACCCGGCCCTTGTTGGACTTGCCGTCAGGCAACGTCTGTTCCTCGAACACCACGCTCCAGCTGTCGGGGGCTGTCTTGAACACGTCGGTGTTGTACATCAACACGTTCGGACCCCATTGGTACGGGGTGCCATAGGTCTTTTTATCGACGACATACCACGGGCCATCCTTGAGGCGAGGGTCAATGTTCTTCCAGTTCGCAATCAGCGCCGTGTTGATCGGCTGCACACGTTTCCCGGCGACCAGGCGCAGGGACGCATCACCCGACGCGGTGACCAGGTCGTAACCGCCCTTGGTCATCAGACTGACCATCTCATCGGACGTGGCGGCCGTCTTGACGTTGACCTTGCACCCGGTTTCCTTCTCGAAACCGGTGACCCAGTCGTAGGCCTTGTCGCTCTCGCCACGTTCGATGTAGCCAGGCCAGGCCACGATATCCAGCTGGCCTTCGCCGGCACCGACGGCCTTCAGCGGTTCGGCCGCCTGGATGCTGGCACTGGTCAGCAGCGCGGTGGTGATTGCACTGAGCAGTGCGGTCTTGTGCACGAACATGGTATTTCCCTCTTCTTTAATTATGGTCGGGGCGGTTTCTGAACGTGGTGGAGCCAATGGCGGTACGGCTAATTGTTAGCGTAGTGCGCTTTTATCAATGCGGTCCGTGGCAAGCCGGATTGCCACCCAACACGGTGTCCCGGCGGCGATTCACCGGGCACATCCTTGCGGCAGCCGGTGCGCTTGACGCCGCGCTGGATCAAGCAACATCTGGAAGCACTCTCGCGGACGGGTTTCGGGCACTTTCCATCTAGTCTGGTGGCCTTATTGATCCGGATAACCCCTTTTTGGAGGCGGAACATGAACACCCGTGGATTGCTCGATCAGCTACTCAAGTCCGGCCAGGACCTGTTGCAGAACAAGAACGGCAGACCGCAGAACAAATCGTCTGCCGGTGGGCTGGGTGGTTTGCTCGGCGGTGCCGGTGGCTCGGGCGGTTTGGGCGGGATGCTCTCCGGCGCTGGCGGTGGTGCCCTGGCGGCCGGGGCCATGGGCCTGCTGCTGGGTAACAAGAAGGTGCGCAAAGTCGGCGGCAAGGTCGCGATCTATGGCGGCCTGGCGGCGCTGGGCGTGATTGCCTACAAGGCGTATGGCAATTGGCAGGCCCAGCAGGGCACGGCATCGAACACCGAACCCCAGACTATCGACCGCTTACCGGCCGCCCAGGTCGAGCAGCACAGCCAGGCGATCCTCAAGGCGCTGGTGGCGGCGGCCAAGGCTGACGGCCACGTCGATGCACGGGAGCGCGAATTGATCGAGGGCGAGTTCACCAAACTCGACAACGATCAGGAACTGCAGCACTGGCTGCACGCCGAACTCAACAAACCCCTCGATCCCGCCGACGTCGCGCGGGCCGCCAGCACCCCGGAAATGGCCGCCGAGATGTACATCGCCAGTGTGATGCTGGTGGACGAGGAGAACTTCATGGAGAAGTCCTACCTGGATGAACTGGCGCGTCAGCTGAAACTGGAGCCGGGGTTGAAGGCCGAGCTGGAGAAGCAGGTGCGTCAGGCTTCGATATAGCAGCCGGTCTGGCGACAGGCCCCTGTAGGAGCTGGCTTGCCAGCGAAGAGGCCCTCAAGTCTTGCATCACACCCCAGACCGCCTTCGCTGGCAAGCCAGCTCCTACGGGGGGATGCTCAGTCTCGGCACACCCTCGATTTGCCATTCTGAGACGTGCCGCGCATTCGTTCTAAAAATGAAACACTTCCCTCGGCTATACTCCGCAGCATTTGGATATACCTCGAGGACTGACTGTGAAGAACTGGACGTTGCGCCAACGGATCTTGGCGAGCTTTGCGGTAATAATCGCCATCATGCTGCTGATGGTTGTCGTCTCGTATTCACGGCTGTTGAAGATCGAGGCCAGCGAAGCCAGCGTTCGTGAAGACGCATTGCCGGGGCTGTACTACAGCTCAATGGTTCGTAACGCCTGGGTCGACACTTACCTGCGGACCCAGGAAATGCTGGGTTTGAAGGAGGGGCAGGGTTTCAGCGCTGAAGAAGCCGAAAACTTCAAAAACTTCGAGATGCGTCTGCAAGAGCATATGAGCAAGTACCAGGAGACCGTGACCACGGATGAAGACAAGGTCGAGTACGCCGTTTTCGAAAAACTCCATGAGAATTACAACAAGGTCCTGGCGGCCGTGCTCGACTTGCATAAGCGCAATCAGGAAGTCGAAGCCATCAAGATGTTCAACGAGCAATTAACCCCGGCCTGGACTGCCGGCCGCATGAAACTCAATGACATCATCCGGGAAAACAAAGCGGTGGCCGACGTGGATATCGCGTCCATCGATGATGCCGTCCTCACCGCAAAAACCATCATGGGCATATCCCTGCTGGTCGCGGTCCTGGCTGCGGGCTTCTGCGGCCTGCTCTTGATGCGCGCCATCATGGCGCCGATGAACCGGATCGTTGAAATCCTCGAAGTCATGCGCACCGGCGACCTCAGCCGTCGCCTGGACCTCGCCCGCAAGGACGAATTCGGCGCGGTGGAAACCGGCTTCAACGACATGATGGCCGAACTGACGTCCCTGGTGTCCCAGGCTCAGCGCTCGTCGGTGCAGGTCACCACGTCGGTCACCGAGATTGCTGCCACCTCCAAGCAACAGCAAGCGACCGCCACCGAAACCGCCGCCACCACCACCGAAATCGGCGCAACGTCCCGTGAGATTGCGGCCACGTCGCGGGACCTGGTGCGCACGATGACCGAAGTGTCCACCGCCGCCGATCAGGCCTCGGTGCTCGCCGGTTCCGGGCAGCAAGGGTTGGCGCGGATGGAAGAGACCATGCACTCGGTCATGGGCGCGGCCGATCTGGTCAACGCCAAGCTGGCGATCCTCAACGAGAAGGCCGGCAACATCAACCAGGTGGTGGTGACCATTGTCAAAGTCGCCGACCAGACCAATCTCCTTTCTCTGAACGCCGCCATCGAGGCCGAAAAAGCCGGTGAATATGGCCGCGGGTTTGCCGTGGTCGCCACTGAAGTGCGGCGTCTGGCGGACCAGACCGCCGTGGCCACGTACGACATCGAACAAATGGTGCGCGAGATCCAGTCGGCGGTGTCGGCCGGGGTCATGGGCATGGACAAGTTCTCTGAAGAAGTGCGCCGTGGCATGTCCGAAGTGCAGCAAATCGGAGAGCAGCTGTCGCAGATCATTCATCAGGTCCAGGCGTTGGCGCCGCGGGTGTTGATGGTCAACGAAGGCATGCAGGCCCAGGCCACTGGCGCGGAACAAATCAACCACGCGCTGGTGCAGCTGGGCGATGCCAGCAGCCAGACCGTCGAATCCCTGCGCCAGGCCAGTTTCGCCATCGACGAGCTGAGCCAGGTGGCCGTAGGGCTGCGTAGCGGCGTTTCGCGATTCAAAGTCTGATGAGCGAACCCACGGCCAAACGCACCGCCGTGAAGCCGGCGCTGCAGTCATTGTTCCTGGTGTTTCGCATCGGCAACGAGCGCTTTGCCTTGCAGGCCATCGAAGTGGCGGAAGTGCTGCCGTGCCTGCCATTGAAGCCGATTCCCCGCGCGCCGGATTGGGTGGCGGGGGTCTTCGCCTACCGCGGTGCAGTAGTGCCGGTGATCGACCTCAGTGCACTGACCTTCGGGCATCCGGCCCAGGCCCGCACCAGTACACGCCTGGTGTTGGTCAATTACCGCCCGGGTGAAAACGCTGAGGCGCAATTGCTCGGGCTGATCCTGGAACAGGCCACCGATACCTTGCGTTGCAACCCGGCAGACTTTCAACCTTATGGCCTCGATAATCGCCAGGCGCCCTACCTCGGGCCGGTGCGCGAAGATGCCCAGGGTTTGTTGCAGTGGGTGCGGGTCGCCGATCTGCTGGACGAGCAGGTTCGCGCGCTACTGTTTCCGTCGCAGCCGTTGGACCTGGCGCTGCTCGAGGAGCGACCATGAGCAGCGACCAGCGGTTTTTCGATTTCCTCAAAGAGCGCATCGGTCTCGACGTGACGTCGGTAGGCCCGGCGATCATCGAGCGTGCGGTGCGTCAACGCAGCACGGCGACCAAGGCGCTGACGGCCGATGAGTACTGGCACACCTTGCAGGGTTCGCGGGACGAGCAGCAGGCGCTGATAGAAGCGGTGATCGTCCCCGAGACCTGGTTTTTCCGTTACCCGGAATCCTTCACCACCCTGGCGAAACTGGCTGCCAGGCGTCTGAGCGACATCAACAACATGCGCGCGCTGCGGATTCTCAGCCTGCCGTGTTCCACCGGCGAAGAACCGTATTCCATCGCCATGGCGTTGCTTGATGCCGGGTTCCAGCCGCATCAGTTCAAAGTCGAAGGTATGGACGTCAGCCCGTTGTCGGTGGAGAAAGCCCGACGTGCGCTGTATGGCAAGAATTCGTTCCGTGGTCAGGACATCGCGTTTCGCGATCGGCATTTCACCGCCGAAGACGAGGGCTATCGCCTCAGCGGGCGAGTGCTTGAACAAGTGCGTTTGCAGGTCGGCAATCTGCTGGATCCGACGTTGCTGGCCAACGAGCCGCCTTACGACTTTGTGTTTTGCCGCAACCTCTTGATCTATTTCGACCAGCCGACCCAGCAGCAAGTATTCGAAGTGCTCAAGCGCCTGACCCATGTGGATGGCGTGCTGTTTATCGGCCCGGCCGAGGGCAGTTTGCTCGGCCGTTTCGGCATGCGTTCGATCGGCATCGCGCAGTCCTTTGCGTTCAGCCGCCAGGATGCACCGCAGCCTGCGCCCGTTGCCACATTCGTGCCGACGCCTTTACCGGTGCGCCAACCGGTGCGCAGCATGACACCGCCGCCCGTTCGAAGTCGGCCTTTCGCAACGGTGACGCCGTTGCCTGCCGCGACGAAAGCCGCCAATCCGGACGCCGCCGCGCTGCTGGCGAACATTGCCGCGCTGGCCAACGAAGGCAAAAGCGCCGAAGCCCGCGCCGCGTGCGATCGCTATTTGCGCAGTCACGAGCCAGTCGCCCAGGTCTTCTACTGGCTGGGCTTGCTCAGCGATGTCGCCGGCAGAGTCCTGGAGGCCCAGGGTTTTTATCGCAAGGCCTTGTACCTCGAACCGCAACATTCCGACGCGTTGATGCACTTGGCGGCGTTACTGCAATCCTTGGGCGACACGGCGGGTGCCAGGCGATTGCAGGACCGCGCAGCCCGCAGCGAGCGCGCCGCTGACAGTGAGCGAAAACGATGAACGTCGCCGATAACTTTAGCCTTACCCATGAAGATGCCCAGGCCATCGACGACTGCTGGAACCGCATCGGTGTCCACGGCGACAAGTCCTGCCCACTGTTGAACGATCACGTTCACTGCCGCAACTGCGCGGTGTATTCGGCGGCCGCGACGCGCTTGCTCGACCGCTACGCATTGCAGCAGGAAGACCGCGTGCAAGTGTCCGGCGCGGTCGAGAGCGAGGTGAAAGCCCGTTCGCTGCTGATGTTTCGCCTGGGCGAAGAGTGGCTGGCCCTGGCCACGCGCAGCCTGGTGGAAGTCGCGCCGCTGCAAGGGATTCACTCGTTGCCGCACCAGCGCTCCAGGGCCCTGCTTGGCGTGGCGAACGTGCGTGGTGCGTTGGTTGCTTGCCTGTCGCTGGTGGAACTGCTCGGTCTCGATGGCGCCAGTAGCGTTGCGTCCGGCGCTCGGGTCATGCCGCGAATGCTGATCATCGCCGCCCACGGCGGGCCAGTGGTGGTACCGGTGGATGAAGTGGACGGGATTCACGCGATTGACGAACGCATCCTCGAGGCATCGTCCCGCTCCGGTACCCAGGCCAGCGGTAAATTCACCCGTGGCGTGTTGCAATTCAAAGGTCGCAGCCTGCGGTGGCTGGATGAAGAGCAGCTGCTGTCAGCCGTGACCCGGAGCCTTACATGACCCCAGAGCAATTGCGCGACTCCTCGTTGCTGGAGCTGTTCAGCCTGGAAGCCGAGGCCCAGACCCAGGTGCTGAGCGCAGGACTGCTGGCGCTGGAGCGCGATCCGACCCAGGCCGATCATCTCGAATCGTGCATGCGCGCGGCGCATTCGCTCAAGGGCGCCGCGCGGATCGTCGGTGTCGATGCCGGTGTCAGCGTTGCCCATGTGATGGAAGATTGCCTGGTCAGCGCCCAGGAAGGGCGCCTGTACCTGCGCCCCGAACACATCGATGCGTTGTTGCAAGGCACCGATCTGCTGATGCGCATCGCAACCCCCGACAACAATCCTGGCCCGGCGGATATCGAGGCCTATGTCGCCTTGATGGCTCGACTGCTGGATCCGCTGGCGCTTGCCGCGCCGATCAGTACCCCCATCGCGCCGTTCATGGCCGAGGATCTGCTGCAAGCCCCCAACGTTGAGCTGACGATGCCGGTGCTGGACGTCGAACCGCCACCCGTCGCCCCCGTCGAGCCGGCGCCCAGGGCCAGACGTTCCACCGATACCGGTGAGCGAGTCCTGCGGGTCACCGCCGAGCGGTTGAACAGCCTGCTCGACCTGTCGAGCAAATCCCTGGTGGAAACCCTGCGGCTCAAGCCGCACCTGGCCACCATGCAGCGGCTCAAGCGCCTGCAGAACAACGGCCTGCGGGCTTTGGAAAACCTCAACGTCCATCTCAAGGAGCACGCCCTGAGCCTGGAGGCGCGGGAGGCCCTCGACAATGCCCGTCGGCTGTTGGCCGAATCCCAGCAATTGCTGGTGGAAAAGAACGCCGAGCTGGATGAGTTCGCCTGGCAGGCCAGTCAACGGGCACAAGTCTTGTACGACACGGCGCTGGCCTGTCGCATGCGCCCGTTTGCCGATGTGTTGGGCGGGCAGGTGCGGATGGTTCGCGACCTCGGCCGTAGCCTGGGCAAGCAGGTGCGGCTGGAGATCGAGGGCGAGAAAACCCAGGTCGATCGCGACGTCCTGGAAAAACTCGAAGCGCCGCTGACGCACCTGTTGCGTAACGCCGTCGATCACGGCATTGAATCCCCGGAACAACGACTGCTGTCCGGCAAACCGGCTGAAGGCTTGATCCGTCTTCGCGCCTCGCACCAGGCCGGTCTGCTGGTGTTGGAGTTGAGCGATGACGGCAATGGTGTCGATCTGGAAAAGGTCCGACGCAGCATTGTCGAGCGGCAATTGTCCCCGGCTGAAACGGCCGCGCAGTTGAGCGAAGAGGAACTGCTGACGTTCCTGTTCCTGCCGGGTTTCAGCTTGCGGGACACGGTCACCGAAATCTCCGGACGCGGTGTCGGGCTGGATGCCGTGCAACACATGGTCCGGCAATTGCGCGGCGCGGTAGTGCTGGAGCAAACAGCGGGCGAGGGCAGTCATTTCCACCTCGAAGTGCCGCTGACCCTGTCGGTGGTGCGCAGCCTGGTGGTGGAAGTGGGTAACGAGGCCTATGCGTTTCCACTGGCCCACATCGAGCGCATGTGCGATCTGGAACCGGCGGATATCGTGCAGGTCGAGGGGCGTCAGCACTTCTGGTACGAGGGCCGGCACGTTGGGCTGGTCGCCGCCAGCCAGCTGCTGCAGCGCCCGGCGAGCCAGAACGGTCAGCAGACCCTCAAGGTGGTGATCATTCGTGAGCGCGAGGCGATTTATGGTGTGGCCGTCGAGCGTTTTATCGGTGAGCGGACGCTGGTCGTATTACCGCTGGACGAACGCCTGGGCAAGGTGCAGGACATTTCCGCCGGGGCCCTGCTCGACGACGGTTCGGTGGTGCTGATCGTCGACGTCGAAGACATGCTGCGCTCGGTCGACAAATTGCTCAATACCGGGCGTCTGGAGCGTATCGCGCGTCAGGGCAGCCAGGTCGTCGAAGCCGCTCGCAAACGGATCTTGGTGGTCGACGACTCGCTGACCGTTCGCGAGCTGCAGCGCAAGTTGTTGCTCAATCGCGGGTATGAGGTGGCCGTGGCGGTGGACGGCATGGATGGCTGGAACGCCCTGCGTTCGGAGGATTTCGATCTGCTGATCACCGACATCGATATGCCGCGCATGGATGGCATCGAGCTGGTGTCTCTGTTGCGCCGGGACAATCGCCTGCAATCCCTGCCGGTCATGGTGGTGTCCTATAAGGATCGCGAAGAGGACCGCCGTCGTGGACTGGACGCCGGAGCCGACTATTATCTAGCCAAAGCCAGTTTTCATGACGACGCCCTGCTCGATGCAGTGGTCGAGCTCATAGGAGGAGCGCGGGCATGAAGATAGCTATCGTCAACGACATGCCCATGGCGGTGGAAGCCTTGCGCCGTGCCCTGGCGTTCGAGCCGGCACATGAAGTGGTCTGGGTCGCCTGCAACGGCGCCGAGGCGGTGCAGCGTTGTGCCGAATTCACCCCGGACCTGATTCTGATGGACCTGATCATGCCGGTGATGGACGGTGTGGAAGCGACCCGGCGAATCATGGCCGAGACCCCTTGTGCGATTGTCATCGTCACGGTCGACCGCCAGCAGAATGTGCACCGAGTGTTCGAGGCCATGGGGCATGGCGCGCTGGATGTCGTCGACACGCCGGCTCTGGGTGCGGGGAACCCGCAGGATGCGGCTGCGCCGCTGCTGCGCAAGATCATCAATATTGGCTGGCTGATCGGTGACCGGGGCAATCGAGAGCGAGCGACCCCGAGCCCCTTGCGCAGTTCGGCTTCGCGTCAGCACCTTATCGCCATTGGTTCGTCCGCAGGCGGGCCGGCGGCGCTGGAAATATTGCTCAAGGGCCTGCCGCAAAATTTTTCGGCGGCCATCGTGCTGGTGCAGCATGTCGACCAGGTATTCGCCGCCGGCATGGCCGAATGGCTGAGCAGCGCCAGCGGCCTGGAGGTGCGCCTGGCCAAGGAAGGTGAGCCGCCGCAGCCCGGTACGGTGTTGCTGGCCGGCACCAATCACCATATCCGCTTGTTGAAAAACGGCACGCTGGCCTACACAGCGGAACCGGTCAACGAGATCTATCGGCCCTCGATCGATGTGTTTTTCGAGAGCGTTGCCCAATATTGGAGCGGCGATGCCGTGGGTGTTTTGTTAACCGGAATGGGACGCGATGGCGCTCAGGGGCTTAAACTCATGCGCCAGCAGGGCTACCTGACCATCGCTCAAGACCAGCTCAGCAGCGCGGTGTACGGCATGCCCAAGGCAGCTGCCGCCATAGACGCTGCCGTAGAAATTTGTCCACTGGACAAGATCGCGCCACGATTGCTGGAAATTTTCAGCAAATAACTCTCTTTAACAGCAATCCCGGCCCAGGCAGTACTCAGGTGACCGCACATGAATGACTTACAGCTCGACGGCTTCAAAACCGACGAAAACGCCGCCATGGTGTTGTTGGTGGACGATCAGGCGATGATCGGCGAAGCCGTGCGCCGCGGCTTGTCGAATGAAGAAAACATCGACTTTCACTTTTGCGCCGATCCGCACCAGGCCATCGCCCAAGCGATTCGCATCAAGCCGACGGTGATCCTGCAGGACCTTGTCATGCCCGGTCTCGACGGGCTGAGCCTGGTGCGCGAATACCGCAATCACCCGGCAACCAAGGACATTCCGATCATTGTCCTGTCGACCAAGGAAGACCCGCTGATCAAGAGCGCGGCCTTTGCGGCCGGGGCTAACGATTACCTGGTCAAACTGCCGGACAACATCGAGCTGGTCGCGCGCATCCGCTATCACTCGCGTTCCTACATGACCTTGCTGCAGCGTGACGCGGCGTACCGGGCGCTGCGGGTCAGCCAGCAGCAGTTGCTCGACACCAACCTGGTGCTGCAGCGATTGATGAACTCCGATGGCCTGACCGGGCTGTCGAACCGCCGGCATTTCGATGAATACCTGGAACTGGAGTGGCGCCGCTCGCTGCGCGACCAGAGTCAACTGTCGTTGCTGATGATCGATGTCGACTACTTCAAATCCTACAACGACAGTTTCGGCCACCTCGACGGCGATGAAGCCCTGCGCAAGGTAGCCACGGCGATCCGCGACGCCAGCGCCCGCCCGTCGGACCTGCCGGCCCGTTACGGCGGCGAAGAGTTCGCCCTGGTCCTGCCCAACACATCGCCGGGCGGCGCGCGGCTGGTGGCGGAAAAACTCCGCCAGTCGGTGGCGGCACTGAAGATTCCGCACATTTCCCCTGTCGAAGGTTCGAGCCTGACCATCAGCATCGGCCTGTCGACCATGACCCCGCAGCAAGGCGGCGACTGCCGTCAATTGATCCTGGCTGCGGACAAGGGGCTGTACCTGGCGAAGAACAATGGGCGCAATCAGGTGGGGATTGCATGAACCATAGGGTTCATTCGCCGCTAAAGCCGCCAGGCGGGCTGCCGTGACAGCCTGATTACGGTATACTCGCCGGCTTTCAAAAGTTCGCCAACGAGTGCTGCCCGCCATGGAAATCAACCCGATCCTTAACAGCATCAAGGACCTGTCCGAGCGCTCCGAAACTATTCGGGGGTATCTTTGACTACGATCAAAAGCATGAGCGTCTGACTGAAGTCAATCGCGAGCTTGAAGATCCGTCTGTCTGGAACAACCCGTCGTACGCTCAGGAACTGGGCCGCGAGCGCTCCCTGCTGGCTCAGATCGTCGAAACCCTCGACGAAATGCACAGTGGCCTGGCCGATGCCAAGGACCTGTTGCTGATGTCCGCCGAAGAAGAAGACCAGGCCGCCGTCGATGACGTCGCCGCCGAAGTCGAGCGTCTGCGCGAGTCCCTGGAAAAACTCGAATTCCGTCGCATGTTCAGCGGCGAGATGGATGCCAACAACGCCTACCTGGACATCCAGGCCGGCTCCGGTGGCACCGAGGCCCAGGACTGGGCCAACATCCTGCTGCGCATGTACCTGCGCTGGGCCGACAAGCGCGGCTTCGATGCGACCATCATGGAGCTGTCCGCCGGTGAAGTCGCCGGGATCAAGGGCGCTACCGTGCACATCAAGGGCGAGTACGCCTTTGGCTGGTTGCGCACCGAAATCGGCGTGCACCGCTTGGTGCGCAAGAGCCCGTTCGACTCCGGCAACCGTCGCCACACCTCGTTCTCGGCCGTTTTCGTATCGCCGGAAATCGATGACAACATCGAAATCGACATCAACCCGTCGGACCTGCGCATCGATACCTACCGCTCCTCCGGTGCCGGTGGTCAGCACGTAAACACCACCGACTCGGCCGTACGTATCACTCACGTACCGACCAACACCGTGGTCAGCTGCCAGAACGAACGTTCCCAGCACGCCAACAAAGACACCGCGATGAAAATGTTGCGGGCGCGCTTGTACGAGCAGGAAGTGCAGAAACGCAACGCTGCCTCCCAAGCCCTGGAAGACACCAAGTCGGACATCGGCTGGGGTCATCAGATTCGCTCCTACGTGCTCGATGCGTCGCGGATCAAGGATTTGCGTACCAACATCGAACGCAGCGACTGCGACAAGGTGCTCGATGGCGACATCGACGACTACCTGATAGCAAGCTTGAAACAAGGGCTTTAACGCACGCCCTACGGGGGGCAATACGACCCTGTAGGAGCGAGGCTTGCCCGCGAACCCCGGCGAATGCCGGGGGCAACGAACCTGATGGAATATTTAAAAACATGAGCGACCTACAACTCGACCCGCAGGCCCTGCAACAGGAAGAAAACTCCCTGATCGCCCTGCGCAAGGAAAAGCTGGCTGCCGAGCGCGCCAAGGGCA
>Ga0213829_1001154_pt1 | contig 19933 bp, 23 predicted proteins | sample MC6MC0896MG_FD_180665 | JGI IMG/M metagenome (GOLD analysis project Ga0213829, IMG submission 180665) | Enriched soil aggregate microbial communities from Iowa State University, Ames, United States - MC6-MC0896-MG | ecosystem: Environmental > Terrestrial > Soil > Unclassified | place: USA: Iowa...
ATTTACATTTTACTGGCCAGCTCCACAATACTATTTTCTTGTGGCGGAAAAGAGGATGACCCAGTGCCCGAGCCACCTGCATCTGAATCTAGTTGGAAATTGGGAGCCTATTCCTATAATAGAGGTGCGTCCTCTCAAAGTAATACAGGTGGCTTGGCAGGAATGACGGTTACAACATCCGGGGATGGGGGTACTCATGGTGCCTATTCGGGCAGTGCATTAACAATTATTTTTCGTTCTTCTTTGGGGGCAGGAAAATATACTTTGACGAGCAGTAGTGTAATGTCGACCAATCCTACTGTACGTTATATGTCGCTGCTTTGCACCGTGGGAACTGCAGTCACAAGCGGTGCTGTTAATTATGCAACAACTGCTACCTCAGGAGGAACGGCAGATGTCACGATAGATACAAATGGTAAATACCATGTCAACATAACTACTCCTGTTACACTAGTAAAAACACCCGTACCCGGAAGTGGCATCCCAGGGGCACCTAACACCTATAGTTTAACGGTAAAAAATGCCTATTGAAGGCAGGTTCGGTACAGCATTAACGTATTAATAACAGATAAATCCGTTCCCACAAACGGATTTATCTGTTAATCCGAAAGTTCAGGTCATAAATAGGATGTTTTTGTTTTCTCAGTCAATAAGCTATTATTTCCAGTCACGGCTTGGGCTGTTATTTTTAACCAAGTCTTATCGGCGGCGTGAAATAAGAAATATTTTGGTTAGGGGAAAACTCAATAATCGTTCCTTGATTTTTTTTATCAAAGCTTTCTGAAAAATTGGGAATTAACAGCTTGTTTTGATCCTATTTACGGCGATGATCTAAATTGATTTGTCTAATTGAAAAAGCGGAGGAGTTTTTAGGAGAATTTATAAAAGATTTCCGCTAATTTTTCAACCTATAAAATCTGATCGTTTTTAAAAGAATTTGGTTAAGTGCGTTTTGGTTTGTCTACAGAAAATTAGTATCTTCAATATAGTTAATATTAATTAGAAATTTCTTGACCCTTATTTACTCCTCGATCCACACAGTCTCCTTACTATCAGAGACATTCATATTCTGTAATAGTAAATCCAAATATAAGCGTCAAGTAAGTACTATAAATATCCAATTGGTAAAGATAATATTTACCTGATTCTATAAAATTGCGGACCCAAAAAAATGCTATCTTGCTCATTGAAGATCAGATAGATCTGAACACGCCAAGCTGATTATAAACATTCTAGTAAGGTATTACACGTATAAAAGGAAATAACAATATGGAAGTAAAAGATCGGAAACTAGCTGCAAAATTAGAGGATTTAATAGAAGAGTCAGAAAGGTATTATGGAGAGTCAGATTATGAGGGATTTGTTGAAGTCTCCTTAAAGGCTTGGAATGTATTGCCAATACCTAGAGAAATCTATGATGAAAGTTATCACATTGCAGAAGGCTTAGCGGAGGGATACCTGTTGGTCGGTAATCATGAAGAAGCCATCAAATGGGCAGAAATTATGGGGAATTGCGATATGGAAAGAGCAGATGATGGTGCGCGCGAATTTGTTTTGGGTAAGATGCTGTTTGAAAGTGGAGATCTGGAAAATTCTAGAGAAAAATTTGTTTTGGCCATGACTAAATCTGAAGGAAGGGCATTTGTAAATGAACCGAAAAAATATATAGAATTTTTAATGAAAAAGTAACCATTCATGTCCTTAGGCAAAGAATCATATGTGAGGGGAGCAGAACGATGAGCTGTATCACCAGATCGATCGACTGGCGGAAAATGTGAATGTAATTGTAGATTAGTATGAAACCAAAAAGGATAGATTCCATCAAAATGATTAAACGGACTATTTTATCTAGCACGGTTGTGTTATTCCTATTTGGTACAGCATGGAGCTGCAACAATAAAGTTAAAAATAATGAACCCAAAGAATCTTCTAACATAAACACTGAACTCCAAAAGGAAGTAAAAATAGTGGCCTACCGGACTTTAAGCACATGGCTTGATCAGGGGGTCGAAGGTATTCAGTTTTTACGGAGCAGTGAATGGAAAATTGGAGACCAAATTTTCTTTAATAGTAGTAATAATAAAGGTTTTCTGTTACTACTCAACCAAGATAAAGACCCACAAGCCGAGCTGGATTATGTTCAGGTTTTGTACGCTGTAAAAGAGGGAGAAAAATGGCATATTTATCTTGCGTCCTTATCCAATATTATCATCCCCAGAAAAAGAGAAAACGGAATGTTTATTCGTAATTCATTTGGTCAATTAGCCGCTATAGGAGAGCGAGAAATTCAGCGATATCTAAGAAAAGGCCACGAAACTAATCATGATAAAGCCATTAACAACGAATACAATGAAGATCTAAAGAAAAATAATCGGCTTTTTCTATCAAGAAGAATCAAAATCTAATAGTTGAGTGTTCATATCCCATTTGCTACGGGCATCAATATGGAATAATCCAATTATGTCAATTGAAATTGATTGGTCTACTGAATCCAATCATAAAATCATCGAGTCCATCGATTTGCGGTTGTTATAGTATTTTATTTCATCTACTTCTCTGTTACTTAAATTACCTAAAAATTACGATTTTCAAGAGATTTTTCCTTATTATAATTTACGGGGTGACAGCTGTTAGTTTGAGTACGGTTGGATGGGACGGATAAATTAAGTAGATTTAATTTCTATAAACTACTTCTTATATGAAATTTCCATTGTTGTTATTGCTATTGATCGGATTTTGTTCGGTCGCATTGGCACAAAAAGACAAAAAGCACCTGGCCTTGGTTCGCCTAGATGGAAAATGTGGATTTATTGATGCTATGGGGCGTGAGGTAATTCCTCTTGTTTATGACGATGCCGGTTGTTGGGGCAATAACCTTGTACCCGTAAATATAGGTAAGTATGTGCCTGATGCCGCCCCAGTGTTGTTAGTTGCGCCCTCGAATGTAAACCCAAAAGATTCTGTCAAGCGTAATGAGCAATACAAAACCATTGATATAAAAAAAGAAGATAAGGGCAAATGGGGTTATTGCGATACATCCGGTGCATTGGTTGTTCCAGTTCAGTTTACGAATACCACTTTTTTTAGTGAAGGGATTGCGGGCGTTGAGATAAATGGTAAATGGGGCTTTATCAATACCAGCGGAAAAATAGTGGTACAGCCCCTGTACGATAAGATAGGACATTTTTCACAGGGACTGGCGGTAGTGGCTAGAAATGACCTGTATGGCTACATCAATGTAAAAGGCGAGGAAGTGATTAAGCTTCAATATGTAAATGCAAAAGCCTTTGAAAATGGGTTTGCGCAAGTATGGGAGAAATATACTTCCAAAAAGTATAATAAAAATAGCATTGGCAGGATCATCAATCTGAAAGGGGAAATAGTTACAGATGCCAAATATGATATAGATGATACTTTTTCGAATGGCTTGTTCAGCTTTTGGCTGCCAGAAGGAGAGATGCTCCTTGGGCTAATGAACACCAAGGGCCAAATGATCACGCCACCAATTTATAAAGAGATTTCAAGCTTTCACGATGGCTTAGCCAGGGTTATGGTTTATAAGGAAGATAAGAATTTTAAGGAGTTTTATCCCAACTATGGCTATATCAATACAAATGGAAAAGAGGTGGTGAAGCCAGGGCTGGCCAAAGCGACCGATTTTTATAATAGTATGGCAGTAGTAGCTAGGTTTGACAATAAAGACGATGGGGAACTGGACCACGCCTTGATCAATACCAAGGGAGAATTTGTATTGGGTTACAATTGGAAGCAGCTCGTACTTTTAGATGGTAAAAATCTTTTTGCTATAGACCGTAAAAATCCTAGTGAAAGCCTCATTATTAATGCCCAAGGAAAGAAGATTTTACCTTTTGAAAACGAGGATCAGCGGCTTGCCGACTTGGGCAATGGTCTGTTTACCTTAATGAATGCCGAAGGCGAACCACTGGGACTTGTTGGTTTGGACCAACAACTACCTTTTGATACTAGCCAAAACAAAGGTCGAAAATACATGTCGTACCAATTTGGCTTAATCCGCTTTCACGATCTCAGTAATAGTAAAGAAAACTTATCTCCTTTCAAAATAGGACTTGTTAATCTAAAAGGTAATGTCGTTGTTAAGCCTAAATACGACGAAATATCAAATTTTGAGCCAACAGATAATACATTGTAAGGTTGATCTTTAATAGCTGCCGGTAAAGCTTATAAGTTTATACAAACGAATTTTAAACCTTGTATAATGTAGGTGCAGTGACAACAGCAATCAAGGAGATGCAAAGAAGAATTATCAGTTTATCTGTCAAACTTTTCGTAAATTTAACACAAAACATTCGCAATGAAATTGTTAGAGGAAATTGTAGATAAACTAAATATTGATACTAATCTCCAAAATTTAATTTTTAAAAGAGTTCCCATACCATATCATGACGATTATAATTCTATTGATCAATATTGGTATCAGCATCCTCCCTGTCTGATCCCTTTGTTTTTGGGTTACGGAGCATCGTATAAAGGGGTTATTAATCATTTTTTTATCGATAGAAAAAATACTTTTGTGGAATTAGATTTAGAATACGGTTCGATCGTTGAAACTGCATTTAATTTTAAACAACTCTCCATATACCTGATTTTGCCAATGATTATGTCTGACGAAGGTCTTACGGAGGAAATTATTGAATTTGCTGGCAAAATAAATTTTGGAGAATATCAAGAATTGGATGATTTTTCTAATAAATATGGCGATAATACGGATTATTTTGATGAATTAGTTTATTTCAAAAATAATTTGCCCCTAAATATAATTAAAAATATGAGCACATATAAAGGGGATTTTCCCTCTTCATATGACAATCTTAATGAATCACAAGTTATACACTCATGCTTGTTTGAAATTTCACCTGCTGCATACGAAATTATAAAGAGTAGGGTTGATACACCAAAATGGTTAATTAAGGAGACTGATAAAAAACAATTGTTCGAAAATTATATACTAAATAACCAATTGAAGGAAGCATGGCTTACAATAAATAGTAACGGTTGGCTTCTGAAAGATGTTGCTGAAGGCTTAGAAACATTAAAATCTAAAACTAATGATGAATTATTTCATTTAGTTGCAGATAATTGGATTGCAGGGTGGAAAAAATCAACCTTCTTAAATAGCAATTATTAGTACATATTGACCCAACAATTTTTTTTAGGTATGGCCGATACAGTTTTAATAAGGCGAGTTTAAGTGGAAAAAATATCAATGTGAAGCCGACGATACAGATCAATTGTATCTAAAATATATTCCCATTGGTACTTTTTCGCTTACATCAGAAACATGAATGTGAAAAGGTCAGGATCAGAAATAAGGGTTGGAACGAATATACTGAGGAATTTGCAAAGATCAAACTGGTCTGTGAATATTGTTACTTTGAACTAAAGTGCTTTAATTGTCTATAAACAGACGATTATTTTCTTGATCTTAACTCTCTAGCCTTGCAAAATTATTAGAACTATGAATAAACTTTTAATAATTTCTGTTTTCTTTTGTTTATCTGTTTCTGGGCTAGCTCAAGATAAAAAGGATATTGTATTGTCTGTATTGTCCAAAAATGTTATTGGTGAGACATCTAAATTCGATTTAAGCGATAAGAAGGATTATTTGAATGAAGTTTCTATCACTTATTTAGGCGAAATTCACACTAAAACCAAAGAAAAATATTACATAGTAACTTGGGGCAGAGTGTGGGGACCCAATAAACATACTACAGGTTCCATATTGTTATATGATGATAAAAAGCAATACTTTGGGAATTATGTGTTGGGAGCATCGAGAGATCTGCCTTTAAAGTTAGACAAGAATGAACTGTTCTTTTATAACACAGATAAAAACGAATGTGACCGATCGTTAGTGACCAAAATTGATTTTTCTGAAATTCCCAAGAATATTTTTATAAAATGCAGTGGTGAATTGGGGGATGTTTATGCGCTTAATTTAGACTCCTTAGAAAAGAAGTAAAACTGTCAATCTTTTCGGTATGGTATCTGTCTGGTCAAATTGGTTTGTTGGTACAATGACATCGTTATTATTACTTGAAACTTTGTTCTTCGAAATACATGAAAATAGCACCACGACCATCATACATATTGTTATTTTGTGCATAAGGGGTAATTATCTTTGTTTTATTCATCACTCTACAGAATGACCTATCTCCTTAAAAAACTTTCTAAGCATTTCATATGCGCCACTACCAGCGACAATCTGATTGGAACAATCTATTGCCATTGCTTCACAACTCAAGCAGATATTCAAAACAGATACAATTTCGCCCGAGTTTTTATAGAACACGATGGCATCCCGGTAAATAGGGGCACACATCCAATGGGACACGTCAGTTGTTTTCGCAAGCAAAATATTCTTTAGCAGACTGACTACCTCATTATCATACTGAAAAGTATCGATTCTTTGACTAGAAAAATGAAATCGACCTGTATCATCAATCAAGTATTGTGTTACACCTAATAGCGCGTCCAATTCGCTTAGCCGAATCTCTTCAGTTTCGGTGAGATTATTGCGTTTCTCCTTTTTTACTTTTAACCTGTTATATTCCGGTTTTAGCACTTTAAGCGCAGCTTCATATTCATCTCCGCGCTGAAGAGAGTGAGTTTCAATGTAATCAAATGCTAAACGCTGTATATAATGAGAAGATGTGATTGAATTCGTGATACTTTTCATCGTTAAAAGTGAGCGGTTATTTCTCTAAATACTAAAAATATAAAAAATTGCTTGTAGTAGCTAATTAAATGATCTAAGACGGATATTAGAATTTTCCGGACTGCAATTGATAAAAGACCTATATTTATTGTCAAACAGATCCATGAAAGACGTCGTTAATATTAACTCCTATTTAACGAATCGTAAAGTATGGCTTTCGAATATTAAATTGTGCTGATTTGTGCTGAAGAAATAGCATAGATTTAAGTAGAATTTTGCTTCCGATCAGGGCGATAATCGAGGTGAATTTCAAAAGAAGTAAAACAACGAAACTTATTCGATTTTTTTTAGAAGAGTAAAGTTTGGTTTGGAAAACAACGTTTCCTCCCAAACATTGTTATTAAAATCAAATAATGATATTTTAAATGCGGTTTCAATATTTATTAAAAAATGAATAGAATGTCATTAATCCATCTGTGGATAGGAAAAACAGATAAAAATTTAGAAGAGATTGAAGCGTATTTTAGTCTGGACTCATTTTATGATAGTGAAGAAGATGAAGATTTTGAAAAGTGCGGTTTTTGTAAAGAAGTAACATTCAGCGAGTCATATGATGAAAACTTCATAGGTCTGGACTATAAGGACGATCCTATGCCTGTTGGCAGCATGCTAGATGAAATTCCTTCTCCTAAAATTATACCATTAATAGTTGATAAATGTGGTGACTTGAATATAACAGAGGCAAATGCTATGTTCTACTATCGAGATGTTGAATTACCGAAACCAGAAATTGGGAAAAAATATAATGATTTGTATTATATAGGAGAATTTCCAATTTAGGAGTAAGTCAGGTGGATTTTTATCTTCTTTATGTGGATCATGAATCTGTGATATGAACTAAAAAGAGATCGACTGATAATTTTAACTCTTTATTTCGATGGATATATTTTGTTTATGGCCTAAACCTCAAAAGGGTGTGCCAATATTTTTAGAAGCGATATTAAAAGAAGAATTTGACAATAATGATCCGATGGGATCAAAAGATTACGAATGGGCAAGGGTCAGAGGAAAGAAACATGTAGAATATCCGGATAAACTATGGCTTATTTGTAAGGAAAAATTACTTCTTTTCGATTACTACCCATTTATGAATGGCTTTATTGCATCTGATTTATTTTTGATGGCAATAAAAGAGTTTATTGATTTTGATAATTTTCAACAGGTAACTTTAAATGTAATCTCCAACAACGGAAAAAAGATTTCAGATAAATCGTATTTTTTTATTCGATTTGTTGAAAGGATAAAGTTCATAGATTATGCAAAATCAAAATATATACTTGAGAAGGATGCTAACCTAGACTTTGTCAAGAAGGTGGGTTTTGGTATTAAAAAGTTTGAAAAACTGGAAATCAATACTACGGAAAAGCAAGTGTTTATTCCAGATGATACTACTTTTTCAAGCTATATATTCTGTTCTGAATTGGTAAAAGAGGAAATGATTAAAAAACGGCTTTATGGATTTGATTTTGTTTACCACTTTGAATTACCGTTGGTATATAATGAGCGATTCAGACGAAATTGATTTATTTTCTTATGGGATTTTTTGATAGTTTATTTGGTAAAAAGATTGTTGTTACGCCAGAAATGAAAATTATGGCGGAGAGTTTAATCGAAAACAAGTGGTTTAGAAATTGCGGTCAGCAATCTGACTATGATACAAAATTTAACGTTGAGATTGCTAATGGCATAAGTGAGGTTGAGAAAAAACTTGCTTATAAAAGAGATGTGAAAGGATTTGTTACTTTGGACAACTTGCTTATTGAAGCAGGTCGCCGTAGTCAGCTTTTTCTTTCATTACATCATAAAAATGAAATGCAGTATACATGGAATAGACTTACTGATGTCATTATTAGGGAATATATATCAAATCAAAAATTTGATTTTGATAAGATTCAAAATAATTTCAACAGCTTACTAGGTACACAAACTAATTTATATTTGCGAGGTGTCTTTATAAACATACTAAAAGAAATATATTTTAAAGGTTTTATCGAAGGTTATCCCACTTTTTTAAGTGAGGTAGTTGATGTTTATTTAAAGGGAAATGTTATTGTGGGTTGGATAGGTAAATTTGATTCTCACGAGGTACAAGTAAACGAAATTTCAGCAATCTCAGTAAATGATGGAGTTGTGAATATTTGGTGATATGGCTTATGTGAAAAAATAAAAAAGCAGTTGAAGTTAAAGATTATTCAAGTAGAAAGGTGCCATATAGTAAAGAAATAAAAGGAGAATTAGAATTTGATACAAAACTTGTAGAAAAGGGATGGGATGTCGAATGGGTATTTAAAGGTCAAGGTCCTTCAAAAGGTTTAGAAGCCGGATTGAAAAGCCCTCCACCAATTGAAATAACAATTTGAAAATAGAAACTATGCAATACGGAGAATTAGAAAAAGAGCTTCAATTAGAGATAGAAAAAGCCGAAGAAATCGCAATTGGGTATATACAGAAACACATTGATTATTCACCTTACATATATTTTGGAGACAATAATGTTAAGAAGTTTGTAGCTGATTCATTATATGATGCGATTGAATTGGCTACTGAAGAAATAGAAGATATGGATGAAGAAACAGTAGTATTAATTTATAAAGAGACAATCGAATTAAATGATGGTAATTTTGATGCTATTGTATCTCAAGTATATAATGTTAACGAAGATTCGGCATACTCATTTGGTCTCCTGTATAAAATTGAATCGGATACAGTAAAGTTTTTAAATATGAGGGTGTTTTTAGGGGATATCAGGAATTGTTTGATTTACTAAAATTTGTCATTTATATAATCATGACTTTTTATGAAAGCAAATGCAAAGAAAGAAATTAAGGAAATTATTGTTGAAAATTATCCTTCTGAAAATACTCCTCTCATTAGAATATTTGATGAGAATTTTAGTTATTTACTAACTGATGAATGGCCGCTGGAGGATGATGACAGGTTTTCCGATGACGAAGTGGATAATTTTGAAGCTATTTTGACTGACTTATTAGGAGTTGAAGTTAAGCAGGAGGATCGAGATAGGTTTGTAATTTTTACAAATGGTGAGATGGTGATGAAAAAATTACAGGAATATTTGGAAAATAAATAATAATGTGAAATCTGCCTTAGGTTCGCCTAATGCGTTGAAAAGGAGAAAAAAACTTTAACAATCTTAAAAAATTGTACGGCCGTAGTGGAGATTCTTTGTCATATTAGGTTCTTACTGACTTACAAAATATATAGCCAAACTATTCCTTTTGTTAAACTTTTGTTTAATATACTAGAAAATGTATATTTAAATACACGAAGCCATATTTAGAATTATGAATGTTAATCAGTCCGCAATAGTTGATTTATTAGGGTCTCTTCCAGAATTATTGGAAATTACGCTTGTACCTGCCACCACAGAAGAATTAAATAACTTTATTGATACTGCTAGATTGAGAGAAGTTCCAGAAAATGTAATTATGCAACTCGTGGACTTTTACGGTGTGACAAATGGCTATGACTACAATGTTATTATGAGTTTTTTTGAATGTACCTACTTAACAATTTATGAGTGGTGGGAGGGTGGAGACCTTTGGTTAGGCCAGAGAGACTTTAATACGTTAAGATGGTCAAACGGGAAGTTCTGTTTAGGTGATGCCAGCAATATCAGCTTCGATGCTAGCTGTGAAGCCGATACTTTAATTGGTCTCATTGAAATCTGTAAAAGAGAAATACTTAAAGTGTTAAAAGATTAGAGATAATTTGTCTTAAGAACTGATCTGATGAAATCCTACATTTTCAATGGAAAATCGTGTAGGGGCGAATATTTTTTGTACTCACATCTTTATGTTAGAATTGAAGCAAACAATATGAAGAGAAATTTGAAAAATATCTATTACAATTTTGATGAGGGACATTATGGCCTTAAGGTTGTATTTGACTTGGATGAGGTATGCTTGCTCTTCGATTCGATAAGTTTTATATATGTGGATGCCTCAGTATTTGATGAATGGAAGCACTGGGATAAATTGGAGTATAAAGAGCTTGAAAAAAACACAATACATATCACTGAGATTAAAGAAGATGAATTAACAAGTTACTTCGTTAAGCTTTCAAATATGGATATATTTTATATCTATCAACAGATAGAGTTGGAAGATTCCTGGTACCAGAATTTTATTTTAGTCTCCCCAAAAGAGGACAATTATAATGAAGTTGTGGAACACATGGAAGAGGATTGGGTAGAAACAGTAGTTCCGGAGTATCGCAGTAGATAAAGACCGTAGCCAGTTAATTTGGTGAATTGCGTATATTTGATAGTTATGTGCAATAATACCGTGACAGTAGTAGAAAAATATAAAACTGAACTTGACTTAGTCCGACAGAATCCAAAACTCTTGGACAATTATCGCTTTGACAAAGACACCACAAATTCAAAACACTTTGACCGATTAAGACTAAATATTGCAATTTACAATGACCTTAAACAGACGGACTATGAAATTGCAAAATGTCTTTTTGCAGAAGAAAAGGAATGGCGAAAATATGGAAAAGACGGTGATGTTGATAATTTATATTTCTGTGCTTTCATTCTGACACTTTTCAATTCACCTGAAATCGTTTGGTTGTTTCTTGAAGCTAAAAATATTGATTTTGACAGCGGAATTGGATTTGATGGAGAATATTTGGTTTCGGCAGGAATTAAAGAAACCTACCAATATTTAAAAACAGCGGACAACCCAAAGAAAACTGAACTGTTAAAGTATATTGGAGAAGCGGAAGAAAATTGTATTTATTCGCAGCCAGACATTGACGATTGGAAAGAAGAGAAAAAGTCCTATTTCAGAAGTTACAGATTACCAATTCAAGACGAACTGTATTTTCTCTATTCGACAAATGAAAGAGAACTATTTTTGACGAAATTACCTGAATGGATCAATCAAGAGAGAGCTTGGACTTATGAAGAACTAGGTTTATATAGGACATACGCCAAATATGCAGACGACAAGGTTTCAGAGATTGAAGCTTTTAAATTGACACTCAAAAAAAATGATAAAGATTTTCTAACCGACATCTACAATCGACAATTGGCAGAGTTATATGTTGAGACTGGTGAAAATAATAAAGCTCTTGAAATCCTTGAGGGCATAATAAAAGGGACAGATAACCGCAATATTATAAGAGATTGTATTGAACAACTTTGCAGAATAATTATTAGAACAAACAACTCATCAGACGAGACAGCTAAGAATTCATATCATATTATAAAAGTTCAACATAATAAGTACAGAAATTTTTCACCAATGGTGGACGGTTTAATTAATGAAGTGACAGAAATAATGAAAGAGGAAAAAATTACTGGACATAACAGCAGCTTGCCAAAAGCTGTGCGGACGTGGTGGCAGAAACTTTTCGGCTCTGAATAAAAGCCTTACCATTAGCGTATATTTAAGAGTTGTGTGACATTGTTATAAATCAGTTGCTAAATGGAACAAAGAGAATTTTCGAAATTAATACTTAAATTCCTGGAAGGAAATTATCCACAGTTTACTCAGACAATAAAATTTCATGATGATGGATCTTTTGATTGTGATTTGAAAAGTGAATCCGGAATATTTTCAATTTGGATTGCAACATATAATACTGAAATAACTATTGGAATTGAAGATCCAAATGGAAAAACAGATATTCATAGTCATATTCCATGTTATGGGTTAGATGATTTAGGAGCTTGCGTTGTAGAATTATCATCATTTATTGAAAATATTAAAGCTGACAATTTAGTTTTATATCAAGAAGAGGATGGAAAATATAATTGGATAGAATCATTTGAATTTGAAAACCTCGATAACTGTAAAAAATTTTCCTGGATGATTAATCACGACCTCACATAATAGCAGTTTTTTCCCTTCCACCCGAATATACACATATGAAAAAGTATTATTTGCTCATTATTATTCGTAAATTTTAGCACCTTAAATGCAGGAGAAAAATAAAAGAATAAAAAATGAAACTTATTGTAACTTCAATTTTACAGTCAATTTAAACACGCTAATTTTGAAAACAGTCCAATGCCTTTTCCAAAAGATTCTTATAATCAAAATATTAAATATACTTTGATCTAATTCCGTTGTTAGGAAGCATTTTTTTATCGAATTGATGTATTTATTGATATCGGAACTTAAAGTATATTTTTATATTTAGGCCTGATATAACAAGGAGGGATATGATATCGGTAACTGAATTTCTTTGGAAAAGCAAGAAAAGTATTTGAGGGACACTTATTTGAGAAAACAGACTGATTGATATCTCTATACTGGAATTGATCAATTTAGACAGCTCACAGCACTACTTTTCAAAAAATAGGTTAATAATATAAAATTTAATCAAAATTCGTTGCGGTCAGATATCCCGATGATCGTAATGTTTCGAGGATGTGGTTTGCCTCAGCTTGATCCATATCATTTGCAAATTTTATGGTTTTAAAACCATATTCAAATCGAATAGTGCCTCTGTTTCTGAACACACTTAAATCATTCCTTCGGTTCCAAAAATTAAACTCAAAATATTCTTCCTCCACATGAAATCTCTTCGCATCCTGTAGATCATAGATCTTCTGCCTGAAGAGTATATCGTTTTGTCTCGCAATAGTAATTTGCTCGCGATCTATTGTGATGATTTCTTTTCCAATGAGGTACCACATCAGCGTTTTCATTAAAAATAAGCCACCTACTATCCAGAAGAGTAACCAAACTATAATAAATATCCCCTCAAAGCTTAAACCTCCGTTTGTACCGTAAAAGTCTCCGAGCGTCGGACCAAAAGAAATAATTGATACTATCCAACCGACCAGCCATAAACTTAAAATCAGGATGAGGGGTAGATGCTTTTTTGCCGGGACGATAATGGAATATCCCGTTGGAGTTTCATGATGGGTTGCAATACCGCTATACGGCCTTTCCATAGTCAATTTTTTTTATAGGTTATACCAATTCAAATGGTCTAATTTTCCGATGGCTAATATGCAATAAAAAAACGAATTTCAATATTATATTTCTTTTCAAATTCCATCCCCGAGAAGTGATCATGGAGCCACTGTTTATTCTTTATAGCGCTTTATTAGCTGGCAATTTGTCAAAGATAGGGACCAAAAGTATCTGAGACATCCCAATGCTTGATGCAAAAAATGCTGTTAATTATTAGCGGGTAATTATTCAACACCCTTTGTACGCATTGGGATGCAATAAATTGCTGTTGAAGCTGTGATAAATAGATCCGTTCGATCTTTGCCACCAAAACAGACATTCGATGTCCATGGTTCTTTTACCTCAATATGTCCTATCAATACGCCTATCGGACTATAGATAGAAACACCTTTCCCCGTAAGGTAAACATTTCCACGATTGTCCAATGTCATCCCATCAGAGCCTTGGTCGATGACCGCCTTCTGTCCGCTGAGCTTACCGTTAGATTCAATGGTATACCTGTAAGTTTTATTTCGCACCCTATCCGCTACATATAGGTATTTTCCATCGGGCGATCCTACAATGCCGTTAGGCTTAGCTACATCATCAGCCACTACAATTGGTTTTTTACCTTTTCCTGGAGGGAGGTAGTAAACTTTCTGCCCTTCTATCTCTGGTTTTTTTCTGGTCCAGTAGTCACGCTGGTAGTAAGGGTCTGTAAAGTAAATGCCACCTTTCTTATCTGCCCAAAGATCATTTGGACCATTCAGTTTCCTTCCATCTACATCTGACAGCAGGACAGTAACTTTGCCATCATTGCTTATCGACCAAATTTCGTTTTTTTCATCTGCGCAGGCAAGTAGCTGACCGCGATGGTTAAAGTACAGTCCATTGGAACGGCCGACTGAATCTTTAAAAAGAGAAAGATGACCCTCTATATTGTATTTCCAGATTTTGTTATTGGGCTGGTCAGTAAAATAGATATTCCCGTCCTTGTCCACTGCCGGCCCTTCTGTAAAGGCAAACTGCCGAGATATTAATTTCAGGCTGTCCTGATCAAACAATTGCGCCCTTACCTCTAAGCCCCCTAATGAGAAGAGTAATATGAGCAAGAATGCCGGATAGAACCTGCTGGAATTAATTAAGTGTAGCATAGTAAAAGTAATTAACTAAAATTAGCGTTTATCCAAGAAAAATCAAGGAATGGTATTTAAGCATGGATAGCCTCTATTTCAAATCCAATATATATAATTTTGTAAAGAACTGAAAATTGGAGATGAGCCAGATCTTGATCTCGTGAGTTATTTTCCAATACAGCAATCTTTTCATCAGACAGTTCCATTCTTATTATTGAATATATTTTTCAGGATTTCTATAAAAGTCTAGATACTTTGAATCTTCATCCTGAAATGCTCTTCCCTCTGACTTTCTAAATGCAATTTTAAATTCCTCGTATGCATTTTGATATTCGTTGAATTCATAATGACTTTTACCTGCTATAAATTCTCTCTCGCCATCATCTAATCTTTCTTTATCACAGACAAAGAATATATTAATCCATCTTTTAGCTTCAATATTATTTCTAAGTTGCGTGTACTCATCAACCAATGATTTTGCTATAAAAAAACTTTCATCATAATTTTCCTTAAAATCCGGAAGTAAACTCCATTTTTCTAATTCTAATTCAATAATCTTGTTATGATTTCCTTCCTCATAATAGTTCTCAATTTTATTATCAATTTTTTCGAATTGGTTTTGAATTTGTTTTGGTAATTCCATTATTCATCGATTTTTTTAATTGTTTTCTTTTGATTCTCTTATACTAAGAATCAGATAAATGTTATTTTGCATATAGATTTCGGTTAAATATAGGCGAAATCTCCACCTACATAAGAAAGAACAGTATTTACAATGAAGCATGACATCCATCAGAAAAAGGAGCTGGCTAGAAATACCAGCTCCTAATATCTTTATTTGAATAATTTTACTGGAATACCGAAAAGTATAATCGCTATTACCAGAAACAGAACTAGCACGATAACGGTTATCTTATCCTTATCTACCCACCTCCGGATAATTATAGACAGCAGTATAAACAAAAGCGAAAGGAAAAGTATGACTGCAAAAAATTGGCTTATAAGTAAAGCGGTGTCAGGAGAAACATTCCAGATAGCTGCCAGTGCATTTTTGTCATAGGTATCTTCGTAAAAACCTGTTTTAAAAATTCTTCTTTCAAAGAGGCTTGACCCCGCAAATATAAATAGGAGTGCAAGAAGTGCGTTTAGTACATAAACAATATAATAATATACTCTCATTCGATTAATTATTATCAGTTAATAATACCGCATATACACACAAAAAATAATAGAAATTACAGGAATGATATATTTGTTCTAATCAATTGATTAGGAAGGTTATTTTTTGTTTTCTTGCATCAGTATACAACTGTTTATAAGAGGTGGCACAATTTCCATGTACCACCAATTTTTAGATATTCTTTTTCATATTATTTATTCGTGGTATAAAATCCATAACCAATTATTACAATGGCAATAATGGAACATGTGATCTGAATTACCTTATATAGGTTTTCATTTACTTTCTTTTTTAGGAAAATAGGTGTATTTATAAAAGCTATAGATAATAAATATATTGGCTTATTATCAGACATAAAAAATATAAGTACACTTATTATTATAAAAAATAAAGGGATATAGTCTGATAAGGTTAAGTTTTTCATGAAAGTTTATCAAATGAAAGAATAAAAAAAATGACCAAAGATTTCCTGATTGAACATATTAAATAAAATTGCAAACCCGTTCCTACCGCTCTCTTTTCAATTGGTAATATAATTTACTGAAAAGATAAGTATTAATATCAGAAAATTACTAGAAAAATTGATTTATTTGTTCCAAGAAGCCAGCTGCCATCGAGAGGATCAACCAAACTATAAAAAATATTCCCTCGAAGCTTAAACCTCCAGTGGTATCGTAAAAGTTTTCAAGTGTCGGGGCAAAAAAAATAATTGATTGTATCCAACCAACTAGCCATAAACTAAAAATAATGATAATAGGTAAATGCTTTTTTGCCGGGACGATAATGGAATATCCCGTTGGAGTTTCGTAATGGGTTGCAATACCGCTATATGGCCTTTCCATAATCAATTTGTTTTATAGGTTGTACCAATTCAAATGGTCTAATTTTCCGATGGCTAATATGTAATAAAAAAACGAATTAAGGTATTGACGGTAAAAAATTAGCTCTTGATACTATTTACATTCATTCCCTGATGGGAGAGTAGTGGATTCGAATATGTATCATATCGATGCATTGTCTGACTTTATAAAATATACTCATGGAAAACGGATTCTAGAAAATACAGAAAAATACTTTAAAGTCAGGGATCCATAGCGTTAGATAGATATCGACGAAATTTCAGGAAAGGGGAGTCAGCTCTTTATGATTACTGTGTAGGTACTTTTGGTGATCGGTGTACAATTTTTATTGGTGGAAACAAAGTTTCTAAGCTTCACGATCTAAGGTTTGTTTACAATAAGTTATTGTAATTTTGATCATGAATAAAAAAATACTACCAATTTAGTAGTATTTATTGATAAGATGTTTTATATTTGTGATAAGATCGTTTATCAATTGGCGTTGGCAGCGATAGAACCTAACAAAAACAAAGTTTACATGAAACCACAAAGATCAACCTTTTCCGTCATTCACAACATGAAAAACATTCGATTTAACCTTACTTCATTTCGAATGCGCTATTGCGCTTAAATTTTTTCTTCCAGACTTTTTTAATGGATAGTAGGGAATAGTATTTCTCTTATTATCTCCCATACCACAAGTAGCATCATCCTACTTGTCAGTATTCACTTATTAAACTAATTCATCCCTATGAAAAAATACGAAGTATTTTTCCAGTGCTCGCTATTGCTTTTTTTTCTGTGGAGCAGTATTCTTTTTGCTTCTGCCCAAGGAGGCTCAGTGCCTAAAGTGTTTCAATCTGAATCCGGCGGGCAGAACCTGGAGAAAGATTATTATTTTCCGGCTGAAAGCCGTTTTGCATCAAACATCCCTGCACCAAGTCAATTTTTCAATCATCAAATAGGTCATCGTCATACCCGTTATGACCAGATTGTTGATTATTTTAAGATCCTTGAACAACGTTCCGACCGGATAAAGATAGATACGATCGGTCGTACCTGGGAGGGGAGACCATTGGTTGTGCTGAAAGCTTCATCACCCGACAACATACGCAATAACGAACAAATTCGTCAACAGCATATTGAAACGATTAACAACGCAAAGGAGAACCGGATAGTGTCCAAGGAGACACAGCCTGCATTGGTGTTTTTGGGTTTCAGTGTGCATGGTAACGAAACCTCTGCTGCCGAAGCATCTATTTTAACCGCTTATTACCTGGCAGCGTCCCAAGATCCTGTCGTTGCTACATCACTTGCAAACGGAATATTTTTTATAGATCCCGTCCGTAATCCAGATGGTTATGATCGTTATGTCAATTGGGTCAATGCTAATGCAACATTTCCACCAAACGGAAGCTCTCTGGATAGAGAGCACAACGAAGCTTGGCCCGGAGGCCGGACGAACCACTATTGGTTTGACTTAAACCGCGATTGGATCAATCAGGTAAATCCCGAAAGTAAAGCGCGGGTCAGCTATTTTCAGCATTGGTTACCCCATTTTCAGGGCGACTTTCATGAGATGGGAGCAGCATCTTCGTTCTTTTTCGAACCCACAAAGCCAGATGCTCAAGAATCTCCCTTAGTCCCTAAAAGTACCTATCAGCTAAATCAGAAATTCGCCGCTTACTATGCGAAAGCATTGGATGAAATTGGATCTTTTTATTTCACCAAAGAACAATTTGACAATATCAATCCAACTTATGGATCTACCTATCCTGATCATGCCGGAAGCCTGGGAATTCTTTTTGAGCAGGCAAGTCCACGGGGTCTCTTTCAGCGGACAAACAATGGCGATCTAACTTATCCCTTTGCTATCCGAAATCATTTCAGAATAGCTTTGGCGAGCATTAGCGCATCTATCGATCATCGTGCGGCGCTTTCGGAAAATCAATTGAGATTCTTCCAGTCCGCTTTCGAATTGGCCCAAAGAGATCCGGTCAAGGGTTACCTGGTGGATCTAAAGTATAATAATAACACAGCGGCACATTTCAAAGAACTTCTTGGCAGGCATCAAATCCGTTACATAACAAATAATCGTGATCGTAAGGTAGATGGTAAAGATTTCGAGAAAGGAACCTCAATCATTATTCCGACTGCACAGGCAAACTATCGGCTGGTCAAAGTCATCTTTGATGAAACAAAAACGTATGTGGATAGCGTTTTTTATGATGGCTCGGGCAATTCCATTGCCTACCTCTATGGTTTCTCTTATGCAGGTCTAAAACAAGCGTTAGACAACGGAGAAACTGATCAAAGTGCTGCTACCAATACACCCGCGGCTGTATTGACAAGGAGCAATTATGCCTATCTCGTAGACTGGCGGCAGGAGGGAGCACCCTGGTTATTATCCCAATTGCTGCAGCGCGGAATCATTGTAAAGTCCGCTAGCAGTCCTTTTGAACTGTCTGATCAGGGAAAGATAACTGGATTTGATTATGGAAGCCTGTTGATTCCCATACAAGGTCAACCCATCTCGGCGGATGAATTATTTGATTTCTTGCAGCAATTGGCTAAAAGAGGAAATATAACTGTTGCATCCGCTTCCACGGGATACAGCGGGAAGGGAATAGATCTCGGAAGTAGTGGATTTAAAAACCTCGCACCTCAAAATGCATTGCTTTTGACCGGAAATGGGATCAGTGCCTATGAGGCCGGTGAAGTATGGTATACATTTGAGCGCCAGCTGGAACAGCCTATTCTACGGTTAAATATTGATCAATTTAGTCGTGTGAACCTCGAGGAATATCAAGTACTTGTGCTGGTCAGCGGTGACTATACCGGATTGAATTCGGCAGCTATTGAGCGTATCCGCGCCTGGGTAAAAAATGGAGGGACATTAATTGCTTCTTTTAAATTTCTTGACGGGAGGAGCGATAGTGCCGCGCCGAAAGAGGAAAAATCAACGAAAACAAAAGAACGCTTTGATTATGCTTCCGCCCAAGGTCGGGAAGGAACAAAACGTATTGGTGGAACCTATTTTAACACTGAAATTGACAGAACCCATCCCATCGGTTATGGTTACACCCAGC
>Ga0213829_1001161_pt1 | contig 19824 bp, 23 predicted proteins | sample MC6MC0896MG_FD_180665 | JGI IMG/M metagenome (GOLD analysis project Ga0213829, IMG submission 180665) | Enriched soil aggregate microbial communities from Iowa State University, Ames, United States - MC6-MC0896-MG | ecosystem: Environmental > Terrestrial > Soil > Unclassified | place: USA: Iowa...
GGAAAGCTCGGCCACCCAGTGACCGTCTTCATCCTGATGGAAGCCGGCGATTGTCGAATCCCGTTTGTCCGGGTTGTGTTCGCTTTCGCGCGATTGCTTCGCTAAACTTGGCCTTTCTATATTCTTATGCAAAAGGTCTCGCCCCATGCTGATCGCCGCCAATAAGGCTGTCTCCATCGACTATACCCTGACCAACGACGCTGGTGAGGTCATCGACAGCTCCGCCGGCGGCGCGCCGCTGGTCTACCTGCAAGGCGCAGGTAACATTATTCCGGGCCTGGAAAAGGCACTGGAAGGCAAGGCTGTAGGTGATGAACTGACCGTCGCCGTAGAACCTGAAGACGCCTACGGCGAGTACGCTGCCGAACTGGTCAGCACCCTGAGCCGCAGCATGTTCGAAGGCGTCGACGAACTGGAAGTGGGCATGCAGTTCCACGCTTCCGCTCCGGACGGCCAGATGCAGATCGTCACCATTCGCGATCTGGACGGCGACGATGTCACCGTCGACGGCAACCATCCGTTGGCCGGTCAGCGCCTGAATTTCCAGGTCAAGATCATCGACATCCGTGAAGCCAGCCAGGAAGAAATCGCTCATGGTCACGTCCATGGCGAAGGTGGCCATCACCACTGATTTTCTGCGCTAAGCTTTCGAGAACTGGAGAGGCGCCCGAGGGCGCCTTTTTAGTCCGCGGCTGTCCTTGATGGCACCGCCACGTGGCTGTTTTGAGAAGAACGGGAATCTGGAGTTCGTCATGAGTGCTTTTCACGACCTTAAATTGACAGGCCTGGATGGTCAGGAGCTACCTCTGACGCCCTTCAAGGGGCAAGTCGTGCTTGTGGTCAACGTCGCCTCCAAATGTGGTTTGACCCCACAGTATGCGGCGCTGGAAAACCTCTACCAGCAATACAAGGCCCGAGGTTTCAGCGTGCTGGGCTTGCCGTGCAACCAGTTTGCCGGGCAGGAACCGGGCACCGAGCAAGAGATCCAGGATTTCTGCAGCCTCAACTATGGCGTGACCTTTCCGCTGTCCAGGAAGCTGGAAGTCAACGGACACGATCGCCATCAGTTGTACCGTCTGCTGGCGGGCGAGGGCGCCGAGTTCCCGGGTGACATTACCTGGAACTTCGAAAAATTCCTGCTCGGCAAGGATGGGCGCGTGCTCGCGCGATTCTCGCCGCGTACACCGCCGGATGATCCTGCGGTCATCCAGGCGATCGAAAAAGCCCTGGGCTGATTCCCTTTGTAGGAGCTGGCTTGCCAGCGATGAACCTGAGAGCGCCGCGTAGTGTCAGGCGTGCAGCGTTATCGCTGATGACCATCGTCGGAACGCCGCCCGCAGCAAGCCGGCTCCTACAGTATTCATACCTTTTAGACCTTAATCACCGCAATCAATAGTGCTGTTCAATCCATCGCGCGCTCCATATTATCCTCATCATAAAGTCTATTCCCGTGGAGCGCCCCCATGCCCGTCAAAGCCCTGTTCAAACCGTTCCACCTCGGCACCCTCGAACTGCCGACCCGCGTCGTCATGGCCCCGATGACCCGTTCGTTTTCGCCGGGTGGGGTACCCAATTCCAAAGTGATCGAGTATTACCGTCGTCGCGCCGCCGCCGGCGTCGGGTTGATCATCACCGAAGGCACCACCGTCGGACACAAAGCATCCAATGGCTATCCCAACGTGCCGCACTTCTACGGTGAAGCAGCACTGGCCGGCTGGAAGAAAGTCGTCGACGCGGTGCACGCCGAAGGCGGCAAGATCGTGCCTCAGCTGTGGCACGTCGGCAGCGTGCGCCGCCTCGGCACCGAGCCGGATGCCAGCGTGCCGGGTTACGGTCCGTCGGAAAAACTCAAGGACGGCCAGGTCGTGGTCCACGGCATGACCCGCCAGGACATCCATGACGTAATCGCTGCGTTCGCCCGGGCAGCCAAAGACGCGCAGAGCATCGGCATGGACGGCGTGGAAATCCACGGTGCCCACGGCTATCTCGTCGACCAGTTTTTCTGGGAAGGCAGTAACCAGCGCACTGACGAATACGGCGGTAGCCTGGCCAACCGTTCGCGTTTCGCCATCGAACTGATTCAGGCGGTGCGCGCAGCGGTCGGTGAAGGGTTCCCGATCATCTTCCGTTTTTCCCAATGGAAGCAGCAGGATTACACCGCGCGCCTGGTGCACACTCCAGAAGCCTTGGGCGAGTTCCTCAAGCCGTTGTCCGACGCCGGCGTGGATATTTTCCACTGCTCGACGCGCCGTTTCTGGGAGCCGGAATTCGACGGTTCCGAACTGAACCTGGCAGGCTGGACGCGCACGCTCACCGGCAAGCCGACCATCACCGTCGGCAGTGTCGGCCTGGACGGCGAATTTCTGCAGTTCATGGTCAACACCGACAAGATCGCCCAGCCGGCCAGCCTGGAAAAACTGCTGGAACGGTTGAACAATGATGAGTTCGATCTGGTGGCGGTGGGGCGTGCGCTGCTGGTGGATCCGGATTGGGCGCAGAAGGTGCGGGATGGGCGGGAGGGGGATATTTTGCCGTTCAGTCGTGAGGCGTTGATGACGTTGGTTTAAGCGGCGTCTGGAAGGGCCTCTTCGCTGGCAAGCCAGCTCACACAGGTTTTGTGGTGATCACATGATATGTGAACACCCCGGAACCCTGTGGGAGCTGGCTTGCCAGCGAAGACGGCCTCAAGGTCAGCAAAGATTCAGGGCACGATCGGCGCATTCGGCACCACCACCTCCCCCACACAAGCCCCCCGCAATTGCCCCTCGAACTGCTCGATAATCGCCGCCCACCCCTGGCGACTGGCATGCTGTCGCGCATTGAGCCGCACGCAGCGCAAGGTCTCTTCCTCCTCCAGCAACCACACCGCCGCTTCGCAAAACGCCTCTTCATCCCCCGGCATCGCCAATACACCGTTGTAGCCATGGCGAATATGCTGAGCGGCCGCGGCCATATCGTAGGCCACCACCCCCAGCCCCGACGCGAGCGCCTCAAGCACCACATTGCCGAAGGTTTCGGTCAGGCTCGGAAACAGAAAAAGATCCCCCGACGCATAGTGACTGGCCAAGGCTTCTCCACGTTGCGCGCCACAGAAAATCGCCTCGGGCAGTTCCTTCTCGAGAATCACTCGCTGCGGCCCGTCACCCACCACGATCAGCTTGATCGTACGCTGTGGATAAGCCGCTTTCAGCGCATCGAAACTGCGCCTGAGCAAACCGGTATTCTTCTCCGGTGCCAGGCGTCCCACGTGAAGGACGGCGACGTCGTTCTCGGCTAGACCCCACTGCTCGCGCAGCGAGTGCAGGCGTTTGGCCGGATGAAACAACTGGCTGTCGACACCTCGCGACAGTAACGCCAGGCGCTCGAAATGCCGGCGCTCCAGTTCCAGGCGCTGGCTGATGCTCGGCACCAGGGTCAGGGTCGAACGGTTGTGAAACCAGCGCAGGTAGTGGGTCAGCAGGCGCGTCAGCAAGCCCAGCCCGTACTGGCTGGTGTATTGCTGGAAATTGGTGTGAAAGCCACTGACCACCGAGATCCCCAGGCGCCGAGCCGCGCGTAATGCGGAAAGTCCCAACGGTCCTTCTGTGGCGATGTACAGCACGTCCGGGCGACGGCGTTTCCAGCGTCGCAGCAACTTGTGCATCGATGACTGACCCCATTGCAACCCGGGATAACCCGGCAGCGGCCAGCCCCGACACAACAGCAATTCATCATTGCTGCCCAGAGGCTGGTCGCCCACCTGTCGAGGCCGCACCAGTTCCACCTGGTGCCCGCGCGCGCGCAGGCCGTCGCACAAGCGGCCAAGCGTGTTGGCCACGCCGTTGATTTCGGGAGGAAAGGTTTCGGTGATCAGAGTGATATGCAGAGCTGTCGTCATGACCCCAGTATCGGCTGAGGCCATGTCGTCATTGTGGCGATTTGATGATGGTTTTGTGACCCGTCAGCGCTGGACCACCAGGTTTTCCGTGCCGCGCTCACGGACCCAGAACAGCGTCGCCCCCGCCACGGCTGCCGGCATCATCAGGATGTTGACCACCGGAATCAGCAGCACCAGGTACACACTGCCGCCGAAACCCAGGCTCTGCCAGCGTTTCTGCCGCAGCCAGGCGAGCATCTCGTTCCAGCCCAGCTTGTGGTTGTCCGCCGGGTAGTCGATGTACTGGATCGCCATCATCCACACCCCGAACAATAGCCACAGCGGCGCGGCGATGATGTTGACCACCGGGATGAACGAGAGGATGAACAAGCCGATGGCGCGGGGCAGGAAGTAGCCCAGCTTGCGCAGTTCCCGCGCGAAGGTTCGGGGAACCATGGCAATCAGTTCACCCCAACTGAAGGCCGGGAAGTCGTCGGTGCCGCGCACCACCACTTCGACTTTCTCCGCCAGGAAACCGTTGAACGGCGCGGCGATGACATTGGCGAGCATGGTGAAGGTAAAGAACACCATCAGCACCACCAGCACCACGAATAGCGGCCACAGGACATAACTGAGGAAGCTCAGCCATTCAGGCAGGGACGGCATCAAGGTATCGACCCATAGACTGAATTGATGGCTGGCCAAATAGATCAATCCGACGAACAGCACCAGGTTGATCGCAAGCGGCAACAATACGAACAAGCGCAGGCTTGGGCTGAGGACCAGCCTGAGGCCTTCTCGCAGGTATTGCGGGCCGGACAGAACGGGGGCGGGCATAGCGTGCTCCGAGCAAAGGGGAAACGCGCCGACCTTACCGGCTTTGCCTGACAGGCGAAAGCGCGGCAATGACATCGACATTAACTGTAACAAAGGCGCCTTTGCACCCATCGTGATGGAATAGAGACCGCCTATGAGCTGGATTGTTAAACCGTATTTCCTTAATCTTCGCCCCCTCGATACGCTGCACCCAATCTTTTTACAGGACTGTCGAGCTTCCCCAAGCGCTATCAACGGTCCTTTTTTATTCCCGCCGGCAACCCGGCGTACCGCGCCAGGTGTTCCAGGCCGGTCAACAGGAGCAGGTCATGTCTGAAGTTCGTCATTCGCGAGTGATTATTCTCGGTTCCGGCCCTGCCGGTTACAGCGCTGCCGTCTATGCGGCCCGTGCCAACCTCAAGCCGTTGCTGATCACTGGCATGCAGGCCGGCGGTCAACTGACCACCACCACTGAAGTCGACAACTGGCCGGGCGATGTCCATGGCCTGACCGGCCCGGCGCTGATGGACCGCATGAAAGAGCACGCCGAACGCTTTGAAACCGAGATCGTCTTCGATCACATCAATGCCGTGGACTTCGCTGCCAAGCCGTACACTCTGACCGGCGACAGCGCGACCTACACCTGCGACGCCCTGATCATCGCCACCGGCGCCAGCGCCCGTTACCTCGGTCTGCCGTCGGAAGAAGCGTTCATGGGCAAAGGCGTTTCCGCCTGCGCGACCTGCGACGGTTTCTTCTATCGCAACAAGCCAGTGGCTGTGGTCGGTGGCGGCAATACCGCTGTGGAAGAAGCCCTGTACCTGGCCAACATCGCCAGCACTGTGACCTTGATCCACCGTCGCGAAACTTTCCGCGCCGAGAAAATCCTGATCGACAAGCTCAATGCCCGGGTTGCCGAAGGCAAGATCATCCTGAAACTGAACGCAACCCTGGACGAAGTGCTGGGCGATAACATGGGCGTGACCGGTGCTCGCCTGAAGAACAACGACGGCAGCTTCGACGAGCTGACGGTCGACGGCGTGTTCATCGCCATCGGCCACACCCCGAACACTTCGTTGTTCGAAGGCCAGCTGACGTTGAAAGACGGGTACCTGGTGGTGCAGGGCGGCCGTGATGGCAACGCGACGGCTACCAGCATCGAAGGTATCTTCGCCGCCGGTGACGTGGCTGACCACGTTTACCGTCAGGCCATCACCTCGGCCGGCGCCGGTTGCATGGCGGCACTGGATGCCGAGCGTTACCTGGACGACCTGCAGAACGCCAAGTTCTGATTGGGTCTTCATGAAAAAACCGGCTTCGGCCGGTTTTTTTGTGCTCGTAACAAATGCGCGTCCACCACCTCCCCTGTAGGAGCTGGCTTGTCGGATCGCCGCACCGCAGCGAAAGCGTGCGTTCAGTCGAAAATTTTCCAGCTGACCCACCGCTTTCGCTGGCAAGCCAGCTCCTACACGGATTGCGTTTGCCGAGTCGATCGCGATCAGCCGCGCAACCGCTCCTGGACAAAATCCATCACCTTCAACGACTGATAAATCGCATTGGCCGCCACCCGGCCGAACGGGCCACCGTTCCAGTCCAGCAGGTACGGCTTGAACAGTTCATGCCGCGCGCTTTCCCCACACACCGCCTCGGCAATCACCCGTCCGCCAATCGAGCCGGTGTTCAAACCATGGCCACCAAACGAAGTGCAGGCCCAGACGCCTGGTTCGAGCATTCCCAGGTTGGGCATTTTGTTGGTGGAATAGCCCATCAGGCCGGACCAGGCCAGTTCGATCCTTACAGGCGCCAGTTGCGGATAGACCGCGACCATGTCCGCCTTGAGCATGGCCGCCAGCGCTTGTTCGTTCTGTTCGTTGCGGGTGGTGATGCGTCCGCCCCATAGCAGGCGATCGCCTTCGACGATGCGGTAGTAATCCGAAGCGCGGCGGTCATCGGAAAACGCGGCACCGGAGTCGAGTATGGTTTTGATCGAGTCGCCCAGGTGTTCGGTCAGTACCACGTAGGTCGCGATGGGCAGGTAGGCGCGGCTGAGTTTTTGCAGCTCCGGGCCGCCGTAGCCGCCGGCGCAGAACACCAGGTCCTGGCAGCGCACGCTACCCTGGGCGGTCTGGACGATTTTGTCAGCGCCTTCGCGACGCCAGGCGAGCATTTTCGATTGCTCGAAAATCCGTCCGCCGATCGCTTCGATGGCCTGAGCCAGGCCCAGGCAATAATTCAGCGGGTGAAAGTGCAGGGCGTTCGGGTCTTCGACGCCCTGGAAATAGCGCAAGGTGTGCGCCCGTTCGCGGACCTGGGGGGTGTCGAGGTAATTCAGTGCGTAGCCGAAGTCGCGGCGCATGCTGTCGATGTGGTTTTTCACGCCCGTGCTGTCGTCGTAACGCTTGACCCGGATCGTGCCAGCGGATGGATCGCAGCCGGACAGGGCCAGCTCGGCGATGTTGCGCCGGACGATGTCCACGCCTTCGACCGACATCTGGAACAGCGCCTTGGCGTGTTCCAGCCCAAGCTTCTTGCGGATCGCCCCCGAGCCTTCGGCCCAGCCCGGCGAGACCACCCCGCCATTGCGACCGGACGCGCCCCAGGCGACTTGATGGGCTTCAAGGATGATCACGCGTTTGCCGCGGCGGGTCAGCTCCAGGGCGGCAGTCAGGCCGGCAATCCCGGCGCCGATGATGCAGACGTCGCAGGTTTCATCGGTGTTCAGTTCAGGCCTGACTGCGCGGGGCAGTGAGGTTTGGGAGTACCAGGTGGTGGGGAAGGACATGCTGAATCCTTTGTAGGAGCGAGCTTGCTCGCGAAAAACGCAAGGGCGCCGTGTGCATCCAGGCTGCCCGCGTCATCGTTGACGTCCATCGCGAGCAAGCTCGCTCCCACATAGGGCGTTGTCTCTGCAGGATCGGCGGGGTTTATTTGATGGTCGAGTAGTCCACGCCGTACCACTTGTTCGACAGCTTGGTCAGCGTGCCGTCCTTGTGCATTGCGCCGATGATTTCGCCGAGTTTGGCCTTCAGTTCCGGGTCCCCTTTATCGGTAGCGATCGCCAGCGGTTCGTAGAACACGATGCTGTTGTCGACGGCGCGCAGCGGGTAATTCTTCTTGATCGCCGCTTCCAGGGTGCTGCGTTGCGTGAGGATGCCATCAAGGCGAACGCCGTCGCCCAGACGCAAGTCATCCAGCGGCCCGAGGGAGCCGGCATAGGTTTTCATTTTCTTGGTCTGCACGTCATAAACCACAGGCGGCACGTCAGTGGTTTCGATGGCCAGCGCCTGGCTGAAATAGTCCTCGGAGGTGGTGCCGCCTTCGACGCCGATGGTCTTGTCATTGAGCGCCTTGTGGTCGGTCAGCGCCGATTTGGTATGGACTGCGAACACATACGGCACGTAGTAATAGGTCGCGGGGAAGTCGAGGATCCGTGCGCGACTCTTGGTGGCAGTCATCGAGCCCACCGACATGTCCCAGCGCCCGTTCCACTTGCCTGCGGTGATCACGTCCCAGTCAGGGGTGATGAACTTGACCTCGACCCCGAGACGCTTGGCGATCTCCTTGGAAACATCGATATCGAACCCGTCGATTTCATTCTTGTCGTTGATAAAACCCTGAGGCGGCCAGGTAGCCGACGTGGCGACGGTCATGGTTTTGCTGCTCTGGATCTTGTCCAGGACGGCTCCGGCGTTGGCGGCGCCGACGAACGCCAGCGAGAGTGCGGCGGCTATCAGGTGTTTTTTGCTGATCATGTCCATCTCCACTTATCGTTATTGTTTTTTGGGGCGGCAAAGCGGTGCTCAGTGACCGATGATCTGTGACAGGAATTGCTGCGCGCGTTCGGTCTGCGGGTTGTTGAAAAATTCGGCGGGGGTGGCTTGCTCGATAACCTGGCCCTGGTCCATGAACAGCACACGGTCGGCAACCTTGCTGGCAAAACCCATCTCGTGAGTCACGCAAATCATGGTCATGCCATCGGTGGCCAGTTCGCCCATCACGTCCAGCACTTCGTGAACCATTTCCGGGTCCAGGGCCGAGGTCGGTTCGTCGAACAGCATGACTTTGGGGTTCATGCACAGCGCCCGGGCAATGGCCACGCGCTGCTGCTGGCCGCCCGACAATTGTGACGGATACTTGTCGGCATGCTCGGCGATGCGCACTCGCTCCAGGTACACCTGAGCGCGTTTTTTTGCCTCGGCGGACGACACGCCTTGCACCAGTTGCGGGGCCAGGGTCAGGTTGTCCATCACGCTCAAATGCGGGAACAGGTTGAAACTCTGGAACACCATGCCGATTTCCCGGCGCACGGCGCTGACACTTTCCGCCTCGCTGGTGAGGGTGATGCCGTTGACCTGGATCTTGCCTTTCTGAAAGTTTTCCAGGTGATTGATGCAGCGAATCATCGTCGACTTGCCGGAGCCGGAGGGCCCGCACACCACCAGGATTTCACCGGTGGCAACGTTCAGGTCAACATCGCGCAAGGCGTGAAAATTACCGTACCACTTGTTCAAGCCGATGATCGAAATCATCGAAGGACTGGTCTGCGCAGCAGGTGCCAGGTCGGGCAGTTCAGCGGTATTGGTTCGAGTCATCAGCCATCAACCCCTTGCAATGGATCGATTGACCCGTTTTTCGATCCGCGCCTGCACCCGTTCGAGGATGAACGACAGTGCCCAGTAGATCATCGCGGCGGTGATCAGCATTTCCAGGTGGCGGAAGTCCGCTCGGCCCTGGGTCTTGGCCAGGTACATCAGTTCCCAGACGCCGATCACCGACACTAGCGAACTGTCCTTGAGCATGGCGATGAACTGGTTGCCGGTGGGCGGGATAATCACCCGCAAGGCTTGCGGCATGATCACCCGGCTCAGGGTCTTGAACGGGTTGATACCCAGTGCCCGCGAAGCTTCCCACTGGCCCACCGGAATGCTCTGGATGCCCGCGCGAAAAATCTCGGTCATGTAGGCGCCGTAGCACAACGACAATGCGAGGATGCCCGCCGGCACAGCGTCGACCACATAACCGAGCTGCGGCAGTCCCAGGTAAATCAGGTAGATCTGGATCAGCAACGGCACGCCGCGGAAGAACGAGGTGTAGAACGAGGCGATGGCATTGGCCAGGCCGTTGTTCGACAGCTTGGCCACGGCACCGATCAGCGCCAGCACGAAGGCAATCACAATCGCGATGGCGGAAATGTACAGCGTGGTGGCAGCGCCCTGGATGATCAGGAAGCCGATTTTGTCGAGGATGAAGCTGTAGGACAGGTCAAAGGTGTCGAAGAACGCCAGGAACAGGATCAACAGTTCGATCCAGACCACAGTGGTCTGCACCTTGAACTTCAAGCGCCCCAGAACGTGGAAGTTCAGCGTGCCCAGTGCGGCGATGCCCAGACCGATGGCGATATTGCGCGCGGTCAGGCTGTCCGGGGCGTTGCCCAGCAGCGGATGCAGGAAGTGACTGAGGGTGCTGTTACCCAGGTTCATCAGGTAAGAGCCAAGAAACAGCACCACGGCGACGCCAAGCAGGAATTGAGGATCGTTGGACTTTTTCTTATAAATTATATTGTCGTGATACATGACGACCTCAGGCGTTTAGGTGGCAGTGATCTCGCTTGATGAAGGGGGCTTTGACTGATCAGAACGGTCAGGTGAACTGCTTTTCGCAGGGATCTGGCCAGTATTACGGCGCAAAATCGGGGACTGCAAGCGAACATAATTCGCTACGTCAGTCCGTGATCGTAGTTTGCTTTTCGGGAAAGGTGTGAGCAGCGACAACCGGCAACGAAATAACGTCGCCGGGTCAATCTTGAAAGTCGGGATGTGGTTTGCGCGTTATACAAATCATCCAGACAACGCAAAACCTTGTAGGAGCTGGCTTGCCAGCGAAGGCGTCCTCAAGGGCGATACATGACTCAAGGGCCTCTTCGCTGGCAAGCCAGCTCCTACAGGGGGGTTACCGGCGGGTCAGTGGTTGCTGGGTGAACTTGACGCCAGCCAGGCCGTGCGCAATCAACGCGCGGATATTGCCATGGTCGCTGCCTTCAGGCGTCGCCACCACCGAACGATAATGCTCGCCAAACGCCAACAGCGCTTCTTCATCGCTCAGGCTTTCCAGCAGCGCCAGACCCAGGGTCTTGCACGAACCTTCGTTCTGCCCGGCGGCGTTTTCCACGCCGCCATTGTTGAACGCCTGGGGCTGATAGTCGTAGCCGGCGGCGATAAAGGCCAGGGTGTCGGCGAAAACGTGTTCGCCACTCTTGAGGCTGGCGCGCAGGGTGTTCAAATCAATCATGGGGTTTTCCTTCGGCGAACGCCGCTTGTTGTTCGGCGTTGGCTTCTTGCTGGTATTGGGCTTTCCACTCGGCGTACGGCATGCCGTAGACCACTTCGCGGGCGTCATCGAGGCTGACGTCGATCTGGCGTTCGTCGGCAGCGGCCTTGTACCACTTGGACAAGCAGTTGCGGCAGAAACCGGAGAGGTTCATCAGGTCGATGTTCTGCACATCCTTGCGGCTGTCCAGGTGGGCGACCAGCCGGCGGAAGGCGGCGGCTTCGAGTTCCAGGCGTTGTTGATCGGTCATGGGGGTCTCTTCGAGACAGCTTCAAGCGGCAAGCTTCAAGCTGCAAGTTGGATTGCGGTGGCTTCTAGCTTACCGCTTGAAGCTTGAAGCTTGAAGCTTAGCGGCTCGCCGCCAGCGTTATCGACACCGACTCGGCGAAACGCAGGGCGTGGGGCTTGTCAACTTCGACCTCGGCATACAACACCGACTCGTTGCCCATGACCAGGTCGAGAATTTCCTGGGTCAGGCGCTCGAGCAGGGCGAAGCGATTGCCCTCCACGTGGGCGATGATCGCCTTGGTGATGGTTCGGTAGTTCAGCGCGTGATCGATGTCGTTGTCACGCACTGCCTCCTGGGCGGCATAGAGGATGGTCAGGTTGATCAGCACATCCTGCTTGTTGAGGATTTCATCCTCGTTGATCCCGATGAAAGTGCGCAGGCACAGGTCCTTGACCCGGATGCGCGCCATTCCTGGTTGAAGTTGTGGCATTGCTACTTGCTCCGTCCGATCAATTGCAGAAACTCCTGGCGGGTGTTGCTCGACTCGCGGAAGGCGCCAAGCATCACCGAGGTGTTCATGGTCGAGTTCTGTTTCTCGACGCCGCGCATCATCATGCACATGTGCCGGGCTTCGATGACCACCGCGACGCCGGCCGCGCCGGTCACTTGCTGCACGGCATCGGCGATTTGCCGGGTGAGGTTTTCCTGGATCTGCAGGCGACGGGCGAACATGTCCACCACTCGCGCAATCTTTGACAGGCCCAGCACCTTGCCCGTTGGAATATAAGCCACATGGGCCTTGCCGATGAAGGGCAACATGTGATGTTCGCACAGCGAGTAAAGCTCGATGTTGTCGACGATGATCATTTCATCGTTGTCGGACATGAACAGCGCACCGTTGACGATCTCTTCGACACTCTGCTCATAGCCGTGGCAGAGGTACTGCATCGCCTTGGCTGCGCGCACCGGGGTGTCGCGCAGGCCTTCACGGTCGGGATTTTCACCGAGACCGATGAGGATCTCGCGATAGCTCTGGGACAGGGATAACGTCATGGAACATCCTCGCGGAGGCACTTATTTGAGGTGCCGTCCGCCGTTGACGGTCAGGGTCGTGCCGGTGACATAAGGGTTGTCGAGCAGATAGCGCAAGCTTTGATAGATCACTTCGCTGCCTGGTTCGATGCCCAGCGCGGACTTGGCCAATGCCTTGGCGCGGTAGGCGGCGGCGTCGTCGGGGTTGAACAGTAGCAGGGCTGGCGCGATACCGTTGACCTTGATGGTCGGCGCATATTTAGCGGCAAACGACAAGGTCAGGCTGTCGAGACCGGCTTTGCTGGCGCAGTAGCCGATGTGCTTGCTGCTGCCCTTGCGGGTCACGTCATCGCCAATGTGCACGATGTCGGCGGGGCGGGAGCGTTCGAGCAAGTCGGCACAATGCAGGTTGATCAGGTAGGGCGCCAGCATGTGAACGTTGAACATGCGGGTAAAGGCGGCAGCGTCGGTGTCCGGGGTTTCGGCCAGCCATTCGGAGGCGTTATGGATGATTGCCCGCAGGCTGTCGGTGTGGGTTTTCAGTTCGCTGATGAAGGCGAAGATCCCGGCCTCGGTGGAAAAGTCTGCACACACGGCGGTCGCCCCCAGGTCGCGCAGGGTTTGTACACCGGGGCGCTCGCTGCGGTAGCTGAAGATTACCGGGTGGCCGTCTTCGAGCAAGCGCTGCGCACAGTGCAGGCCGACTCGCTGGCCGGCACCGGTGATAAGGATCGGAGCGGTAGAAAAGGTCATGAACGGCTCGCGTCGCGGTGAGAGCAAAACTATACCAGCGAACGGGGCGCCTACCTCTATTACGGGTGTGTCTTGTGCAGGTCTTGAATTGTGATAGGGCAAGCGCGGTACAATGGGATCCAAATCACATGGACATAAGGTTATACATGCCTGTGTTGACCGACGTTGGCCCGACCGTACAAGACGCCGCTTCGCTTGAACGGGAAGAACTGTTTCCGATTCGTGAAGTGGCGCGTCTGACCGGTGTCAATCCGATCACGCTACGTGCCTGGGAACGACGTTATGGCCTGATTCAGCCCACGCGCACCGACAGCGGGCATCGTTTGTATTCGATGAACGATATCGAGCGGATTCACAACATTCTCGGCTGGATCGAACGCGGCGTTGCGGTCAGCAAGGTCGGCAAGATACTGGCCAAGACCGCACCGCTTCAGGTGCTGTCGCCCATTATCCCCAGTGAGCTGGTGCAAGCGGACTACGCGCAATGGCAGGAGCAAGTCCAGGCGGCGGTCAGTGCCTTTGATGAGGCTAATCTGGAGCAGATCTATGGGCAGATTTTTTCCAGTTACCCGTTGACCGTGGTGTTTCAGAACATTCTGTTGCCGCTGTGGAAGCTGCTCCTGCACCGCCAGGATGCCTTTGGCCAGACCAGCGAATGGCTGTTCCTCGATGGTTTTCTGCGGTCTCGCGTGTTGCAACGTCTGCTACTGGCGCGGGTCATGCAACCGCGACGCGTGATTGTCTGCCCGCTGAACGATCAGTGCCGGGAGCTCGAGCTGGCGGTCACGGCGCTGTTTCTGAGCAGTGCCGATTCGGCCATTCAAGTGCTGGCGCTGGGTCAGCCTTTCGACGAATTGACCCTGGTCTGCGAAAGGATCCAGCCCCAGGCGCTGGTGCTGTTTTCCAATCATATGCCGGCTTCCGAGTTGCCACGACGCTTGAATCGCCTGGCCATGAGCCTGGATTGTCAGTTGATGCTGGCTGGGGGAGCGTCTGATCTCGCCCAGGAGAGCCTGGCCGGATCGTCGATCGGTATTTTGGGTAGCGAGGGGACGGTGATGCGCCAACGGTTGAAGCAGTTCCTGGCCGGCAATCTCGATACTTGAGTTACAGATGCAGGGCGGGATGCGTCAGCCGATGCTGTTGCAGGATGAATTGGCGCAGACGTTCGGTTTCGTCCTTGTCGTCCTGGTTCAACTGATAGGCATAGAGCCCGTTTTCGGTTTCTTTCTCGAAGGTGCCGCGCAACGCAATCCGCTCATACCCTGACGGGCTGAACCATAAGGCGAAATGCCTGGGCGGTTTGGTCTTGTTGCGAACTTCCAGCAACACCCCTTTGAACGACACTTCGTGTACCCGCATCGGCCCAGGCTGGCCGCGGGCGTTTTCCAGCGCGACCGGTTCATCGAGCACCAGCCGCCAGGGCCGCACCTTGGGTCCGTCTTCATAGATGCTGGGCACGCCGAGGCGTAAATGCAGCGCGTGGAACTCGTCTTCCACCAGATGCAGCGGGAAGGTCATCTGCTGGTTTTCGAACGTAGCCTGGAGGGTGACTTGCTCATGGGCGGCAAGGCGCGTGAGCAGATCACGGATCTGCGAACCACCGTTGACCAGCAGGCTCGACGTCGCATCCCGCACATTGAGTTGCGGGTTATGCTGCATGGTCTGGATAAAATCCAGTTCATCCTGAGTCAGGAGTGCGTCGCGCTGCATGATCGGCTCGAAAGAAAAGTTACACAGTCATCGGTGATTGTAGTAACTGACCATTAATTCGCGGTTTTGTTTGCGCCGTTCGTCGCTTTGAGTGCGGCGAGTTCGGCCTGGACTTCTGCCAATTGCGCCTCCAACTGCGCTACGCGCTGCTGCGCCCTTACCTGAACGCTGACGTCCTTCTGCACACCGACAAAATAAGTCTGCCCGTCGCTTGGATTCTTCACCGTCGACAGCGACAGTTCGTTCCAGAACGGTGTGCCATCCTTGCGGTAATTCCTGAGGATTTCCCGACAGGAACCGCCATTGTCCAGTGCCTCTCGAATCAATGGCAGGGCCTTCTGATCGCGGTCCCCGGACTGAAGAAAACGGCAATCCTGGTAGAGGATTTCTTCGCTGGTATAACCGGTCAGCCGCTCGAATGCCGGATTGACGTAGATCAGAATGTTATCTTGCTCGCCTTCCTTTTCGGCAATCACGATGCCGTCGTTGGAAGCGTTGATCACCATTTGCAGCAGTTGAGCGTTGATCATCGGAGGATCCTTTCCAGATTGATTGAGCGCAGCATTCTAAAAGAACTCTAGCGGCCATCAAGGCTGAATGAGAGCTAATCGCAGCTTTTTTGCTGCGGCTGTTAATATCCCACTCTTTTTACTCACCTTCAGGATCAGATTGATGAAAGTCGCCATCCTTTCCGGCTCGGTGTACGGCACGGCTGAAGAAGTCGCCCGCCACGCTGCCAGCATTTTGAAGACAGCAGGCTTCGAAACCTTCCATAACCCGCGCGCGAACCTCGCCGATATTCAGGCTTTTGGCCCCGAGGCCTTCCTGGCGGTGACCTCGACCACTGGCATGGGCGAACTGCCGGACAACCTGCAGCCGTTGTATTTCTCCATTCGCGACCAATTGCCGGCGGCCTGGCGTGGCTTGCCGGGTGCAGTGATCGGTCTGGGCGATGCGAGCTACGGCGACACCTTCTGCGGTGGCGGGGAACTGATGCGTGAACTGTTCGGCGAACTGGGCATTCGCGAAGTCCTGCCCATGCTGCGCCTGGATGCCAGCGAAAGCGTTACCCCGGAGACCGACGCCGAGCCTTGGCTGGCGGAGTTGGTCAGCGCCCTGCGGGGCTGACCGGCTGCTCGCGCAGCAAGGCGAGCCAGGCTTGTGCGGCTTTGGACAGGTACGCGCCCTGACGCCAGATAAAGGCGATATCCCACCGTAAGTACGTCGGTGCGTCCAAGGTCAGGCGTACCACGCCTGGCCGCTCAAGCCCGCGAGCCACCACCCGCGGCAATAACACCACACCCTGCCCGGCAGCCACTAGCGCGACGAGGAAGTCCGCCTGGCCGCTGCGTCCTCCTTCTTTCGGCGTGAATCCCAACTGCTGGCAGGCTTGCAGCAAGCGGTCGTTGAGTACGAAGCTGCGCTGATACAGCAGAAACGGCGTATCAGCCAACTCCTGCAGCCCAATCGTCGTCCGTGTTGCCAGTGGATGATTGATCGGTAGCAGGGCATCAAGGGGTTCGTCGCAAAACGGCTGGAAGGCAAACTGCGGATCCTTGGTCAACAGGCTGCCACCCAGTTCCAGTTCACCGCTCAACACGGCTTGTTCAATGTTCAAGCTGCCGCCCTCAAGCAGTTGAATACTGATATTCGGGTAGCGCCGCCGGTATTCGGCGAACAGGCCGGCGAAGAGCGCATCGCTTCCCAGCAAGGGCAAGCCCAGGCGCAATTCCCCACGCGCCAACTGGCTCAAATCATCCAGCTCACTGAGCAATTCGTTACGCAGGCGCAACATGCCTTCGGCCCGGTGCAACACTACGTTGCCGGCGGCGGTCAGGCGAAGTTGTGAACCTAGCCGTTCGAGTAGCGGTGTGCCGAGGCTCTGTTCCAACTGTGCCACCTGCTTGCTCACCGCCGATTGGCTGATGTGCAGGGTCTTGGCGGCTTGCGTGAAGCCACCCTGGTGAATGACTTCGACGAAGCTGCGCAGCTGTTTGAATTCCATTGCGTGTGATTCCATTCTGGAATGGTCTTTAGTCTAACAATTCGCTTCGGCGATAGTAGCCCGCTCCGTAAAATGATCCTCTGTGAGGATCCAGACATGAATACATCTCCTGCGAAGAATCTGGCACGACTGGCGACTGAATTGACCGTGTTGCTCGCCGTCTACCTGCTTGGCTGCCAGATGGCCGGGTGGTTTGGCTGGCCGATTCCCGGCGGTGTGATCGGTATGGTGCTGTTGCTGTTGGCATTCGCATCGGGCGTGGTCAAGCCGGCGGCGCTGCAGATGGGCGCTGGGCTGCTGATGGCAGAGATGCTGTTGTTCTTTATCCCGGCGCTGATGAGCCTGCTCGATTACGGCGCACTGCTGCGCGAGGAGGGCTGGCGGATACTGCTGGTGATCGGTGTCAGCACGCTGATGGTCATGCTGGTGACGGCGTTTACCGTGGAACTGGTGGTGCGCTTGAGGAGGCCCCATGACGCTTGAGCTGATGCCGATGTTCTGGCTGGCCTTTACGTTGCTGGCTTATCTGTTCAGTCGCTGGATCTATCGACGCAGCGGCCGTTACCTGCTGTCACCGCTGATTCTGGTCCCGGCGCTGCTGCTGGCGCTCGCGGTGCCGCTGCACACAGCGTATGCCGAGTACGCGAGCAACACCCATTGGCTGATGCTGGTGTTGGGACCGGTCACCGTCGCCTTTGCGGTACCGATCTGGCAGCAGCGCAGGATGCTGATGCGGCACTGGTCGGCGTTGTTGCTCGGGATGCTGGCAGGCAGTGCGGCATCCATCGGCAGTTCGTTCGGTCTGGCCCGAGCGCTCGCCCTGGACAGCTCGGTGACGATGTCGCTGGTACCGCGTTCGATCACCACCCCCTTTGCCATGCCGCTGGCTCACGACTTGGGTGGCGTACCGGAGTTGACGGCGGTGTTCGTGATGTTCACCGGCGTGTTCGGGGCGATGCTCGGTGGCGTTTTGCTCAAGTGGCTACCCCTCCGCAGCGCGTTGGCGCGAGGGGCTTTGTTTGGCGTCGGCGCGCACGGTGCCGGGGTCAGTCGGGCCCATGAAGTGGGCGGTGAGGAAGGCTCGGTGGCGGGGTTGGTCATGGTGCTGACGGGCTTGCTCAACCTGTTCGCAGCACCCTTGCTGGCGGCGATACTTTGACTGGATCCAGCCTTGCGGCGCCCTGACTCGCTCGGCCATCAAGCTGGCTGCCAATGCAACTACACGATCGCTGGAGGGTGACTAGACTCGGTAGTCATTGGCAACACTCCATAATAAAAAGTCGAGGTTCCTTGCCGTGAGCGTAACCCCCGTGCATTCACTCTCCAGTGTCAAAAGGCCGGCGCTGCTGCGCACATTCGATAAACTCGAGCCGGGTTATAAACCTTGATGCCTCTCGCCGAGATCCCCCTGTGTGTCTGGCGCAAGCGCGCCAAAACCCTGGTATTCCGTGGCCAGGCCATCCGTTACTGGACGGCGGGGCAGGGTGAGCCCCTGTTGCTCATCCATGGCTTCCCGACCGCCAGTTGGGACTGGCATTACCTGTGGCAACCCCTGGTCCAGCGGTATCGGGTAATTGCCTGCGACATGCTCGGCTTTGGCGACTCAGCAAAACCGCTGAACCATGAATACAGCCTGCTCGAGCAGGCCGATCTGCAGCAGGCGTTGCTGGCTCATTTGAACGTCGATCAGCCGGTCCATGTGCTCGCACATGATTATGGGGACAGCGTCGCCCAGGAACTGTTGGCCAGGCATTACGAAACTCACATCAATATCGCCAGCTGCGTATTCTTAAACGGTGGCCTGTTCCCCGAAACCCATCGCCCGGTGCTGATGCAAAAACTGCTGCTCAGTCCCCTGGGCTGGATGATTGGACGAGCCTTTTCCCGCGACGGCCTGGTGAAGAGTTTCCACCAGATATTCGGCCCGCAAAGTCGTCCCACCGAGAGCGAGATGGATGATTTCTGGAGCCTGATCGAGAGCAATCACGGGACACGGGTGATGCACAAGTTGATCAACTATATTCCCGAGCGGCGTGTGCAGCGTGAGCGCTGGGTCGGCGCGATGCAGCGCGATGAGGTGCCGTTGCGGGTGATCGATGGCGAGGTCGATCCGGTCTCCGGGGCGCACATGGTCGAGCGCTATCGGGAGCTGATCCCGAACCCGGATACGGTCCTGTTGCCCGGCATCGGCCACTACCCGCAGACCGAAGCCCCGGGGTTGGTGCTCAAGCACTATCTGGAGTTTCGCGATCAGCAGGTGTCGCCGCCGCGCAAGGTGGCGTGTTCCTGAGTTGTAATATCGCGAGGCAGCTTTTGTGGCGAAGGGACTTGCCACAGACAAGCCCCCACAGCACAAGTGCTTTGCGACCCGCTGACGCACTCATCATCCCCCAGCCTTATCGCACACCATTCAGCCTCCCCCGTGTTCATTGTGACCAGCATCGCGGTGCCTGACACTCGGCCCCATTGTCCCTGGCCAGTTGGAGTCACCCAATGAACGAGTCTGTGCGTTTCGAAGATAAAGTCGTGATCATCACGGGTGCAGGGGGCGGCCTGGGACGGGCGCATGCGCTGTTGTTCGCAAAACAAGGCGCCAGCGTGCTGGTCAACGACCTCGGCGGCTCGACCCAGGGCGAAGGCGCCAACGCTTCGGCGGCGGCCCGTGTGGTGGCCGAAATCCGCGAGGCGGGCGGCATTGCCGAGGCCAACCATGACTCCGTCACCGACGGCGAAAAAATCGTCCAGAACGCCCTCGACGCATTCGGTCGGGTCGACGTGGTCGTCAACAACGCCGGGATCCTGCGGGACAAGACCTTCCATAAAATGGACGACGGCGACTGGGACCTGGTTTACCGGGTCCATGTCGAAGGCGCCTACAAAGTCACCCGCGCCGCCTGGCCGCACCTGCGCGAGCAGAACTACGGCCGGGTGATCTTCACCGCCTCGACCTCGGGCATCTACGGCAACTTCGGCCAGTCCAACTACGGCATGGCCAAGCTCGGTCTCTATGGCCTGACCCGCACCCTGGCCATCGAAGGCCGCAAGAACAACATCCTGGTCAACGCCATCGCCCCCACCGGCGGCACGCGCATG
>Ga0213829_1001162_pt1 | contig 19822 bp, 16 predicted proteins | sample MC6MC0896MG_FD_180665 | JGI IMG/M metagenome (GOLD analysis project Ga0213829, IMG submission 180665) | Enriched soil aggregate microbial communities from Iowa State University, Ames, United States - MC6-MC0896-MG | ecosystem: Environmental > Terrestrial > Soil > Unclassified | place: USA: Iowa...
TTTATTCCATTGGTCCATTAACATAACGCCATATTAACATGGCTGTTAATGATTCAGTCGCCAGAAGGTAATAAGAAAATCGTGTGTTAACCATGTTAAAACTGGTTAAAAGTGATGGCCTGAATCATTTTATCCCTGAAACGAGCTTTATTAAAGAAATCATTATTAAACCATTTAACTTCAACGAGATAGAATGTGATTTCCGGCGGGTTTTATTTTGGCCCGACTGCATAAAAAATGTAACGAAAATGATGCTTTTTGTGAGCTAAACAGGCAATCTGCGAGAAGTTTTTCACAAAAGTGTTAACGTGCTACAATTGCATTTGATATAAGTCAACGAAGCGTTGTTTTTATGCTTATCGGTTGTAGTTGGTGCTGTTAGGTTGCTGTTAATACAGTTAGGATATGCGCCATTATCATTAACGCCCGGGGCATGCAATTTTCATCCTGACTGGCTGAGCTAATACTGTTGTTGACGTTGATAGATGGCTTATCAAAATATGATTTCGTACAACGGTTCAGCGCGGCCCGCCGCTCTCGATGATGGAGAACGCCATACCGCTGTACGCCCTGTTTTCAATTTGTTGGCAAATTTTAGGTAGCTAAACATGCAGACCCCGCACATTCTTATCGTTGAAGACGAACTGGTCACGCGTAATACCCTCAAAAGTATTTTTGAGGCGGAAGGTTATGTGGTGTATGAGGCGACTGATGGTGCTGAAATGCATCAGGTGCTGACCGACAATGACGTTAACCTGGTCATCATGGACATCAACCTGCCCGGTAAAAACGGCCTGTTGCTGGCCCGTGAACTGCGTGAGCAGGCCAATGTCGCCCTGATGTTCCTGACCGGTCGTGACAACGAAGTCGATAAAATTCTTGGTCTGGAAATTGGCGCTGACGACTACATCACCAAACCGTTTAATCCGCGTGAGCTGACTATTCGTGCCCGCAACCTGCTGTCGCGCACTATGAATCTGGCCATGCCAGGCGAAGAGCGTCGTCAGGTAGAGAGCTACAAGTTCAACGGTTGGGAGCTGGATATCAACAGCCGCTCACTGATCAACCCGAACGGCGAGCACTACAAACTGCCACGCAGTGAGTTCCGCGCCATGCTGCACTTCTGCGAAAACCCGGGTAAAATTCAGACCCGTGCCGATCTGCTGAAAAAAATGACCGGCCGCGACCTCAAGCCACACGATCGCACTGTCGATGTTACCATCCGTCGTATTCGTAAGCATTTCGAATCAACGCCGGACACGCCAGAGATCATCGCCACCATTCATGGTGAAGGTTATCGCTTCTGCGGCGACCTGCAGGATTAAGCCACTGTCAGACGCGGCAAATAAAAAACGCCCCTGCGGGCGTTTTTTTTGTCCTTAGTGTGACGGCATAATCAGTGCCACGGCATAATCGGCACGGCGCTGATCGCATTTTTCGGTGAGCCATCAACCACTTTATCGGAATAGGTCAGATAGACCAGGGCGTTGCGCTTTTTGTCGAAGAAGCGTACAACCTGCAGCTTCTTGAAGATCAATGAGGTGCGCTGGCGGAATACCACTTCGCCCTCTGCTTTGCCCTGCGCGATTTTATCACTCAGTTCGACCGGCCCCACCTGCTGACAGGAGATCGCGGCATCAGAGGTATCTTCTGCCAGACCCAGTCCGCCTTTAATACCCCCGGTTTTCGCCCGGCTGATATAACAGGTTACATTTTTAACGTCCGGATCATCGAAAGCCTCAACGACAATCTTGTGGTCAGGCCCGAATATCTTGAATACCGTATCAACAGAGCCAATCTGTTCGGCAAACAGCGGGCTGGAAAAGGTCAGCGTGGTCAGCGCAGCGATCATAAGTCGGAATATTGTCATGGAGTTACCATTGCAAATGGAATAGATGAGAATGTAATGTACTGTTAATCGAGTTAATGACCAAACCAAAACGGGTTGAAGCCCGTACTGATTTAGCACAACCTTCCCCGGAAAACGGCCCACGTCTTTTGAGCAATGAGTGCTAATATTCTTCGAATGCGTTTAGCTGCACCACCAGAGTATGAGGATGTTTTATGGACCAAGCCGGTATCATTCGCGATTTGCTTGTCTGGCTGGAGAGCCATCTGGATCAACCCCTTTCACTGGACAATGTTGCCCAGAAAGCCGGTTACTCTAAATGGCATTTACAGAGGATGTTTAAAGACGTAACCGGACACGCAATAGGTGCCTATATTCGTGCGCGTCGTCTGTCTAAAGCCGCCGTGGCGCTGCGCCTGACCAGCCGCCCGATTCTGGACATCGCACTGCAGTATCGTTTTGATTCACAACAGACTTTTACTCGCGCATTCAAGAAGCAGTTTGCTCAGACACCGGCGTGGTATCGCCGCTCTTCCGACTGGAACTCATTCGGTATTCGCCCCCCTATTCGGCTGGACGATGAGACGCAGCCGGAACCGGCTTTCGTCACCTTACCGGAGACGGTGCTGGTAGGACAAACCCAGAACTACACCTGTATTCTGGAGCAGATTTCCAGCTACCGCGACGAAATGCGTATTCATTTCTGGAAGCAGTTCCTGCTGGAAACCGACACGGTGCCGCCGGTACTGTATGGCCTGCATCAGGTGCGCGCCAGCCAGGACAAAGATGATGAGCAGGAGATTCTCTACACCACGGCGGTGCCTGCTGACAGCGCGGTCAACCTGCACTCCGGGCAGAACGTGATTCTGGAAGCGGGCGACTACGTGCAGTTCACCTATACCGGCCCGCGCGTCAATCTGCAGGAGTTTATTCTGCTGCTCTATGGCACCTGCATGCCGACGCTGGGGCTGACCCGCCGTCAGGGACAGGACATCGAACGCTTTTACACCGATGGCGGTAAAAAACGCGCTGAGCCACCGACCGAGATCCGTTGCGAATATCTGATTCCCATTCGCCGCCAGACCGTAGCCAGCTGACGTTAAGGCTGCCGTCATCGCGACGGCAGCCTTAAGTAGATCAGCGTTGAAGCTCGTCGAGTGCAGGCGCATCCAGATGGGAGATATCCCCCGCCGTCTCGACAATCCAGCCTTCTGCCAGCCAGGCGCTCTGCTGATAATCAACACGTGAGAGTGAGCAGTTACGCAGACGCAGACGACGTTCCGCATAGGCGGGCAGACCGAGGATCGTGCTGACCAGCGCCCCCAGCGCCATACCGTGACTGACGAGCAGTGGACGGCTTCCGGCTGGAAGATCAAGACAGGCATTCAGCGCGGCGTGCATACGCGTCGCCATCTCAGTCATCGACTCCCCTTCAGGAATACGGCCCCCTTCGGTACCGTTGACCAGCGTGGCGCGCCACTGCTCTTCTTCCGCGGTTAAGCCATCCAGCGGACGCTTCTCCAGCACCCCCATATTCAGCTCACGCAACCGCGGATCAAGCGTGACTGAGCAACCGCAGGCATCCGCAATAATCTCCGCGGTGCGGCGCGTACGCCCCAGATCGCTGGCAATAATGTGCGTAATGCCCAGATGTTTCACGCGCTCACCCACCTGCCAGGCTTGCTGCTCACCTTTTTCCGTCAGCGGACTGTCGGACTGACCCTGAATGCGACGCTCCGCATTCCATACCGTTTCACCGTGACGAACAAGATAGACCTGTAGCATGTTAGTTTCCGTTATACTGCGACAAAAATCGCTTTAGAGCTTACCCCATCAGGCGTCATTGTTGCAGTCAGTCTGCACACGGAGAGCGCGAAACAACCGGCGCGTACAGAAAGTACGTGAGGATTGTGAGCACTGCCCGGGTTCAGAATGACAAATCAAACAGCCCGATGGACCAGGCGCTTAATCACCTGAGGGTTCAACCAATTATGTACCATGTTGTCGCAGCCACCACCAATCCAGCGAAAATTCATGCGATTGCTCAGGCATTCAACGACGTTTTCGGCGAGGGATCCTGCCATATTGAAGGGGTCGAGGTCGATAGCGGCGTAGCAGCACAACCGTTAACCCATCTCGAAACGCGAACTGGCGCACGTCAGCGCGTGATGAATGCCCGGCAGGTCCGGCCAGAAGCGGCGTTCTGGGTAGCGATTGAGGCGGGCATCGAAGATGACAGCGCGTTTGCCTGGATGGTGGTAGAAAATCAGAAGCAGCGCGGCGAATCGCGCTCGGCCAGTTTCACCCTGCCGCCGGTGGTGCTGGCGGGTCTGCGTGAAGGCCGGGAGCTGGGTGAAGAGATGGCGCGGTTAACCGGCATCGAAAATATCAAACACCAGGGTGGCGCTATCGGGGCGTTCACAAATGGCCTGCTCAGCCGCTCCAGTGTCTATCATCAGGCACTGATTCTGGCGCTCTGCCCGTTCATCCATCCGCTTTACCAGCAGTGATCAGGCGCGTCCCAGACGCGCCTCCAGCCAGCGTTTCAGCTCCGGCGGCGCCTCTTTCAGGCTGTTCGAGCCACGTGTAATGGTCGCAATGCCAACGCCGAGCTCATTTTTCAGTTCGCGCTGGCTCATCTCGCCGTTCATTAACTCTTCGATAATCCGCAGACGGGTGCCGAACGCTTCCCGCTCGTCGGGCGTCATCATCAGTTGCATCAGTGGCAGCGCATGACCATCAGCAAAGGCCTGCTGCATCAGCACGACAAAGCGTTGCCAGCTATCTTGTGCCGGATGCGCATCGGTGGGGGAATCAGAATGGGTCATGAAGAGGCTTCCGTACTCACTAAAGAGTACGGAAGCTTAGCACAGCTAGTAACGGCGATTCCACTCAGCATCTGACAGGATCTTGTCAGGCTTGCCCATGAAGTGACGATAGTAGGCGTCGTACGCCAGCACATTCTTCACATAGCCACGCGTTTCAGAGAACGGGATGGTCTCGATAAACGCGACGGCATCAAGATTGCCCGCACTGGTTTTCTGCCAGCTTCGCACCCGGCCCGGCCCGGCATTGTAGGCCGCCGAGGCGAAGATCCGGTTCTGATTGAACTGCTGATAGACATATTCCAGATACTGGGTGCCGATCTGAATATTGGTTTCCGGATCGAGCAGCTGGCTGGTGTTGCTGTAGCCAGGGATGTTGTACATCTTCACAGTATGCGCCGCCGTGGCAGGCATAATCTGCATCAGACCGCTGGCACCAACCGGTGAACGCGCTTTCGGATTCCAGGCGCTCTCCTGACGCGAAATCGCCATCGCATAGCTCGGTGGGATCTGCTTCACCGCGGTGTTGCGCTCATAGACGCTCTGCCACGCCAGCGGGAAACGCTCTTTCAGGCTGTCCCACATTTTGGCAGTGATGGTCGCCTGCACGCTGAGATCCCACCAGTCCTGCTCATTGGCGTAGCGCGCCAGCATCTGCTGCTGCGTGTGCGTGCGGCTGCCGATGAGATTGCTCCACTCGCTGCGCGCCAGGTTATCCAGACCCCAGTACATCAGCTCGCGAACGCGGGCCAGCTCCGGTCCCTGCACCGTGGCACTGTCAGGCTTCGGCGCTTCATCCACCTGCAACGGGTAGTCAACGCCCAGCCGCTGTGCGGCCACCATTGGATAGAAGCCACGCGCCTGCATCAGTTTGCGCAGGATCTCTTCCGCTTCCTCTTTGCGATCTTTCTCAAACAGCAGATCGGCCTGCCAGTACTGCCACTCATCTTTCTCTTTGGCTTCCAGCGGCAGACGGGCGATCCAGGTGTTAAGGCCGCGTCGGTCATGCTGAGAGAGTGCCAGTCGTACCCGGCGTTCTACCAGCGCGGTAGACTCGCTGTTCATCACCACCGCATCGCGCCAGCGTGCCTGCTCAGAGGTGAGATCGCTGCCCATCATGCGCCAGACCACAATCTCCTTCAGCGCCTGCTCATCCTCCGGCCCCATCTTCTGCGCCCGGACCAGGATCGGAATCAGGCTGCGGGCATTTTCCATGTCCTGCCGCGCCACACGCGTAAAGGCGTAAATCGTCGCCTGGCGGGTAAAGTCGGTTGGCCCGACGGCGCTGGCGAAGGTACTAACCGTTAACGGGTCCTGCTGCAGGGCCTGTATCGCGTCAGACATGGTCTGATAGTCAGTTGGCAACGTTTTCGCCAGATAGCTCACCAGGCTGTCGTTGCCTGCTTTCATCGCCAGCCGGATACGCTCCAGGATCGTAATTGGCGAAATCTGACCGGACGCCTGCCAGACCGAAAAGAGCTTATCGCAGTCCGCGGGCAGCGCCGTGCCGCGCAGCCAGATCTGCTTCGCGCCGTCAAACGCGGCCTGCTGCTGACCGGTGGCCCATTTGGCGTAATACCAGTTACAGCGTGCCTGCACCGGCTTAGGTTCGGTCGGACTGAAGTTCAGCACACCCTGCCAGTCCTGTCGGTAAGCCAGCACATTAATAAAGCGGGTGCTGAGCGAACGCGCGGGTGGCAACGTTGGATACTGGCGAATAAAGTTCTGTACCGCCAGGGTGGTCTCCTGATCGAGATCCTGTGCCAGCAGGCGATATTGCAGATAAGGATAGAGCGGATAATCCTGTAGCGTGGGCAACAGCTGATCCACGGTGGCCATCTGATTGCTGTCCCAGGCCTGTTTAATTTGTTGATAACGTTGCCGTTGTTGATCAAGCGAATCGGCCCATGCGCTGCTGGCCGTGCCGGCCATGCAGATCCCTATCATCCAGTTACGCCACTTCACCACGTAAATCTCCTCTGTTGCTGGGGCCGGCGAGTTGCCAGACAGTCTTCATGCTAACCAGGCCACCGGACTCTTGCCATGTTCTTCACAAAATTTACGCACACGAAAGGTAAACGCACCGTCATCGTTCAGCGTGCGCGCCGTAATTGTGCAAATTATCATCAGAAAATCTTATCACCGAACGCATTAAACTGTTGAATCATCGCGTTAAAAAAGTGGCACAGCCTTTGCTCTGTTGAATTCCATCTTGTATACCAGCTGGAATTCTTCGTATGACTTCAACCTTTGGCCTGACGCTTCACACCTGGCAGCAGCGCTATCAGCAGGCGCCGCAACAGATTACTTCGCTGCTGAGCGCACACCTGGCGGCTCTCGACACGCACGATAATGCCTGGATCTATCTGGCGACACCGGAGCAGTTAGCGGCTCAGATTGAGCCACTGCTGGCGCACTATCAGCGCGATCCCGGATCGCTGCCGCTGTTTGGTGTTCCCTTCGCCGTCAAAGACAACATTGATGTGGCGGGCTGGCCGACCAGCGCCGCCTGCCCCGCCTTTACCTATACCGCCAGCGAAGACGCGGTAGCGGTCGCCCGGCTGAAAGCCGCCGGCGCGATAGTCATCGGCAAAACCAACCTCGATCAGTTCGCTACCGGCCTGGTGGGCACCCGCTCCCCGTTTGGCGCGGTCAGTAACACCTTTGATGCCGATTACGTCAGTGGCGGCTCCAGCTCCGGCTCCGCATCGGTGCTGGCGCGCGGGCTGGTCGCCTTTTCACTGGGCACCGATACCGCGGGATCGGGCCGCGTTCCGGCGGGCTTTAACAATATTGTCGGACTGAAGCCGACCAAGGGCTGGTTCTCTGCACGCGGCGTGGTGCCCGCCTGCCGCCTCAACGACACGATTTCCGTGTTTGCGCTGACGGCAGAAGATGCCTTTAGCGTCGCCAGCGTCATGGGTGGCTATGATGCCGGTGACGCCTATTCGCGCATTAATCCGCGCACCGCACCGGCCAGCCTGCCCGTCCATCCCCATTTTGCTGTACCTTTGAACCCGGAGTTTTTTGATGATGCCGCCGCCGAAGCCGCCTGGGACCAGGCGCTGGAGGCATTGCAGGCGGGTGGCGTGACGCTGCACCCTATCGACTTCACCCCGTTCCGGAAGCTGGCTGAACAGCTCTACTACGGTGCCTGGGTCGCCGAACGCACGGCGGCGGTGGGCGGGATGCTCGATCGCCCGGCGGAGATGGATCCGGTGGTACACGAGATTATCGCCAGTGGCCTGAAATACAGCGCAGTCGATGCCTATAAGGCGGAGTATCTGCGGGCCGAACTGACGCGTCAGATTCAGCAGACGCTGGCACAGTTTGACGCGCTGGTGGTGCCGACCTCGCCCACGATTCATACCCTGGAGGAGATGAAGCAGGAGCCGATTCACTACAACTCGCAGTTTGGCACCTATACCAACTTTACCAACCTTGCCGACCTCGCCGCGCTGGCGCTGCCCGCACCGTTTCGCAATGACGATCTCCCGGCAGGCATCACGCTGATTGCGCCCGCCTGGCACGATCGGGCGCTGGCTGAGTTTGGCATTCGCTGGCAGCAGCAGCTTGCTCTGCCACTGGGCGCGACCGGCCGGCCCTGCCCTGCCTGGCGCACCAGCCTGCCCGCCTCCGCCGACCATGTCCGGCTGGCGGTAGTGGGCGCGCATCTCACCGGAATGCCGCTTAATTTCCAGCTCACCGATCGCCATGCCGTCTGGGTGGAAGAGACGAAGACCGCGCCACACTATCGCCTGTTTGCCCTGCTGGAGGGCGCGATCAAAAAACCCGGCCTGATGCGTGACGAACAGGGCGCCGCTATCACCGTGGAGCTGTGGGATATCCCGCTGGCGCGCTTTGGTGAGTTTGTGGCCGAGATTCCCGCACCGCTGGGCATCGGCAGTCTGACGCTGGCGGATGGGCGGGTGGTGAAAGGCTTTATCTGCGAAGGCGCGGCGCTGAACAACGCGCTGGAGATTACTGAGACGGGCGGCTGGCGCAACTGGCTGGCATCACAGGGGAGTCACTGATTATGTTCACCACCGTACTGATTGCCAACCGCGGCGAAATTGCCTGTCGCGCCATTCGGACCCTGAAGCGCCTGGGCGTCAGAAGTGTCGCGGTCTATTCAGATGCTGACCGCAACGCGCAGCACGTTAAGCAGGCGGATATCGCTATTGCGCTGGGTGGCGATAAGGCCAGCGACAGCTATCTGCGCATCGACAAAATTCTGGCGGCGGCTCAGCAGAGCGGCGCGCAGGCTATCTGGCCGGGCTACGGTTTTCTTTCAGAAAGCCAGCCGTTTGCCGAAGCCTGTGAAGCGGCAGGGATCGCCTTTGTCGGCCCCACCGCGCAGCAGATTGGTGAGTTCGGCCTTAAGCACCGTGCCCGTGAGCTGGCAGCCAGTGCAGGTGTACCAATGACGCCCGGCACACCGCTGCTTGCGTCGCTGGAGGAGGCGATGCAGGCGGCCGATAAGATCGGCTATCCGGTGATGCTGAAAAGCACGGCGGGCGGCGGCGGCATTGGCCTGACGCGCTGCGCCGACGCCGGTGCGCTCGCCAGCGCCTGGGAGAGCGTACGCCGTCTTGGCGAGCAGTTCTTCAGTGATGCGGGCGTGTTTCTGGAGCGCTGCATCGATCGCGCCCGCCACGTAGAAGTGCAGATTTTTGGTGACGGTAACGGCACTGTGGTCGCGCTGGGTGAACGCGACTGCTCACTGCAGCGCCGCAATCAAAAGGTGGTGGAAGAGACGCCCGCGCCCGGCCTGTCTCCGGCGACGCGTGACGCCCTGCTCGCCTCGGCGGTGCGGCTCGGCGAGCGGGTAAACTACCGCAGCGCAGGCACCGTGGAGTATATCTACGACGTCGACCAGCAGGCCTTTTACTTTCTGGAAGTGAACACCCGCCTGCAGGTGGAGCATCCGGTCACTGAGTGCGTCACCGGACTCGATCTGGTGGAGTGCATGTTGCAGGTGGCGGCGGGCGATGCGGTTGACTGGTCACGTCTGCAGCAGGCGCCGCAGGGCACAGCCATTGAAGTGCGGCTCTATGCGGAAGATCCACTGAAGAACTTTCAGCCCAGCCCCGGCCTGCTAACCGGCGTAACTTTCCCTGACGGCGTGCGGGTCGACAGCGGCATCGAAACCGGCAGCGAGGTCTCCAGCTTCTACGATCCGATGATCGCCAAACTGATCGTGCATGCCGACACCCGCGATGCGGCGCTGGAAAAACTTCGCCATGCGCTGGATGCCACTCAGCTGCACGGCATCGCCACCAACCTCGACTATCTGCGCCAGATTACCGCCAGCGACGCGTTTCGCAGCGGCAACGTCTGGACGCGCTACCTCGACAGCGTGGTGCCTGCCTCCTCCGTGGTGGAAGTGCTGCAACCTGGTACCTTCAGTTCGGTTCAGGACTATCCAGGCCGCCTCGGCTACTGGGATATCGGCGTGCCGCCTTCCGGCCCGATGGATGACTTCGCTTTCCGGCTGGCTAACCGCATCGTCGGTAATCATGACGCGGCGGCGGGGCTGGAATTTACCCTGCAGGGGCCGACGCTGCGTTTCCACTGTGATGCCATCGTGGCGCTGACCGGTGCTGACTGCGACGCCACGCTGGAGGGCGAACCGGTCAGCACCTGGCAGCCGCTGGCGGTGAAAGCGGGAGAGACTCTGGTGCTGGGACGCGCCCGGACGGGCTGCCGCAGCTATCTGGCCGTGCGTAACGGCTTCGACGTGCCGGAGTATCTGGGCAGCCGCAGCACCTTTTCGCTGGGCCAGTTTGGCGGTCACGCCGGACGCACCCTGCGGGTTGCCGATATGCTGGCGATCTCCCAGCCTGATCGGGCAGCCTGCACCACGCCTGCCCCGGTCAGCGATCCGCAGCCGCTCGATGCGGCGCTGATTCCGCACTACGGCAGCGAGTGGCGCATCGGCGTGCTCTACGGCCCGCACGGCGCACCGGACTTCTTCACCCAGGCCGCCATCGATGCGTTCTTCGCCAGTGACTGGCAGGTGCACTACAACTCCAACCGCCTCGGCGTGCGGCTGGTCGGCCCGAAACCGACCTGGACTCGCGCCAACGGCGGCGAAGCGGGCCTGCATCCCTCCAACGTTCACGACTGTGAATATGCAATTGGCGCGGTCAATTTCACCGGCGACTTCCCGGTGATCCTGACGCATGACGGCCCAAGCCTCGGCGGCTTTGTCTGTCCGGTGACTATCGCCAAAGCCGAGCTGTGGAAAGTGGGCCAGGTTAAACCTGGCGACACCATCCGCTTCCACCCCATCACCGCAGACGATGCGCTGGCGCGGGAAAAAGCGCAGATGCATCTGATTGAGACATTGCGGCCTGAGCATCCGCCCACGTTTGCCGTGCCGTCACTGGCCGAAACCGCCCACGGCTCCGCCACGATTCTGGCCGCTCTGGAGGCCACGACCAGCACGCCGAAAGTGGTCTATCGCCAGGCGGGCGACAAATATGTGCTGATTGAGTATGGCGACAATGTGCTGGATCTGGCGCTGCGTCTGCGTGTCCATCTGCTGATGAATGCGCTGACGGCGCAGGCGGAGCCCGGCGTAGAGGAGCTGTCGCCTGGCGTGCGTTCGCTGCAGGTGCGCTACGACAGCCGCATCATTAACCAGTCCCGGCTGATGTCACTGCTGCTGGCGCTGGAAGCGACGCTGGGCGACGTCAGCACGCTGAAAGTGCCCTCCCGCGTGGTGTGGATGCCGATGGCATTTGAAGACAGCGCCACGCTGGGTGCCGTCAGCCGCTATCAGGAGACGGTGCGCGCCAGCGCCCCCTGGCTGCCCAACAACGTGGACTTTATCCAGCGGATTAATGGCTTAAGCAGCCGCGATGAGGTGCGCGATACCCTGTTCAACGCCAGCTATCTGGTGCTGGGGCTGGGCGACGTCTACCTTGGCGCGCCCTGTGCCGTTCCGATCGATCCACGCCATCGCCTGCTGAGTTCCAAATACAGTCCGGCGCGCACCTTCACCGCCGAAGGTACCGTAGGGATCGGCGGCATGTACATGTGCATCTACGGCATGGATTCGCCCGGTGGCTATCAGCTGGTGGGCCGCACGCTGCCCATCTGGAACACCTTCCTGAAAAATCCGCAGTTCGCTACCGATGCGCCGTGGCTGCTGCGCTTCTTCGATCAGGTGCGCTTCTATCCGGTGAGTGAAACCGAACTGACCCAGCTGCGCGAAGATTTCCGCGAAGGCCGCGCCAGCCTGCGTATTGAAGAGACGCAGTTTGATTTTGCCGCCCACCACCAGTTCCTCGCCGACCACGCCGCTGAAATTGCAGCGTTCCGCCAGCGCCAGGCCGCCGCCTTTGAACAGGAAGTGCAGCTATGGGCGCAGGAGGAGCAGAACGCGCCGCCGGAGGATGAAACGCGCGCCAGCGTCAGCGAAGAGGAGGAAAACGGGCTACCGGTGCAGGCGGATCTCAATGGCAACATCTGGAAAGTGCTGGTGCAGCCGGGCGACGAGGTCAGCGCCGGGCAGACGCTGATTATCGTGGAGGCGATGAAGATGGAGCTGGCGATTGTCGCCCCGCAGGCCGGTCGTGTGACGCGGATTGCCTGCCAGGCGGGCCGTCCGGTCAGTCCTGGCGATAACCTGCTGTGGCTGGAATAAGGAGCGGTAATGACAACGCAACCCCACTCCCCTAAAGCCCGCCCGGAAGCGCTGGCGGAACGGGTTTATCAGGCGCTGAAGGACGATATCTTCGCCTTTCGCCTGATGCCCGGCGATCGCTTCAGCGAAAGCGAAATCGCCGGACGGATGGCGGTCAGCCGCACCCCGGTCCGTCAGGCGCTGTTCCGGCTGGAACGCGAAGGCTTTGTCGACGTCTGGTTTCGCAGCGGCTGGCAGATTAAGAACTTCGATTTCGCCTGGTTCGAATCGCTGTATGACCTGCGCACCGTGCTGGAGTGCGAGGCGGTCAAACGCCTCTGCGCCCTGCCCGCGCCGCAGTGTGCCGCGCTGTTAAACGAACTGAACCAGTTCTGGTGCGAGGCGGAGGCGCTTACAGAGGGCCTGGTAGTGTCGCAGCATGACGAAGCGTTTCACATGACGCTGGTGGCGGCAGCGGGTAACCCGGAGATGGCACGCATTCACGCCGAACTCACCGAGAAGATCCGCATTATCCGCCGGCTCGACTTCACTCGCGACGATCGCATCTGTGCCACTTATCAGGAACATGCACAGATTTTACAGGCGATTTTTCAGCAGCAGACCGCCGGGGCGCAACGCATCCTGACCGATCACATCGCCGTGAGTAAGGCGGAGGTCAGAAAGATCACGCTGCACCGCCTTCAGCAGGCCCGGCTCCAGCTCACCGAATAACACAACAACTACTCAGGGGTTTCAGATGATGAAAAGACGTTCGTTGATCAAGGCTTTCGCCCTCTCCGCCACCGTTGTCAGCATGGGGTTCGCCTGGAGTGCGCAGGCGGCTGACACCATCAAAGTGGGGATCATGCATTCGCTCTCCGGCACCATGGCGATTTCGGAAACGCCGCTGAAAGATGTGGCGCTGATGACCATTGATGAGATCAACGCCAAAGGAGGCGTGCTGGGGAAAAAGCTGGAGCCGGTGGTAGTCGATCCCGCCTCTAACTGGCCGCTGTTTGCCGAGAAGGCGCGGCAGCTGCTGACTCAGGATAAGGCGGCGGTGGTGTTTGGCTGCTGGACCTCGGTGTCGCGCAAATCGGTGCTGCCGGTGTTTGAAGAGCTGAACGGCCTGCTGTTCTATCCGGTGCAGTATGAAGGGGAAGAGATGTCACCCAACGTCTTCTACACCGGCGCTGCGCCTAACCAGCAGGCGATTCCGGCCGTGGAATACCTGATGAGCGAAGATGGCGGCAGCGCGAAACGCTTCTTCCTGCTTGGTACCGACTATGTCTATCCGCGTACTACCAACAAGATCCTGCGCGCCTTCCTGCACAGCAAAGGCGTGGCGAATAAAGATATCGAAGAGGTCTACACGCCGTTTGGTTACAGCGACTACCAGACCATTGTCTCCAACATCAAAAAGTTTGCGGCTGGCGGCAAAACGGCCGTGGTTTCCACGATCAACGGCGACTCCAATGTGCCGTTCTACAAAGAGCTGGCGAACCAGGGGATTAAAGCCACTGACATTCCGGTGGTCGCCTTCTCGGTGGGCGAAGAGGAGCTGCGCGGCATCGACACCAAACCGCTGGTGGGTCAGTTAGCCGCCTGGAACTATTTCGAGTCTATCGATAATCCGACCAACGCGAAGTTTGTCGCCGACTACCGCGCATATGCCAAAGCACATAACCTGCCGAACGCCGCCACCGTCGTCACCAACGACCCGATGGAAGCGACCTATGTTGGCATTCATATGTGGGCGCAGGCGGTGGAAAAAGCGGGCACCACGGATGTGGACAAAGTGCGGGCGGCGATGGCCGGTCAGACCTTTAAAGCGCCGGATGGCTTTACCCTGACCATGGATCAGACCAACCATCATCTGCATAAGCCGGTCATGATTGGCGAAGTGGAAGAGAACGGCCAGTTCAGCGTGGTGTGGCAGACCGATCAGCCGGTACGTGCGCAGCCGTGGAGCCCGTACATTGCCGGTAACGACAAAAAGCCCGACCACCCGGTGAAGACCGCGCAGTAATCGCGCGTTGCTGATTGATACGCAGCGTCACCCGCTGTGAAGCGGCAGCACGGCACCCCGCCGTGCTGCCCTCCCCTGACGAGGCTCCTTTTATGAATCTATGTCGCTGCTTTTTCAGCCTGCTGCTGCTGATGCCGCTGTTGGCCAGTGCCGGACCGGCGGCTGACTTTGCCGCCGCCAGCCGCAGTCAGCAGGCCACGCTGCTGCAGCAGTGGGCCGCCGCACCGGACAGCCATCGCCTGCCGCTGCTGGAAGCGCTGCATGCTGAAACGGTGGTCATCGACCAGAATAAACAGCCGTTCAGCCAGCAGGGAGCCACGCTGCAGCCGCTGGATGCGGTGGCGCAGCCCACGGGAAACCTGAAAAAGCTGTTTATGAACAATCGCCTGCGCGTGCTGGTTAACAATGCGCTGGCCGCCCACCAGCTTGTCAGCACTGATACGACCCTGCGTCTGCGCGCAGCGCAGCAGCTGCAAAGTGAGGGCGTTGCTGACCAGTTGCCGCTGCTGGAGCAGCGTTTTGCCGCCGAGCAGGACAGCCGGGTTCATGCCGCACTGGCACTGGCGCTGGCGAATCTGCAACTGGCGGATGGCGAGCCGATGGTGCGCCTGCGGGCGGTGAAACTGCTGGGTGAGTCCAGCGATCCCAATACGCAGGCCAGCCTGCAACGCCTGACCCAGCCCGCGAATGAGCCGGATGCCACGGTGCGGGCCGCCGCGGCGGAAAGTCTGCAACAGATTCAGAAACGGCTGATGTGGGGCGATCTGCTGGGGCAGGCCTTTAGCGGCCTGTCGCTGGGTTCTATCCTGCTGCTGGCCGCGCTGGGTCTGGCGATCACCTATGGCCTGCTCGGGGTGATCAACATGGCGCACGGTGAAATGCTGATGCTCGGCGCTTACGCCACCTGGTGGGTACAGAGCCTGTTTCAGCAGTTTGCGCCGCACTATTTAGCCTGGTATCCGCTGCTGGCGCTGCCGGTCGCCTTTCTGGTCACCGCCGCCATCGGCATGGCGCTGGAACGCACGGTGATCCGCCATCTCTATGGCCGTCCGCTGGAAACGCTGCTCGCCACCTGGGGGATCAGCCTGATGCTGATCCAGCTGGTGCGGGTGCTGTTCGGGGCGCAAAACCTGGAGGTGGCGAATCCGGCGTGGCTCTCCGGCGGCTTACAGCTGCTGCCCAATCTGGTGCTGCCGTGGAACCGCATCGCGGTGATCCTGTTTGTGGTGTTTGTGCTGGCGCTCACCTGGTTGCTGCTGAACCGGACCCGCCTTGGCATGAACGTGCGCGCCGTGACCCAGAACCGCGCCATGGCGGATTGCTGCGGCGTGCCGACTGGTCGCGTCGATATGCTGGCGTTTGGACTCGGCTCGGGGATTGCCGGACTGGGCGGCGTGGCGCTGTCGCAGCTCGGTAACGTCGGACCGGAGCTGGGCCAGGGCTACATTATCGACTCGTTCCTGGTGGTGGTGCTGGGTGGCGTCGGTCAGCTGGCGGGCACCGTGGTTGCCGCGTTCAGTCTGGGCATTCTCAACAAAGTGCTGGAGCCGCAGATTGGCGCCGTGCTGGGCAAGATCCTGATTCTGGTGATTATCGTGCTGTTTATTCAGAAACGTCCGCAGGGGCTGTTTGCGGTAAAAGGAAGGGTGACTGACTGATGACGCAACCCATCACGCTTCGCGTGGCGCGCACCGCGCCGCGCCTGACCATCAGCATCGGCCTGGCGATCACCGTGGCGCTCCTGGTGATGCCGTTTCTGGCGCTGCTGCCCGCCACGCATCCGCTGGCGATCTCCACCTATACCCTGACGCTGGTCGGCAAAATCCTCTGCTACGCGGTGGTCGCGGTGGCGCTGGATCTGGTGTGGGGCTACGCCGGACTGCTGTCGCTGGGCCACGGCCTCTTTTTCGCCCTGGGTGGATATGCCATGGGCATGTATCTGATGCGCCAGGCCGCAGGCGAGGGTTTACCCGCCTTTATGTCCTTTCTCTCCTGGCGGGAACTGCCCTGGTTCTGGACCGGCACCGACTATTTCGTCTGGGCGCTCTGCCTGAGCATGCTGGTGCCGGGCCTGCTGGCGCTGATTTTTGGCTTTTTTGCCTTTCGCTCGAAGATCAAAGGCGTCTACTTCTCCATCATGACCCAGGCGCTGACCTACGCCGGGATGCTGCTGTTCTTCCGTAACGAAACCGGTTTTGGCGGCAACAATGGCTTTACCGGCTTTACCACCCTGCTCGGCTTTTCGGTGACGGCAACCCCCACCCGTATCGGGCTGTTTATCGCCACGGTGCTGCTGCTGCTGCTGAGCCTGGCGATCGGCTTCGCCCTGGCGCGCAGCAAATTTGGCCGGGTGCTGACTGCGGTTCGGGATGCGGAGAACCGCCTGATGTTCTGTGGTTACGACCCGCGCGGTTTCAAGCTTTTTGTCTGGACGCTCTCCGCCGTGCTATGCGGCCTGGCCGGGGCGCTCTATGTGCCGCAGGTCGGCATTATCAATCCGGGTGAGATGTCACCGGCCAATTCGATTGAAGCGGCGATCTGGGTGGCGCTGGGCGGACGCGGCACGCTGATAGGCCCGCTGCTGGGTGCCGCGATTGTTAACGGCGCACGCAGCTTCTTCACCGTCGCCTTTCCCGAATACTGGCTCTTTTTCCTGGGGCTGATGTTTATCCTGGTCACGCTGTTTCTGCCGCACGGCGTGATTGGCCTGCTGCGCCGGAGGAAAAAATGAGTGATGCCCTGTTTACCCAAACTCAACTGGCGGATCGCCATCGGGTGCAGCGCGATCCGGTGCTGCAACTGGAGAAGATCAGCGTGTCGTTTGAAGGCTTCCGGGCGCTGACCGATCTTTCGCTGCAGATCGGCGTCGGGGAACTGCGCTGCGTGATCGGCCCCAACGGTGCGGGCAAAACCACGCTGATGGATGTGATCACCGGCAAAACCCGGCCCGACGCCGGCCGGGTGATCTACGACCAGGACAGCGATCTGACCCGTCTCTCGCCGGTGGAGATCGCCCGCGCCGGGATCGGCCGCAAGTTCCAGAAGCCCACGGTGTTTGAGGCGTTAACCGTGTTCGAAAATCTGGAGATCGCGCTTAAAGCCGATAAATCGGTCTGGGCCAGCCTGCGCGCCCGCCTCAGCGGCGAACAGCGTGACCGCATTGATGAGGTGCTGAAACTGCTGCGGCTGGGCGGCGAACGCCAGCGTCGCGCGGGCCTGCTGTCGCATGGCCAGAAGCAGTTTCTGGAGATCGGCATGCTGCTGGTGCAGGAGCCGCATCTGCTGCTGCTGGATGAACCGGCCGCGGGTATGACCGATGCCGAAACGGACTACACCGCCGAGCTGTTCCGCAGCCTGGCGGGCAAGCATTCGCTGATGGTGGTGGAGCATGACATGGGCTTTGTCGAAACCATTGCCGACCACGTGACGGTGCTGCATCAGGGTCAGGTGCTGGCCGAGGGTTCGCTGCGCGACGTGCAGGCCAACGAGCAGGTTATCGACGTTTATCTGGGGCGCTGAAATGTTACAGGTTACTGAACTGAATCAATATTATGGCGGCAGTCATATTCTGCGCGGCCTGTCTTTTGAGGTAAAGATTGGCGAAATTACCTGTCTGCTGGGGCGCAATGGCGTGGGGAAGACCACGCTGCTGAAATGCCTGATGGGGCTGATCCCGGCGAAGTCGGGCGAGATACACTGGCAGCAGCAGCGCATGAATGGCCGCAAGCCGCACCAGCGGGTGCAGGCTGGCATCGCCTGGGTGCCCCAGGGGCGGGAAATCTTTCCGCGTCTGACGGTGGAAGAGAATCTGCTGATGGGGCTGTCACGCTTTCCGGCTGCGCAGGCGCGTGAAGTGCCGGAGGAGATCTACCAGCTCTTTCCGGTGCTGCTGGCGATGAAGTCACGCCGGGGCGGCGACCTCTCTGGCGGTCAGCAGCAGCAGCTGGCGATTGGCCGGGCGCTGGCCTGTCGGCCCCAGCTGTTGATCCTTGATGAGCCGACCGAAGGGATCCAGCCTTCGGTGATCAAAGAGATCGGCGCGGTGATCCGCCAGCTGGCGCAACGGGGAGATATGGCGATCCTGCTGGTGGAGCAGTTTTATGACTTCGCGGCGGAGCTGGCGGACAGCTATCTGGTGATGTCGCGCGGAGAAATTGTGCAGCGTGGCCGCGGTGACACCATGGAAGCAGAGGGTGTGCGCGGCCTGGTGGCGATTTAAACCCGACTCAGAGTAAGCCGGTCTCGACAGAAAAGTGGCGCTGTTCACCGTGCGCCAGGGTGATCAGCGTGCCAGCCTGCTGCGCGGCAAGAAAGCCCTCTGGCCGGCAGGTGGCGGGCAGAATATAGGCCGCCACCTGCTGATCGTGGTTGTGCAGCAGCCAGCGAGTGGCGTGCGGGAACTGCGCGGTGGAGAAGCGCGTCATCAGCGCATAGCCCTGCGGCGCATGCAACTCAAACTGCACCTCATCGCCATACTGCGGCAGATCGTCCGCGAAGAAGACGATCTCCGGATCGCAAAGCTGCGGCTGATCGAGCTGCTGTAACGCCTGCGGATCGCGCGCCAGCCGATCGGTGTAATCCCGCCAGGCGGGCGTTGGTCGCAGATGCGCCGGGATCGAGCGACGCAGCTGGAATGCCTGTTCGGGGATCGACTGCCGGAAGCGGCCCTGATCGATCCACGCGCTGTTGAGGTGACACATATACTGCAGCGGCATCGGCGCGCCAGCCAGATTAGTGACTGTCATCTCAATCGTCAGCCGGGGCTGGCTGGCCGGAATGCGGACGGCGGGTGCGGCCAGGTAGTGATGGCCGAAGCCTTTGACGTATTCACACTCCCCTTCCAGCGACAGCGTCTGATCCTCCAGCACCAGCCAGGCGCTGTCCATGCGGGCGCAGGCCATCTCACCGTGCAGCGGATGATCGTCCTCTGGTGAGGGACAGCCGTTGGCCAGCAGTCCCGAATGAAACGCGAAACAGCCATAGGTGTCGATGATCGAATTTGCGGGCAGTGGCTGCTTAAAGCTGTGGCCCATGGTCAGGTTATGATCGTCGAACTCTGCGTCCCAGATCATCTGCCCGAGAAACGGCAGCACGGTCACGCTGCCGCGTCGGTTATGAATGCGCACCGCCTCAATGCCCGCCGGATAACGAAACAGCTCAACCCGGAAATCATCGCTCTCCAGCAGCACCCAGGGTGTGGTGTGAAACTGTTCACGCGCTAAGGGTAAACGGGTTTTCATGGTAACTCCTCCGCCAGACGACCGGTCGCAACCGGCTGTTTTTTATGGCGCAGTTCGCCATAGAAGTAGAATCCGACCCAAGCGAAACAGAGCAGCGAGACGCCAAATGCCAGCTGCATAGAACCCAGTGAGTCCGAAACCAGGCCCTGCAGCGCGGGGACAAAGGCCGCACCGACAATCGCCATCACGATAAACGCGCCCGCGACTTCGGTGTATTTGTTATCGACCGTCGCCAGCGTTCCCGCG
>Ga0213829_1001164_pt1 | contig 19807 bp, 17 predicted proteins | sample MC6MC0896MG_FD_180665 | JGI IMG/M metagenome (GOLD analysis project Ga0213829, IMG submission 180665) | Enriched soil aggregate microbial communities from Iowa State University, Ames, United States - MC6-MC0896-MG | ecosystem: Environmental > Terrestrial > Soil > Unclassified | place: USA: Iowa...
GTTGTTTGCGGCTCTGTTGCTGTACTGCAACAATTGTCTGGTAGCGCCGGTCCACCACCCCTCCCAACACAGCCTAAACGCCATGTTCCCGAACCGCACTGCCCACGGCCGTTTCCCGTCCGTGCACCCGCTCGTTGTCGCGCTTGCCGCCCTGCTGCCATTGACGGCCGCAGCCCAGGACGCCCCCGCCACCAAGGATCCGGTCGCCCTCGATACGCTGCAGGTCACGGCGCAACGCCGCGTCGAAAACGCCAAGGACGTGCCGGTCTCGATCTCGGCCATCCAGGGTGAAAAGCTCGACGTGCTCGGTTCGGCCGGCGATGACATCCGCTTCCTGTCGGCGCGTGTGCCCAGCCTGAACATCGAATCGTCCTACGGCCGTGCCTTCCCGCGTTTCTACATCCGCGGCCTGGGCAACACCGATTTCGACCTCAATGCCTCGCAGCCGGTCTCGCTGGTGTATGACGATGTGGTGCAGGAAAGCCCGCTGCTGAAGGGCTTCCCGCTGTTCGACCTGGCCGGTGTGGAAGTGCTGCGCGGCCCGCAGGGCACGCTGTTCGGCCGCAATACCCCGGCCGGCGTGGTCAAGTTCGATTCGGCGCGTCCCTCGCAGGATGCCGACGGCTACATCAAGGTCGCCTACGGCAGCTACAACACCTGGAACACGCAGGGCGCCTACGGCGGCCCGCTGACCGACCGCTGGTCGGCCCGCGTGTCCGCGCTGTACCAGCGCCGCGACGACTGGGTCACCAACACCCGCCAGGGCGCCCCGGCGCAGGGCTTCGAGGGGTATGACGAAGCCGCTGCCCGCGTGCAGTTCCTGTACGAAGGCGATGATGTCGAAGCGCTGTTCAACCTGCACAAGCGCAAGCTCAACGGCACCGCGCGCCTGTTCCGCGCCAACATCATCAAGCCGGGCACCAACCAGCTGGTCGAGAACTTCGACCGCGATGAAGTCTCCACCGATGGCCAGAACTTCTCCGACCTGGAAACCTGGGGCGGCAGCGCGCGCCTGAAGTGGGACCTGGGCCGCGTGACCCTGCACTCGATCACCGGTTACGAGACCGCCGAATCGCTGAACCACGGCGACATCGACGGCGGTTACGGTGCCAGCTTCCTGGGCGCCGGCAACTACGGCCCGGGCAACATCCCGTTCGCCTCCGAATCGGCCGATGGCCTGCCGCACCACCGCCAGTGGACCCAGGAATTCCGCGTGGAATCCAATGAATGGGGTCGCTTCGACTGGCAGGCCGGCGTCTTCTACTTCGATGAAGACGTCACCATCGATAGCTTCAACTACGACTCGCTGACCCCGGGCAATCCGCAGACCGGCCATGCCGTGCAGCAGCAGCGCAACAAGGCGTGGGCGGCCTTCGCCTCCGGCGATTTCGACGTGACCGAGCGCTTCAAGCTGCGTGGTGGCGTGCGCTACACCCAGGACAAGAAGGACTTCAGCGCCAGCGTGCTGCAGGCCGTGCCGTTCGGTACGCCGGTCAGCGGCCCCTACATCGCCAAGACCGACGTCAACGACGTCAGCTGGGACCTGAGCGGCGTCTACCAGATCACCGACAACCTCAACGCCTATGCCCGCGTGGCGAAGGGCTTCCGCGCGCCGTCGATCCAGGGTCGCCTGGCCTTCGGTGGCGTCTCGCAGGCCGATTCGGAGAAGGTGATTTCCTACGAGGCCGGCATCAAGGCCGACCTGTTCGACCGCCGTGCCCGCCTGGGCTTCAACGTGTTCCGCTACAACGTCGATGGCCAGCAGCTGATCGCCGTGGGTGGCAGCAACAACACCGCGACCCTGCTCAACGCGGACAAGACCATCGGCCAGGGCGCCGAGCTCGACTTCGAGGCCTACCTGACCGACCACGTCCTGCTGACCCTGGGCAGCAGCTACAACGACACCGAGATCAAGGACAAGGATCTGGCGGTGGCGATCTGTGGCGGCGGCTGCACCATCACCGACCCGACCACGGTCATCGATGGCGGCACCTACGCACTGGTCAACGGCAACCCGCTGCCGCAGGCGCCGAAGTGGATCCACAACCTGACCCTGCGCGCCGGCTTCCCGGTCAACGATGCCAGCGAGTTCTATGTCTACACCGACTGGGCTTACCGCAGCGAAGTGAACTTCTTCCTGTACGAGTCCCCGGAGTTCCGCAGCCGCTCTTCGCTGGAAGGTGGCCTGCGCCTGGGCTACAACTGGGATTACGGCCAGTACGACGTGGCCGTGTACGGCCGCAACCTGACCGACCAGGTCCGCGTGGTCGGCGCGATCGACTTCAACAACCTGACCGGCTTCCTCAACGAGCCGCGCACGTTCGGCGTGGAGTTCACCGCGAAGTTCTGATGCACGACATGCGGTAGGTGCCCACCGTGGGTGGGCACGCCCGTGAAAACGAAAACGGCGCGGAGAAATCCGCGCCGTTTTTTTTTGCCATGCGCGGTAGAGCCGACCATTGGTCGGCTGCCCTGCTTACAACGCGCTCGCCGGCCGCACCTTCAACACCGCTTCTTCAGCCGCGCAATCCCGCGCCGAATGCAGCCCTGCCTTGCGTGCCGCGGCGATCTCCTTGCGTGCCGCCAGCAGGTCACTGTTGAACGCGGCGTTGTCATGCAGGCGTGCCACGGCGGCAGCGCCTATGAAGCGGCCTTCCAGGATGTCGCTCTGCCAATGCACGTTGCAGACCAGGCGGCTCTCGCCATAGTTGCGGCCGCGTGCCTGGATCGCGTCGGCGCGGTCCGGGGCGATCTCCGAGAGGATCAGGGCCCAGGCCCAACCGATCGAGGTATGGCCGGACGGATAAGAACCATTGCCGCGCAGGTCCTTCTCGTCTTCCGGCGAGCAGGTCGGCTCGTTGTTGACCATGAACGGCCGTGCGCGCTGGTAGTGCTTCTTCGCCGTGCGGGTGGCCGCGCTGGCATCGATCCGGCTGCGTTCCAACAGACGGTACAGGGCGGGCGTCTTGACCGCATCCACGTCGACATCGATCGCGCAGGAGAACTGGTTGGCACCGGCCGGGAAGGCGAGCTCGGCGTCACGGTGGGCCTGCTCGAAGCGTGGGCTGCCGCGCAGGGCACGGGCTTCACGGCTGACCTGCTCATCCAGCGCGAAGCCGGCCGAGCCGGCCGCCGGCGGTGCCGGTACCAGTGCCAGGCTGTCCGGCACGGCGCTGCCCTGCAGGTAGCCGACCGCCTTGGTGGTGACCGACGCTTCCACCGCCGTGGTGCGCGGTGCCGCCGTTGACGAACAGCCGGCAAGGGCGGCGAGCAGGGCAGTCACCAGCATCGGGCGGACGGCAGCGGAGCGCAGGAACGACGACATCGGCAGGTCTCGAAGAGGGGGAGCCGCATGATCGCAGCTTCATCCGGCCACGTGAGCGGCCGGGCGGCATCCGGCCAGATCCGGCATGGCCATGCCGCTCCAACGCTGGCAACAAGGTTGCAAGGGGTCAGGACAACGGATGGAGACAGTATCTCCATCAGCGCAGGAAGAGGAGACAGAAAAGCGCGCGTGCTCAGTAGCTTACGATTTCTATGGCCTCGCCAGCCTTGCCGTTCATTGCCTCCACGAAAATTTCCCGGATAAGCGGGACCAGTTGTCTCCCCGTGGAGGTGACGAAGTAGTTGCCGAGGTTTTCGATCTCGCCCGAAATGTCGCTTCCCCAAGGAGGAAGCCTTGCTCGATCCTCGTAGTCCCAGATGACCTGATCTGGCCGCATGTGCTGCAGCGACGACGCTATCTCATCCAGCTCGCGGAGCGCTTCCTGGACATCGCGACGTTCCAGCCGCCCGGCATAGAGCGTTTTCATCATCGTGGGAAAGCGACTGCCCCAACCGTCAGGTTCCAGATTCCCTGCGATGGTCGAAAAGAAGCTGTAGAGAAAATCGCTCGATCCGATCTCGTCGGTGATCTGGCCCAGTTTGATGCCTGTGGTCATGGAACTTCCTGATGCAGATAAGGCCAGCCCGGCGCGTCGTCCGAGTTGGCGTGAGGTCCGTCCGCTCACCCCGCGAACGCGCTCAACCGGCCGGTCTGATCCACCACCCGGATCGGGCCGCCGAACAGCTCGGACAACGGTCCATCGCGCAGCAGTTCCGCGCGCGACCCATCGGCGAGGATCTTGCCACCGCGCAGCATCACCACCCGCTCGATCTCGGGAATGATCTCCTCGATGTGGTGGGTCACCAGCACCAGCGTGATGCCCTGGCGGGCGAGCTCGCGCATGGTGGCGATCAGCTGCTCGCGGGCGATCAGGTCCAGCCCGGTGGAGGGTTCATCCAGCAGCAGGGCCTGCGGCCGGTTCACCAGCGCCCGGGCGATCAGCACGCGCCGGGTCTCGCCGGCCGAGAGTTCAGCATAGCCACGCTGCAGCAGGGGCAGGGCACCGGTCATCGCCAGGGTTTCACGCGCTCGCTCGCGCATCTCCGGGCTCACCTCGCGGAAGGCCGGCACCACGAAGCTGGCGAAGAAGCCGGTCAGCACGGCCTCTTCCACGGTCAGACCGGGCATGTCCGAGAGGTTGCTGCTCAGGTCGCCGGTGACGATGCCCAGCTGCGAGCGCAGCCGGTCCACCTGCCAGCGGTTCTGGCCGAGTACGCGCACCGCCACCGTGCCGTCACCGTGCGCCAGCGGGTACAGCTCGCGGGTGATCAGCTTGATGAAGGACGACTTGCCGCAGCCATTGGGGCCCAGCAGGGCGGTGTGCTGGCCCTGTTCGATGCGCAGGCTGAGATCGTGCAGGACCCGGACCTGGCCGCGGATGACACAGGCGCGGTCGAGCTCGATCAGGGGGGCGGGGGAGGCCGGCACCGCCGGCGAGGCTGCGACTGTCATGAATGCGGGGGCTTGCTCACGAAGGTAAGGGGAGAACTGAATGACTGCGCAAAAATGGCATCGAAGGGATGAAGTTTGCAACGTCAGGCCCCATCATGTCCGAAGGTGTACCCGTTTCCTTGCTGGCCGACTGCGGCCCGGAGTTCTGCGATGCTCGATACGCTCCTCAACTTCCTGACCGGCGGCGTCGTCGGCCTTGGCTGGTGGGGCATGGCGCTGGTGCTGCTGGTGTTCACGCAGCTCACCATCTTCGCCGTGACCCTGTATCTGCATCGCAGCCAGGCGCACCGGGGGGTGGATTTCCATCCGGTCATCGCGCACTTCTTCCGGTTCTGGACCTGGCTGACCACCTCCATGATCACCAAGGAGTGGGTGGCGATCCATCGCAAGCACCACGCCAAGGTGGAAACCGATGAAGACCCGCACAGCCCGGTGACCAAGGGCATCGGCATGGTGTTCTGGCGCGGCGTGGAGCTGTACCGCGAGGCCCGCGCGATGCGTGCGGACATCGAGCAGTACGGCCGCGGCGCCCCGGATGACTGGATCGAGCGCCACCTGTACACCCCGCACGCCAATCTCGGCCCGGTCGCGCTGCTGGTCATCAACAGCGTGCTGTTCGGCCTGCCCGGCGTGGCCCTGTGGGCGATCCAGATGGCCTGGATCCCGTTCTGGGCCGCCGGCGTCATCAACGGCGTGGGCCACTGGTGGGGCTACCGCAACTTCGAATCGGCCGATACCTCCACCAACCTGACCCCGTGGGCGTTCTGGGTGGGTGGCGAAGAGCTGCACAACAACCATCACGCCTTCCCCAGTTCGGCGCGCTTCTCCATGCGCCGCTGGGAGTTCGACATCGGCTGGGCGGTGATCCGCGGCCTGCAGGCCCTGCGCCTGGCCAAGGTGCTGCGCGTAGCACCGAGCATGGACGTGCGCCCGAACATCGCCGTGCCGGATGCTGAAACCCTCAAGGCCCTGCTGTCGCACCGCTTCCAGGCGATGACCGATTACCAGCGCAACGTGTTCGTGCCGGCCCTGCGCGAAGAGGCCGCGATGGCTGGCGCCAAGTTGCGCAAGCTGCTGCCGCGCCGCATGCGCCGTGGCCTGGTCAACGACGGCCGCTGGCTCAAGCCGGATTGCCGCGCCCAGCTCAGCACGTGGGTCGAACAGCGACCGCGCATCCGCGTGCTGGTGGAACACCGTGCCCGCCTGGCGGCCCTGCTGGAAGCGCGTGGCAACGACGCCGCCGAGCGCCTGAAGCTGCTGCAGGCCTGGTGTCATGAAGCCGAAGCCAGTGGCATCGCCGCGCTGCAGAACTACGCCGCGCGCCTGAAGGGCTACGCACTGACGGCGCACTGATCGATGCGCCTCCCGACCGGTAACGTCTCCGCGAAACGCCGCCTTGTGCGGCGTTTTGCGTGTCTGGGCCTGGCCGTTGGCGTGCTGGGCGCGACGGCACAGGCGCAGGTCACCGATACCGGCAGTTACCTGCAGCGCATGGACACCGACGGCGACGGCCGGGTCAGCGTGGAGGAATACGTGCAGTGGCTGCTGTACGCCTTTGATCGCATGGACCGCAACGGCGATGGCGTGCTCAGCGCCGATGAGCTTCCCGGTGGCAAGGGCCCGCCGATCACGCGGGAGCAGCAGCGGCAGACGCTCATCCAGCGGTTCCACAAGCAGGACGCCAACGGCGATGGCTACCTGAGCGCGAAGGAACTGGCCGCGCCGCCGCGGTGAGCCTGGTCTGGCCGCCAGGTGGAGCGTTGGGCGATCATGCTCCGCATGGACGATCTGATCGACGAATGGTGTGAATTCTGCGCGGGACGCAGCGAACAGGAAACGTGGTACTTCTCCGGGCTGCTGCAGGGCGTTACCGAGGCGGAGGTGCTGACGCAGGTGTTCGCAGCCTTTCCTCACGCCGACGAGCTGGAGGCGCGCGCCTTGGACGTGCTCCAGGCCGGTCGCTGGGGCAATCATCTCTACCTCCAGCCCGCCCACGAAGGGAATGCACAGGCCCGAGCCGCCGCCGCGCGCGCGTGGCTGGACGAACTGGCGCGCGTTGCCGGCGCGAATGGCGAACCGGCGTTGCAAGCAACGCTGCTTAGCGTCCCGGTTGTCAGTACATCGTCTGATCGACTGGAAGCGGCTCGGTCCACGTCCGAACCGTCGGGCTACCTGCACGATGTGATCTGCGAGGTGGTGAGGGATGCGCGCACGCTGGACACCGCGCAGGTGGCCGCACTGGACGAGGCGCTGTACCACGTCGCTTCGGATCTGTATTTGGGCTGGTACATCTCCCAGCCGTTGGCACCTGACGCCATCGATTTCGCGCCCTATCTGGCGCTCTGGCGTTTAGGGGGAGGCAGCGCGCTGGTCCAGGATGCGTTCTTGGTCCAGGAATGAACGGAGCGCGCGCGACGCGTTGAGTAGAATTGCCCCATGCCTGAACTGCCCGAAGTAGAAACCACCCGCCGCGGCCTGGCCCCGCATCTGGAAGGCCGCAGTGTGCACGGCGTGATCCTGCGCCGGCCCGACCTGCGCTGGCCGATTCCGCCGGAGATCAGCGAGCAGCTGCCCGGCCAGGCAATTGAAGCGGTCCGCCGTCGCGCCAAGTACCTGCTGCTGGATACCGCCATCGGCAGCGCGCTGCTGCACCTGGGCATGTCCGGCAGCCTGCGCGTGCTGCCCGGCGATACGCCGGTGCGCGCGCACGACCACGTGGACATCAGCCTGGACAACGGCCGCCTGCTGCGCTTCAACGACCCGCGCCGATTCGGCAGCCTGCTGTGGCAGCCGGCCGGGGAAACCCATGCCCTGCTGGCCGGGCTGGGTCCGGAGCCGCTCGACGACGCCTTCGATGGCGACTACCTGTTCGCCCGCAGCCGCGGCCGCAGCGCGTCGGTGAAGACCTTCCTGATGGACCAGGGCATCGTGGTCGGCGTCGGCAACATCTACGCCGCCGAAAGCCTGTTCATGGCCGGGATCAATCCGCTGCGCGAGGCCGGGAAGATCTCCCGCGCGCGCTACCAGCGCCTGGCCGATGCGGTGAAACAGATCCTGGCCTATGCCATCACCCGGGGCGGCACCACCCTGCGCGATTTCATCAATCCGGACGGGGCGCCGGGGTACTTCGAGCAGGAGCTGCTGGTCTACGGGCGTGAAGGCGAGCCCTGCCGGCAGTGTGGCCGCCTGCTCCGCCACGCCACCATCGGCCAGCGCGCCAGCGTCTGGTGCGGGCACTGCCAGCGCTGAATCGTCGCGCGCCTGTCGCCCATCGGGCGGTATAGTCCGGCCAACGTCACCGGCGGGGGTGTGCGATGGACGAAGGACCGGATATCACCGTGTGGCTGGATTCGGCCCGGGCGGGCGACCGCGCCGCGCTCGACCGGGTCCTGACCCTGCTCTACCAGGAACTGCACAGCATGGCCCGCCGGCAGCTGGCCGGTCAGCAGGGCCGCACCCTGGATGCCACCTCGCTGGTGCACGAGTCGTACCTGAAGCTGCTCGGCTCGCGGGGCGCCGCGCGCTTCGAGGACCGCGCGCATTTCTTCGCCTACGCCGCCTCGGCGATGCGCAGCGTGGTGGTCGATTACGCGCGCAACCGACTGGCGCGCAAACGCGGCGGTGATCTCAAGCGGGTGGAGCTGCCCGAGAACAGCAGCAGCGGCGTGCGCCTGGATGAAGATCTGCTGGCGCTGGATGTCGCGCTGGCGCAGTTGCATGCGGTGGATGCGCACCTGGCCAAGGTGGTGGAACTGCGGTACTTCGCCGGCCTGTCCGAGCAGGAAATCGCCGACCTGTGCCAACGCTCGGAGCGCAGCATCCGCCGCGACTGGCAGAAGGCGCGCATGTTCCTGCTGGCGTCGGTCGGGGAGCCCTGAAAGCCCACGCATCGTCCGGGGAGAGGACCGATGGAGGCGTCACGCTGGCGGCAGCTGTCCTGCCTGCTGGATCAATTACTGGAACTGCCCGAACCGGCGCGTGAGCAGCGGCTGTCGCGCCTGCGTGTGGAGGATCCGGGCCTGGCCGAGGATGTGGAGCGCCTGCTCGCCCACGAGCGCGACAGCCACGAGTTCCTTGCCCAGCCGTTGTGGACCGCCGCGCCGGAGGACAGCCGGGTAGGCACGCGGGTCGGCCCGTACCGGCTGCTGCGCCCGCTCGGCGAGGGCGGCATGGGCGAGGTCTGGCTGGCCGAGCGTGCCGATGGCCTGTACGAGCGCCAGGTCGCCCTGAAGCTGCTGCGCAGCGGCTATGCCGATCCCGGCCTGCGCCAGCGCTTCAGCCGCGAACGCGAGATTCTGGCGCGGCTGCAGCACCCGAACCTGGCCCATCTGCTGGATGCCGGCGTGGATCTGCAGGGGAAGCCTTACCTTGCGCTGGCCTACGTGGAAGGCGAGCCGATCACCGAGCACTGCCAGCGCCTGGCGCTCCCGCTGGAGCGGCGCCTGCAGCTGATGCTGCAGGTCTGCGCGGTGGTCAGCCACGCGCACGCGAACCTGATCGTGCATCGCGACCTCAAGCCCTCCAACATCCTGGTCACCGCCGAGGGCGAGGTGAAACTGCTGGACTTCGGCATCGCCAAGCTGCTTGACGATGACGAGGGCAAACCGCCCGTGCATCCTCCCACCGAAGCGCGGGCGTTCACCCTGCACTACGCCGCGCCGGAACAGGTCCGCGGCGAGCCGGTCTCCACGCTGACCGATGTCTATTCCCTGGGCGTGGTGCTGTTCGAGGTGATCACCGGGCAGAAGCCCTATCGCCTGCGCCGGCACAGCGATGCGGAGTGGGAGCGCTCGATCCTGGAGGTGCAGGCCCCGCGCGCCTCGGCGGTGGTGGCGCGCGTGGCGGCAGCCGGGGGTGAGCAGGCGGTGGCGGCCAGGCGCCTGTCGCGGCGGCTGCGCGGCGACCTGGACACCATCCTGCTCAAGGCCCTGCAGAAGGAACCCGGGCAGCGCTACGCCTCGGTGGAAGCGCTGGCCCAGGACCTGCGCCGCTTCCTCGAAGGCCGCCCGATCCATGCCCGGCCGCAGCACGTGGGTTACCGGCTGCGCAAATACCTGGGCCGCCACCGCTGGGGCGTGGCGCTGGGCAGCATGGCGGTGCTGGCCCTGCTCGCACTGGCGCTCACCGCGCTGTGGCAGATGCAGCAGGCCCGGCGTGAAGTGGCGCGCGCCCAGGCGATGGAGGATTTCACCGTGGGCTTGTTCGACCGGGCCGCCGGCGTGCGCCACGGCAGTTTCGATCTGCGCCAGCTGCTGGCCACCGGACAGCAGCGGGGCGAGGCGGAACTGCGTGATCAGCCACTGTCGCTGGCCGAGCTGGAAGGCGTGATCGGCCGCCTGCGGATCGGCATGGGCGACTACCAGCTGGCGCTGCAGACGCTCGATCACCAGCGCGCGCTGCTCGAGCAGGCCGGCGAGGTGCCACCGGCGCTGCAGCTGGAAGCGGTGACCCAGCGTGGGCGGGCCCTGCGCATGCTGGGGCGCTCGCGCGAGTGCGTGACCCACCTCACGCCGATGCAGGCATTCGCCACGCAGCAGCGTCTGCGGCTGCCGACGGTCGTGGCCGAGTACCACACCCAGTTGGGGCGCTGCCAACAGCTGCTGGGCTACCGCGACAACGCCCGTGCCTCCTTCGAGCAGGCGCGGGTGCTGCGCCGTGATGTGCTGCGTGATACGCAGGGCACTGCGGAGAGCCTGGCCGATCTGGCCGCGCTGGACAGCGACGATGGCCGTGCGGCGGCCGCATTGGCCGGCTACCGGCAGGCGCTGCAGCTGCTGCAGGCCAAGGCCAGCGCGCGCAACCCGCAGTTGATCGCGCTGCGGCGGCACATGGGCGAGACGCTGGCCGCACAGGGCGACCTCGACGCTGCCGGGCAGGCGCTGCAATGGGCCGGCGCCGATGCGGTGGCACTTTACGGGCCGGATCACCCGGAGACCCTGTCGATCCGTCGCCTGCGCGCGCTGCTGGCGCTGCAGCGCGGTGACCTGCAGCAGGCGCAGGCCCAGTTGCAGCAGGTGCATCGCCTGACCCGGCAGGCGCTGGGTGAACAGCATCGCGATACCGGCCTGACCTGGCATGCGCTGGGGCGGCTGGCGCTGGAGCGCGGTGACAGTGCCACCGCGATCGATGATCTGGGCCGCGCCGTGGCGATCTGGCGCCAACCCGATTGCGTCGGCCTGCTGCCGCAGGGCCTGTACGACTATGCCGCTGCCCTGGCCCAGGGCGGGCGTTGGCAGGCTGCCCTGGCCGCCCTGCATGAGGGACGGCAGTGGCAGGCCGCGCAACGCGGCGACGACGATGCGTCCGTGCAGCAGGCCGATCGGCAGATGGCGGAGATCGTCAGTGCGCAGGGTGATCCACGCCAGGCCGGCGAGCAGTTGGCGGCGCTGATGCGTCGGGTGGACCGTGCCGGGCCCTCCAGCCCGGCGCTGCAGCGCGCGTTGCAGCTGGCCTGGGGCCGCAACCTGGGCCGGATGGGCCAGACCGTGGAAGCGCGCCGCGCGCTGGCGCCCTTGCTGGTGGGCGACGCCGCCGACCTGGACAGCCGTGCCCTGCGCTGGCGCGCGCGCGCGGCGATGGCGCAGCTGGACTGCGGCACCTCCCCGGCGCGTGCGCGCGAAGCACTGGGCCAGCTTCGGCAGGAGCTGCAGGCACAGTGGCCGCAGGGCGGGCAGTTGCTGCAGGAGGTGAACCGGCTGCGCCAGGACTGCGTGCCGGCGCAGGTCGCCGCCGGGCCCTGACCGTGCTGGCTGAACGCCGCCGCGCATTCACCTCGGCGAATTAACGTCTGCGTGCCTATGATGGCCGGCCATTCCCTGCCATCGCTGCCTGCATGCAACGACGCGACTTCCTCCGCAATGCCTCCGTGGCCCTGGCCGCTTTCGGCCTGCCCGCACTGCCGGCCTGCGCCGCGCAGGGCAACCAGGTCGGCCTGCGCCGGCTGGGCCAGCCGCAGCCGTTCGATTTCGCCTCGCTCAAAGGGCAGGCCCGCGCGCTGTCCCAGGCCGCCTACCAGAGCCACAAGCGCACGTTGCCGGGCCCGGTGGAAGGGCTGGACTGGGACCAGTACCAGTCCATCCAGTACCGTCAGGACCACGCCCTGTGGGCCGACCAGCCCGGGCGTTACCAGGCCAAGTTCTTCCACCTGGGGCTGTACTTCCATTCCCCGGTGCGGATGTTCGACGTGACCGACGGCAAGGCGCAGGAACTGGCCTATGACGGCGCCGCCTTCGATTACGGCAAGAGCGGCCTGAAGGGCAGCCACCTGCCGGCCGACCTGGGCTTTGCCGGCTTCCGCCTCAATACCCGCAAGGACACCGACCGCGACTTCGCCGCGTTCCTCGGTGCCAGCTATTTCCGCGCGGTCGGCAAGGAGGGCCAGTACGGCCAATCCGCGCGCGGCCTGGCGATCGACACCGGCATGGGCAAGCCCGAGGAATTCCCGGATTTCATCGCCTACTACCTGGAGCAGCCGGCAGCGGACTCGAACACGCTGGTGGTCTACGCCCTGCTGGATTCACCCAGCACCACCGGCGCCTACCGCTTTGCGATCACCAACGGCGATGTGCTGTTGATGGACATCGACTGCGCGCTGTACCCCCGCAAGGCGATCGAGCGCCTGGGCATCGCCCCGTGCACCAGCATGTACCAGGTCGGCGAGAACGACCGCCGCATGGCCTGGGACTGGCGCCCGGAGATCCACGATACCGACGGCCTGTCGATGTGGACCGGCGCCGGCGAATGGATCTGGCGCCCGCTGTGCAACCCGTACAACCTGCGCTTCAACATGTTCGTGGACAACAACCCGCGCGGCTTCGGCCTGCTCCAGCGCGACCGCAACTTCGACCATTACCAGGACGACGGCGTCTTCTACGAGAAGCGTCCGTGCCTGTGGGTCGAACCGAAGGGGCAATGGGGCAAGGGCTCGGTGCAGCTGGTTGAAATCCCGACCGTGGATGAGACCTTCGACAACATCGTGGCGTTCTGGAATCCCGAGGCCAAGCCGCAGCCGGGCCAGGAGCTGCTGCTCGGCTACCGCCTGTACTGGGGCGCGGAGCCGCCGGCGCGCCCGCCGCTGGCGCACTGCGTGGCCACCCGTACCGGCCTGGGCGGGGTGATCGGCAAGAAGCGCGAGTACTTCTCGTGGCGCTTCGCGGTGGATTTCGAAGGTGGCGAACTGGCCGCGATGATCGACAAGGGCGAAGTCGAGGCCGTCGTGCAGGTCAGCCGTGGCCGCACCGAGATCGTTTCGGCGCGCCCGCTGCGCGAGATCAAGGGCTACCGTGCGATGTTCGACGTGGTGCCGCCGGATGACTCGACCGAGCAGATCGACATCCGCCTGTACCTGCGCAGTGGCGGGAAAACGCTGACCGAAACCTGGCTCTATCAGTACAGCCCGCCACCGAAGGGCGCGGCGGAGCGCACGTTGTACTGAGGCGCCGGCAACCGCCGACCCACCTCACCCGGCGCGCGGACAGGCGCCCGGGTGAAGCTGACGGGGAGGCGGGTCAACCGGCCTGCAACGGGTCGATACGGCCTTCACCGCGCATGATCTTCTTGAACTCTGCGCGGCTTACCGACACATAGCGCTCGTTGCCGCCGATCTCCACCTGCGGCCCGTCCTGCACCGCGTGGCCGTGCTCGTCCACGCGCACGGTCATCGTGGCTTTCTTGCCGCTGTGGCAGATCGTCTTGATCTCCTGCATCTCATCGGCCCAGGCCAGCAGGTACTGGCTGCCTTCGAACAGCTCACCGCGGAAATCGGTGCGCAGGCCGTAGCAGAGCACCGGGATGCGCATCTGGTCGACCACCTCGCTGAGCTGCCACACTTGGCTGCGGCTCAGGAACTGCGCCTCATCCACCAGGACGCAGCCCAGCGGGCCGTGCGTGCCGATGTCCTCGGCGATCAGCTGCTGCAGGTCGGTGTCAGGGTGGAACGCGATCCCGTCCGCCTTCAGGCCGATCCGCGAGGCGACCACGCCGTGCCCGGCGCGATCATCCAGCCTCGGGGTCAGGATGGCCACGCGCATGCCCCGCTCGCGGTAGTTGTGCGCCGACTGCAGCAGGGTCGTGGTCTTGCCGGCGTTCATCGCCGAATAATAGAAATAGAGCTTGGCCATGCCGGGATTTTATCCGTTCGGCGGCCCCGGCATGGCGCCGGATCGGTTCAGTCCCGCAAGCCCGGTACCGTGGTCGGCATGCCGACCTCCACGCTCCCGGTGCCGATGGCACGCCCGGCCGCCTCCAGCTGCCGCGCCTGCCATTGCCAGTACTGGGCCGGCTGCCAGTATTCGTCCCGATAGAACACGTCCGGCTCCACGTAGCGCTGGCCGCGATCATCGCGGACCAGCATGCGCATGCCGCCGACCGAGCCGGTACGGCTGCCGGTGACCTCACTCAGCCCGCGCCGGAGTTCACGCTCCAACCGGGGCTGGGCCACGGTGTCGCCGAACTCGGCGTACAGGGCCTGGCCTTCCTGCACCGCGCGGGTCTGCTCGTCCGGGGTCAGCGCAGCCCAGTAGCGCTCACGCAGCACCAGCAGGAACTCGGTCCCGCGCTCGGCGGCCAGGTCCATCCAGGCATAGGCCAGCGCCCGGTCCTGCCCGCCGCCCTGGCCGTTCCACCACATCTCGGCCAGCGCGGCCTGGGACAGTTTGTCGGCATGGCGGGCGCCGAGGCGGTAGAAACGCCGCGCTTCCTCGAGGCGGCCGCGCGCCTGGGCCTCCTTGCCGAGCTTGCGGTAACGCAGGTCGGGGTGCCGGTTCAGGAAGGCGTCGGTGTCCTGTGCATCCTGGGCACGCAGGTCCGGCTGGCTCGACTGCCCCCAGGCGGGCAAGGCCGCGAGGGCCGCGACCAACATCCACACCCCGCGTCCTTTCCTGCTCATTGCCATGCGTCGCGTCCTCTGCGTCGATCAGGACAATGGATACCCCACCCCCGTGAACGCGTCAATCCGGGCGGTGGCGCGTCGATGCGGGCCGACCAAGGCCGGTACAATGCCCCTCCCCTGGAGATGGCATGCACGGTCTCAATCCTCCCCAACACGCGGCAGTGATGCACTGCGAAGGTCCTCTGCTGGTGCTCGCCGGCGCGGGCAGCGGCAAGACGCGCGTGATCGTGGAGAAGATCGGCCAGCTGATCGCCAGCAAGCGCTACCCGGCGCGGCGGATCGCGGCGATCACCTTCACCAACAAATCGGCGAAGGAAATGCGCGAGCGCGTGGCCAAGCGCCTGCGCGGTGACGATGCCGATGAAGTGACGATCTGTACCTTCCACGCGCTGGGGCTGAAGTTCCTGCAGATCGAACACGCTGCGGTGGGGCTCAAGCGCGGGTTCTCCATCTTCGATGCCGACGATTCGACCGCGCAGGTCAAGGACCTGATGTACGGGGCCAAGCCGGACGACATCGAGGACGTGAAGAACCTGATCTCGCGCGCCAAGAACGCCGGCCTCTCACCCGAGCAGGCGATGGCCGCGGCGCGCAGCACGCGCGAGAAGGAAGCGGCCAGCGTCTATGAGCGCTACCAGCTGCGTTTGACGGCCTTCAACGCGGTCGATTTCGATGATCTGATCCGGCTGCCGGTGCAGGTGCTGGAAGAAAACCCGGAGATCGCACTGGCCTGGCGCGAGCGCATCGGCTACCTGCTGGTGGACGAATGCCAGGACACCAACGATGCCCAGTACCGGCTGCTCAAGCAGCTGGCCGGCAGCAAGGGCAACTTCACCTGCGTGGGCGATGACGATCAGTCGATCTACGCCTGGCGCGGTGCGAACCCGGAAAACCTGCAGCAGATGGCGCGCGACTACCCGGCGCTGGAAATCATCAAGCTGGAGCAGAACTACCGCTGCTCCAACCGCGTGCTGCGCGCCGCCAACGCACTGATCGCCAACAACCCGCACGAACACCTGAAGAAGCTGTGGAGCGACCAGGCCGACGGCGAGCGCATCCGCGTGTGGGAGTGCCGCAACAGCGAGCATGAAGCGGAAAAAGTGGCCGCGGAGATTTCGTTCCTGGCGACGTCCAGGAAGATTCCGTGGAGCGATTTCTGCATCCTGTTCCGCGGCAACTTCCAGTCGCGGCCGCTGGAAAAAGCGCTGCAGCTGGTGCGCGCGCCGTACCACATCACCGGCGGCACCGCGTTTCTGGAACGGCAGGAGGTCAAGGACACGCTGTCCTGGCTGCGCCTGCTGGTGAACCCGGACGACGATACGGCGTTCATGCGTGCGGTGCAGTCGCCCAAGCGCGAAGTGGGTGCCGGCACCCTGGCCAAGCTGGCCGAGCTGGCCTCGGAAAAGGATCTGCCGATGGCGCATGCCGCCGAAGCGATCGGTGCGCTCTCGCAGTTGCCGCCGCGCGCGGCCAATGGCCTGAGCCGCTTCACCGACATCCTGCGCGATCTGCGTGCGGAGATGCCCAAGCTCAGCTCCGGCGACCTGGTGCGCAAGCTGGTGAAGGAATCCGGGCTGGTCTCGGATCTGCGTAGTTCGTGCAAAGAAGAATCGGTGTACCAGCGTCGCCTCGGCAACCTGGAAGAACTGGCGCAGTGGTTCGAGGGCGGCCCCCGCGGAGCCTCCACCGCCGATCTGGCCGCGCAGCTGGCACTGCTCTCGCGCAACGACAAGGACGACGGTGGCAACCAGGTGCGGATGATGACCCTGCACGCCTCCAAGGGCCTGGAATTCCCGTACGTGTTCATCATCGGCTGCGAGGACGGCGTCCTGCCGCACCAGGTCAGCCTGGACGAAGGCAACCTGCAGGAAGAGCGACGCCTGCTGTACGTGGGCATCACCCGCGCCAAGGTGCAGCTGTGGATGAGCTACAGCAAGCTCACCCGCAAATTCGGCGAGCACGTGCGGCTCAAGCCGAGCCGCTTCTTCGATGAGATACCGGCCGAGGAAATGCAGCGCGACGGCGCCGATCCCGTCGCCGACGCCGCGCGCAAGAAAGAGCGCGCCAACGCAGGTCTGGCCGCGATCCAGGCCCTCTTCGACTGACCCACCCCGGGGGTAGAGCCGACCGTTGGTCGGCTGCCCAAAGCGCGTCGGCTGCCGTATCCCGGCTCGAAGCGCAGCCGACCAACGGTCGGCTCTACCGGGTTCGCGGCGCGCATTGCACAATCGGCGTATCGCCTTCCACCGGTACCCGCATGTCCGCCGTGATCCAGACCGACCGTTTGCACCTGCGCCTGATCGACCCGGACCATGATGCCGCCGACATGCTGGCCCTGCTCAACGAGCCGGGCTTCATCCGCAACATCGCCGACCGCGGCGTACGCACCCTGGCGCAGGCGCGCGACTACACCGCCGAGCGCGTGCTGGGCAGTTACACCCTCAATGGCTTTGGCATGTACGCCATCGTCCGCCGCGAAGACGGCGCATGGTTGGGCAATGCCGGCCTGGTCCGTCGCGCCGGGCTGCCGGCCCCGGATATCGGCTATGCACTGCTCTCGCAATACGAAGGCCACGGCTACGCGTTCGAGGCCGCGCGCGGGGTGATGCACTACGCGCGCGATGTGCTCGGTCACACCGATCTGTACGGCATCGTGTCCCCGGACAACGTGCGCTCGGCCGCGCTGCTGCGCAAGCTGGGCATGGAGGATCGTGGCGACCTGCTGCTACCGCCGCCACACGAGGAGGTGGTGCTGCTGTTCGCCACCCCCGGCGCACCGGCGCCCTGATTCTCTTTGCTGCGCATTTAGATAGCAGCCACTGCCGAGGCAGGGCGATCAGGCATTTGGCAACGCATAGATGCGCACGAATTCTTCATTGCACGCCTCGTCGTGAAAGCGGCTTTCGAAGAAGGAGAAGCTTTCCTCAAGGCCACATCGCCTGAAGATGCCCCGGACCGTGTCCATTTCGGGGGACGTGTCCTCATGGTGTTGATCCTTCAGCGTCTGATGCAAATCCTGCCCTCCGCTTCCCGGGTACACAAAGATACTGGGGACCAAGGTCCGGTTGACGTAGCCCTCATCAAAATCGGTATATGTGATCGCGATCAACGCAGGGCGGCCGGCGTGGCCCGCCTTGGTGAATCTTATGGAATTGATCAGATAAAATGCGAGGCCCACCAGAAACTCGCTGATGTTGGTGGAGCCAAGACGTTGTTCGGCTTGTTCCACTCGCTTCGACCTTGAAACAAGGGGCACTTCTTCAAAGCTATCCAGATCGGAAAACAATGCGTCGAGGTCGTCGAAGGGCTCAAATCGCATGATCTGATCGTAGATCGAGACCTGTTTCATTCAGCCCCCCAACTGCGCGCGCAATTCCGCCAGCTGTTCCTGCAGTTCGGCCACCGTGGCCTCCAGCTGCTGCACGCGCGCTTCCAGCGCCGGGCTGCTGCCACCACCGCCGCCGCTCGACGAAGACCCCTTGTAGCTCTCCGCCAGGGCCTGCACATCCACCGGGCCACCCAGCAGGTGCATGTAGCGGTCTTCGCGCTGGCCGCTGGCGCGCGGCAGCTGCACCGCCAGACCGCGCTGGATCATGCGCTCGATGTGGTGGCGCAGTTCCTCCGCGTCCTGGAACTGGAACAGCCGCTCGCTGCGGGTCAGCAGCTCGTTCACCGTCTGCGGGCCGCGCAGCAGCAACAGGCCCACGATGGCCAACTGTTGCCGCGTCAGGTCCAGCGCACTGCCGGCGCGATGCTCGTAGCGCTCGGCGCGCGAGGAAAACTGCTGGCGGGCCAGGCCCATGCTTTCCAGCTGGCGCAGCGCATGGTGCACATCACCGGCGGACAGGGCCATCACCGGCTCGCGCGCGGTCTTCTGGTTGGCCGCCACCTGCGCGGCGTTGACCGTGAGCGGGTAGGCGTCCGGGGTGGTCGCCTCCTTCTCGATCAGGCAGCCCAACGCGCGGGCCTGGGCCGCGCTGAGCACGGGCAGGGCAGGGGTCTGGGTGTCGTCGGTCATGGGGCGCTCCGGGGTGTTTCAGGGGCGTGCAGCATAGCCGAGCCCTGCCTTGCGCATGAATGCCGCCGGACAAGCCGGTAAACTGGCGCGAATCTGTTGCCGGTGAATGCCATGCGTCGTAGTGCTGTTTCCCTGTCCGTGCTTGCCTGTGCCGTGCTGGCACTGAGTGCCTGCAAGCGCACCGAAACCCCGGCCGATGCCGCCCCGCCGGCCGTTGCGGCTGCCGCGAGCGCCCCGGCCGCCACCGGCGATGCCGCCGTGGCCGCCAATGACAACCTCAATGCCGTGCTGTGGATGCAGCGCGCGCAGGAATACCGCGCGATCACCGAGCAGACTTACCGCGCCGCCGCCGATCACCTGGACAAGGCGCTGAAGGAACCCAACTGGGACGCGCTGGTGCCGGAAGAACGCGGCAACGCCGCCAAGGGCCTGAAGCCGGCCGTGGTGCTGGACGTGGATGAAACCGTGCTGGACAACTCGCCCTACCAGGCGCGCCTGGTGCGCGATGGCAAGGAGTACGACGAGCTGAGCTGGGACCAGTGGGTGGCCGAAAAGAAGGCCAAGGCGATTCCGGGCGTAGTCGATTTCGCCAAGGCGGCCAACGCCAAGGGCGTGACCCTGCTGTACATCTCCAACCGCGCCGTGCATCTCAAGGAGGCCACCCTGGCCAACCTGCGCGAGCAGGGCCTGCCGGTGGCCGATGACAGCGTGTTCCTCGGCCTGGGCACCGTGGTGGACGGCTGCGAGCAGGCCGGCAGCGAGAAGAACTGCCGCCGCCGCCTGGCGGGCCAGAAGTACCGCGTGCTGATGCAGTTCGGCGACCAGCTGGGCGACTTCGTGGAAGTCACCGCCAACACCAACGACGGCCGCGACGCGCTGCTGCAGCAGTACCACGACTGGTTCGGCGAGCGCTGGTGGATGCTACCCAATCCGACCTACGGCGGCTTCGAGCCGGCCCAGTTCAACAACGATTACAGCCAGTCGCGCCAGGCCCGCCACGACGCCAAGCGCGCCGCGCTGGATTACGCACCGTGAGCCGCGCGCCGCTGCCGCTGCGGGACGA
>Ga0213829_1001168_pt1 | contig 19752 bp, 19 predicted proteins | sample MC6MC0896MG_FD_180665 | JGI IMG/M metagenome (GOLD analysis project Ga0213829, IMG submission 180665) | Enriched soil aggregate microbial communities from Iowa State University, Ames, United States - MC6-MC0896-MG | ecosystem: Environmental > Terrestrial > Soil > Unclassified | place: USA: Iowa...
TCAACGCAATGGGATTAACCTACAAAAGGTTGGGTGTGTATCTTTTCCTTATTTTATGTATGATTGGGTTGATTTATTCGTTCCTTAAAATCCACCAAAAAAGAACAAATTATTACTTGATTGATAAAATGTCGTGGACTATTTTTTACAGTTTGATTTTTTGTTCTATTTTCAATTGGGGAAATATTATGACCAATTATAACTTACAAAAAGATACAGTTGATTGGAATTATTTAGCTTATGATTTAACTGGAAACGAAAAAACTTTGATTGAGTATTATAAAAATAAGAATAGGGAAGTACCTGAATTTCTTTTAAATCGAATGAAATATTATGAAGATTTACCGTTTTTATCAAAGCAGTTATATTATGAATTTAATTAAAAGTTATTTTAAAGTATGGTGGATTCCTGTTGTTACTTACATTATACCTATTTTATTATTTGTTTTAGGAAATAATTTTGAAAGTGATAATTTAATTGATGCATCCTTAATCGTTTTTTTCTTAAACATTTTAGGAAACATTGTATCGGCAATTGTTCAAATTATTATAAAAAAATGGTATTTTATATTTCCTCAGTTAATTGTTACTATATTTCTCTTTGTAATAACATCGGTAATTTTTACATTATCACCACCCGATTATTACGGTGTAAATAAAAATATTCCAAAAAATATAAAAATTGAAATTCCGATAGAAACAGAAATTTCTGAAGAAGATTTAAATGTAAACGATTTTAAAATAGCTGCGTACTCACAACCTGGTATTTATACTTATTACACAAATTATCAACCTAACGTAAAGGGCTCATTCTTTATTCGAGTTTTCGAAATTACTTCGAATGATAAATTATCAGAAAAGGAAATTTTATATCGTTCTAAAATTATCGTTAATGATTTAGAAGTAAAAATGTATTACGGAGAATTTGTGATTTATGAAGGTTCATGGGGTGATAAATATGGAGCAAGAATTGAGTTATGGTATCAACCAGATAATGGAATGGAATATAAAATAGCAGAAAAAAATTATGTTGTAGAAGGATGGATGAGATAATAATAAATCCGAGTTTAAACTCGGATTTATTTATTTCTTGTATTTCTGCGTTCGTTTCGTAACGGACGTTGTTCAATGATTTTCTTTTTAAAATCTTTACGATCTTTAGTTGGTGCAGGATTTTTATTAACCAAAGGTTTGTCGGTTTTTGGTAAACTGCCTTCTTCTGTTTTTGTACTTTCGCCAATTAAACGGTTTAGTTCGTCCATCTCGGCTTTCGTAATATCTCGGTATTTTCCTACAGGAACATCTAACGAAATGTTAATAATACGAATACGTTTCAACGCAACAACAGTATAATCAAAATACTCGCACATTCTGCGAATTTGTCGGTTTAAACCCTGTGTTAAAAAAATACGAAACGTAGTGCTACTTATTTTTTCAACCCTACATTCTTTTGTAACGGTATCTAATATAGGCACACCGGCACTCATACGCTGAATAAAACGATCAGTAATTGTTTTGTCAACTGTAACAATATATTCTTTTTCGTGGTTGTTACGTGCACGCAGAATTTTGTTCACAATGTCGCCATCGTTTGTCATAATAATCAAACCTTCCGAATCTTTATCCAATCTTCCTACAGGGAAAATTCGTTCAGGATAATTAATAAAATCGACAATATTTCCGCGAACCGATTGATTGGTAGTACATTCAATTCCGGCAGGTTTGTTAACCGCAAGATAAATTTTTGGTTCTTCTTTTTCAGTAACCAATTCTCCGTTTACATGCACTTCATCAGTTGGTAAAACTTTTGTTCCCAATTCTGGGGTTTTTCCGTTAATGGTTATTCTGCCTTGTTCCAGCAATTTGTCGGCTTCGCGACGTGAACAATATCCAACTTCCGATAAAAATTTATTAATGCGTATTCCTTCCTGATCCATTGTGCAAAATTACGATTTAAAGCGGTTGTTTTCTAAAAAATAAACAATTTGTTCATTCACATCGTCGCTGTACAAACTATGTCCTAAATCATGAGTAGTGTAAAGCGGAATTTCAGGATGTTTCTCTAAAATCTCCAATGTATCACTGTAAGGAACAACTTTATCTTCTTCATCGTGAATGATTCCAATGGGAACTTTTATCTGATCCACAAACGAACTGCTGTTAAAATCAGTTGGATCAATAGAAAATCGCTTGGAAAATTCTTTTAGAAAACCTTGATATGATCTATGAGAAAGCGAAATCAGGTTTCGGTAATTTTCGGTAATTCGTAAAAAACGATTGGGTGCACCTAACGATACAATTTTCTTTACAAAATCGGGTTTAAATTTCGCCATGTAATAAAGCATAGTCATGCCGCCCAAACTGTGACCAATTAAAAAATCGGGTTTAAAATGGTTGCAAACTTCATTCACAAATTGGCTGTATAAAACGGTGTTTAGTTCTTTGCCGTCGCTTAAACCCTGACCTGGTGCATCTAAAGCTATAATTCGGTAATTGTGTTGTTTAAGAAAATGAATTACTCCTTGCCAACGATTAGCGTTACTTTCCCAGCCGTGAATAAGCAAAATAGTTTCTTTTTCGCCGAACCATTCGTAAGTTTGAATATCGTGCTGATCTACTTTTAATTTTTTCATGGCGCTTGATCCCAAAAAAGTAGGCAACGATTTTAAAACGCCTTCACGTGGAACAGAAAACAACGTATACGCCGTATTTGCTGCAAATTTTGCATTTAAGTAGTGCAAGGAATTAATGTACAAACCAAAACCTTTTGTAAGAAGCGTGTATTTTAATCTTTTGAAAAACCCCATAAAAAAAGCCTCTATTAAATTAGAGGCTTAAATTTATTTTAAATTTTTGATAATCGTATCAATTTTTTCTCTTTCTTCTGCTGCTAAAGCTGCATCAACCAAAATACGGCCACTGTGTTCGTCTGTCATGATTTTTTTACGACCAGCGATTTCAACCTGAACCTGTGGTGGAATTGTAAAGAACGATCCTGCAGATGCACCACGCTCAATAGAAACTACAGCTAAACGATTTTTAACACCGTTTCTAATTCTTGTGTACGCATTCAACAAACGGTCTTCAATGATAGCAGAAAACTCTTCTGATTTTATAACCAACGCTTTTTCTTCGCGCTCGGTTTCTGTTAAAATACCGTTTAATTCGTTTTCTTTATGCTTTAAATGGTTTGTTTTAGTATCTAATTTTTCAGATGTCTGTGAAATTAAATTCTTTTTATACTCCATATTAGCTTTAAACTCTTTAATGTGTTTTTCAGCCAATTCAATTTCTAACGTTTGGTATTCAATTTCTTTTGTTAAAGAGTTGAATTCACGGTTGTTACGAACGTCTTTTTGTTGATCGGTGTATTTTTTTATTGCTTCTTTGTGAGATTCAATTTCGCTTTTCTTTGTTTTAACCTGCTCTTCAACAGTTTGCACCTCGTTGTTAAGCTTTTCTAAACGCGTGGTAAGCCCGGCAACTTCATCTTTTAAATCGTCAACTTCAAGAGGTAATTCACCTCTCATGTTTCTAATTTCGTCAATTCGTGAATCAATCAATTGTAAGTCGTATAACGCTCTTAATTTTTCTTCAACAGTTTCTGCTTTCTTTGCCATATTTATAGGTAGTTAACCGGATTTGTTTTAATGCTTGATAAAATAATTGCAAAAGTACGTATTTTTTTTGATAGATAATCAAAAATATAATTTTTTACATAACGTTCACTTTCAAAATGACCAACATCAGCTAATAAAATTGAGTTTTCAGCTTGATAAAAATCGTGGTATTTTAAATCGGATGTTACTAATACATCGGCATTTTGAGCTTTCGCAGCCCCAATAGCAAAACTGCCCGATCCGCCTAAAACCGCCACTCTTTTTACTTTTTTATTCAATAAATCGGAATGACGAATGCCACCTGTTTCAACTTTATTTTTTACTGATTGAAGAAAATCGATTTCGGAAATTCCATTCTCTAAGTCACCGATCATTCCCAAACCGATATTTTGATGTTGGTTTTCTAATTTCGTGATTTCGTGCGCAACCTCTTCGTACGGATGACTTTCAAACAGTGCTTTTAAAATGTTGTTTTTCAGGTGTTTTTCAAAAGTAACTTCCAGCTTTATTTCTTCTACTTCGGTAAAAACATTTTGACTGCCAATTATCGGATTACTGTCGCTATTTACTGTAAAAGATCCAATACCAGCCGAAGTAAAACTACAATCGTAATAATTTCCAATACCTCCGGCTCCTGCATTAAATAACGATTTTTGAACATTTGTTAAATGATCTTTCGGAACAAAAGTGGTTAGTTTATAGATGAAATCCTGTTTCGGAATCAATATTTTTGTATTGATCAACCCTAAAGTATCGCACAAAATTTTGTTTACACCCAGTTTATGATTGTCTAATCCCGTGTGAACTGCGTAAATGGCAACATCGTTTTTAATGGCTTTAATAACAGCGCGTTCCACATAATTTTTACCGGTGATTTTCTTTAAACCCGAAAAAAGTATGGGGTGAAAACACACAATTAGGTTACAGTTTTTTTCAACAGCTTCGCTAACAACGCTTTCCAAAGCATCGTGACAAACCAGAATACCTGTAATTGTTGTATTTGCATCGCCCACAAGCAAACCTACATTGTCAAAATCTTCGGCATAGGCAGTGGGTGCCATTTCTTCTAAAATCGGAATAAGTTGTTTTAACTGCACAATATCATTTTTAGTGTATTCAAAGATAAAAATAATCGTTATTTTCGTTGATGAAAACTTAAAAAGATTATGTTTAAAGCTTTATTAGGTAAATCGGTAAAAATAACAACGTTCATTTTTGTAGGGCTTTTTTTGCTAATTGGTATTGTTTTAAAGGGACTTTTCATTGTGAGTTTATTTGAAGAACCGTTTGATAGAAAATCTATTATGTTGCCTATTGTTACATTTGGACTTTTAGGACTATTATATTGGGTGTTTGCAGGGCGAACAATAGGTTATGAAATTTCGAAGGAAGGCGTGAAGATAGTTAAAGGAAATGATTGTGAACTTATTAAAAAAGATACAATTTTAGAGGTGAAAAATATTGAATATAGTGATTTACGGTTTTCTATAAAAACATTTGGTAATGGTGGTTTATTTGGATTTTCAGGTTCGTTTCGAAATAAAAAATTTGATGATATGACTTGGTTTTTAACAAGAAAAGATACATTAGTTATGATTGTTACACAAAAGCAGAAATTTGTGTTGTCGCCAGATGATAGAGAATTATTTATTGCAAAAGTTTTAGAGCTTATTAAATGAAAAATCTACGCAAAATATTATTTCCGTTTTCGTTGATTTATGTAGCTGTAACAAGCTTACGAAATTTTTTGTACGATAAAGGCATAAAAAAATCAACTGCTTTTAATTTACCAATTATTGCTGTGGGAAACTTGTCGGTTGGTGGTACGGGTAAAACACCAATGGTTGAATATTTAATCAGACTTTTATCAGATAATCATAATTTAGCAGTTTTAAGTCGAGGCTACAAGCGCAAAAGCAAAGGTTTTTATTTGGCAAATGCTACTACAACGATCGAAGAAATTGGAGATGAACCTTTTCAGTATCATTCAAAATTTAAAAATATAAATATAGCTGTAAACGCAGACAGGGTAGAAGGTGTGAATACTATTTTAGCGACGTTGCCAAAAACCGATGTTGTTTTGCTGGATGATGCTTTTCAGCACCGAAAGATTAAAGCCGCATTTTACATTATTCTTACCGCTTATAATGACTTGTTTTATAACGATTTGGTATTGCCTGCCGGAAATTTGCGCGAATGTAAATCGGGAGTAAAAAGAGCAAATGTTGTTGTGGTTACTAAATGTCCTAAAGATTTATCGGATCAGGAAATGCTTCAGATAAAAAGTAAAATTGCAATTGATAACGATAAAATTTTCTTTTCAACGATTAGTTATCATCATTCAGTAACAAATAATTCAGAAGAAATTAAAATTGCTGATTTAAAAAATGATTTTATTGCAGTTGCCGGTATTGCAAAGCCTGAATATTTTTATGAGTACTTAAATTGTACTAAAAATGATAGTTTGACATTTCCGGATCATCATTTTTTTTCAGATCAAGATATAAAAAGCATCATACAAAAAGCTAACGGAAGAAAAATCATCACTACCGAAAAAGATTATATGCGTCTGCAAAATCTGCTTCCAAAAGATCAGTTGTATTACTTACCAATTGAAATGGATTTTTTGAAAGATTCAAAGGCTTTTGATTTGGAGATTTCTAAAAGCTTATAAAGTATCAAACCTAATTAATAAAAATAATAAATAGATTTGCAGAATGAAAAAAATACTTTTAATAACAACAATATTTGCACTATTTAGCTGTAATAACGAAATTGACGATATATTAAATGATTATAAAACAAAACCAAAATCTGAAGATTTACAGGGTTTTTGGCTGTTGAATGGAGTTTATCCTCCCGATTCATTAAAACGTGATAGAGAAATAGGAATATCACATGGTTGGGTTGGAATAGGACCAGATGAAATTCTTTATTTAGATAATGAATATTTACGTTTTTTAAGAAAATCATCGGATGAGGATTCTTATTATTACAATAAAAAAGATAGATTGTATTGGTATAATAATGAACAATTTATTAAATCGGTATATGAATCAAGTTACAATAACAAAAATTACCAGAATATAGAAGAATATCAAATTCCATATAAATTCGGACAGTCAAAAGACACACTAATTGTTCAAAGTAATAGTAAATTGTTATACCTAACTAAAAAATCGGACATTAAATTTATAGAGTACGATTTTAAATAACTAATTGATAGCTAATTTTTTGTATTTTTATTGAAACTATTTCGGTTATGATAAAAATACTACGATTATTAATATTTTTTTCGTGCTTTTTAGCGTATAGCCAACCTGTTAAATTGTTTAAACAGTACACGGGGCGTTACGATTTTTTTATGATTGGCAATACCATGAACAGTGGTCCAAATGGAACAGGTGCGCCGTGTACTATTTTAACACAATCAAGTGCATTACTTAACTTAAATGCCAATGCAAATATACAGGCCGCGTTCTTATATTGGTCTGGTTCAGGAACTTTAGCTGAAGCAGATCTAAATGTAAAATTAAATGGGACTCCTATAACTGCCCAAAAAACATTTACAACAATTGGACCAACCGGATTAGAGTTTTTTGGAGCTTTTGCAGATGTTACTACTTTTGTAAAAGCTACAGGTTTCGTTAATTATACGTTGTCCGATTTAGATTTAACAAACGTTATACCGCCATATTGTCCAACAGGGAGTAATTACGCAGGTTGGTCCATTGTTGTGGTATATGAAGATCTTGCATTGCCAAACAGAGTTGTAAGTGTTTATGAAGGTTTTCAGATTGTTGATCACACGGGGCAAAATGTTACTATTGCATTAAACGGTTTAAACGTTACCAACGTTAATAACGCAAAAGTAGGTTTTTTGGCTTGGGAAGGTGACGATAATCTTGCAGTTGCCGAAGAGTTGAGGATTAATGGTAAAATCGTAAGTAATCCGCCGTTGAATCCTGCTAATAATGTGTTTAATTCTACCAATACCTATACTGCTGCAGCAAATTTGTGGAATATGGATATTGATTATTTTCAGGTAGGTAGTTTTATTTCATTAGGCGATACTTCAATGACCGTACATATAAAAACAGGTCAAGATTTAATCATTGTAAATAATATTCTTGTAGCACTAAGCAGTCTTTTTGCTGATGCTACAATCAATGTTGATAAAATAGATGTTGCATGTAATAGCAGAGAAATAAAGGTTGACTATATGGTTTATAATACAAACGGTACCACGCAATTGGTTAAAAATGTTCCCATTGCTTTTTATGCCGATAATGTTTTGGTTGGATCATCTACTACAAAAAGCAATATTCCGATAAATGGTTTTGAAACTGGAACAATTACTTTGACAATTCCGGAATCTTTGGGTGATAATTTTACGATAAAGGCAAGTGTTGATGACGATGGTGCTGAAAACAGTACAGTAGTTGAAATAGATGAAACCAATAATACAGATACTGAAAATGTTACTTTAATTTTTGGTCCCGAAGTTAATAAGCCGAGCGATATCATTGTTTGTGATAGAGAAGAGCAAGGATTTGTTATTTTTGATTTAACATCAAAACAGTTTGAAGCCAATACAAGCAACAATGTTAATATTAGTTTTCATGAAAGCCAAGAAGAGGCTGAAAGCGGCACAGGAAAAATTCAGGATTTTGATTATTACGAAGTTAAAAGTCATAGTTCAAAGACCATCTGGATACGTGTAGAAGATAAAGTTACAGGCTGTGCAAACACCTCTTCTTTTAAAGTTACGGTACAAATGAAACCGTTTATAGAACTTAAAGAACCTTTAATGATCTGTAATTTTAAAAACAACCCATTGGCAGCAAACTTATCTTTGGCATATTTGCTTTTGCCGAGAATGTTTCCGTACGTTGATGAAGTTGAATTGAAATTTTATGAAACCGAAGCTGATGCCGAAGCAGAAATCAATGAAATTACTAATATTAACAATTATCAGCCACCGCGATTTCCGTATATTATTTATATAAGAGCAAAAGGTAAAACAAAACTTTGGTGCGATAATATTATTCACTTACAGCTAAATGATTGTGTGGTTCCTAAAGGAATTTCGCCTAACGGAGATGGCATGAACGATGGTTTTAACATTGAAATTTTTAATCCAACCGAAGTGAAAATTTTCAATCGTTACGGAATGGAGGTTTACCATCACGGTGAAGGATATACCGATCAATGGAAAGGTCAGGATAAAAATAACCGCGAATTACCTTCAGGAACTTATTATTACATTTTTAAAACTTTGTTTGATATTTATCTAGGATATGTTTATGTAATAAAAGAAGTTCAATAAAGCAATATTTCGTAAAGATGTAAATGTTTATCTCTTCTGAAATATTAAAGCATAAAAAAAGGAAGACTAATCAGTCTTCCTTTTTTGTTAGTTAACCTTTGCAGGAACATCTTTAAAATAGACTTCTGCAAACGACATGTTTTTACCATGCTCTATTCGTTTATGGAAAACTTCAGGACTTACTTCGTTTGGTTTAGAGAAGCCACAAGCTCCAATAAATTCACCAAAAGCTTTCATTGTATTTTTATGGAATGTTGCCACACGTACCGATTTATCGGTAATATCCATACCTTCATAAAGTAACGGATCTTGCGTTGCAATACCAACAGGACAGTGTCCGCTGTCACATTGTAATGCTTGGATACATCCTAAAGCAAACATCATTCCGCGTGCGCTGTAACAAGCATCGGCACCCAATGCCATGTTTTTAGCTAAATCAAAAGCAGAAATTACTTTTCCGGCAGCAAGAAGTTTTATATTCTCACGAATACCGTGCTCTTTTAGCGTATTATTTGCAAATACCAAAGCATCTGATAATGCCATACCCATGTAGTCTATAAACTCTAAAGGCGCAGCACCTGTACCACCTTCGGCACCATCAATCGTTATAAAATCAGGATAAATACCCGAGCTTTTAAATGCTTTGATAATATCGATAAATTCATCTTTTCTACCAATACAGATTTTAAAACCTACAGGTTTACCACCACTTAAATTACGTAGTTTACCAATAAACTGAGCCAATTCGTTTGAGTTGCTAAATGCAGAGTGAGACGATGGCGAGTGAACAGTTGTAAACGGTTTTACATTACGAATTTTTGATACCTCTAAAGTATTTTTCTCTGCTGGTAATAATCCACCGTGACCCGGTTTTGCACCTTGAGATAGTTTTAATTCGATCATTTTTACATCAGGATATTGTGATCTTTCTGCAAACAAAACATCGCTAAAAAATCCTTGGTCATCTCTACAACCAAAGTATCCGGTACCAATCTGCCAGATTAAATCTCCGCCAGATCTGTGGTAAGGCGAAATTCCACCTTCACCTGTGTTATGAGCAAATCCGCCTAACTTAGCACCTTTATTTAAAGAAATGATTGCTTTTTTACTTAAAGCACCGTAACTCATAGCACTAATGTTATAAATACTTGCGCTGTATGGCTGTGAACATTGTTCGTTTCCAATTAAGGTTCTAAAATTAAAGTCAGAAATAACTTTTGGATATACCGAGTGTGAAGCCCATTCGTAACCAATACGGTTAGGATCATCTTGCATGCCAAAAGAAACGGTTTGTTTCTCGTTTTTAGCACGTTGGTAAACAATAGAACGCTCACGACGGTTAAATGGTTTACCGTCTAATTCGCCTTCCCAGAAATACTGACGTAATTCCGGACGAATTTCTTCTAAAATGTATCGTAAACGCCCAATAATTGGGTAGTTTTTACGAATGGTATGTTTTGTTTGAAAAGCATCTTTAAATGCCAAATAAAATAATATTACAGGAAGTATAAGAGTTAAGAAGCTCCAATCTCTTAAAAAAACTAAATAGAATGCTACAATTAAATAGGTGATTATAAAAGCCCAGATAACTTGTCTAATTACAAAACGATTTAAAAATTTTTGGTGTAACATAGGTTTTTAAATGCAAAAATTGTTGTTGTTTATTAAATTGTTTCTTCAACTATTGTTTCTAGATCAGATATTTTGTTAAAAAATAATTTTAAACCGCATTAAATCAGGTAATTTGGTTTTTATTTAAAAAATATCTTTCTTTTTTATCAGATTAAGAAAAATAGTGTTCGCAAAGGTAATAAACATTTTGATTTTAAAACTAATTTTTCCACTTAATATTGCACCCGATACTTGGTTTTTGCAAAGGATTAACACTACGATTGTATAATAAAGAATCGATTGCGCCGCGTAAATCATTTCCGTTGGTTGGAATACCGTTTTTAGGACGCGAATCATCTAATTGACCGCGATAAACCAGTTTGTTTTGGGCGTTGAATAAATAAAAATCGGGCGTACAGGCAGCATCGTAATTTTTGGCAGTTTCTTGTGATTCATCGTACAGATACGGAAAACTGAATTTATTGTTGAAAGCAAATTCGGTCATTTTATCGGGTGCGTCTTCCGGATAGTTTAAAACATCATTGCTTGATATCGCTACAAAACCAATTCCCTGAACTCGATAATCATTTGCAACACGAATGACTTCTTCAATAACATGCAGTACAAAAGGGCAGTGGTTGCAAATAAACATAACCACGGTTCCGTGATTTCCTTTCACATCATTAAACGATTTCCATTCGTTACTGTTGGTATCGGGCAGAAAAAAATCAGGTGCTGTTGTGTCAAGCGCTAACATGTTTGATTGTGTACGAGCCATTTTGTGTGAGTTTTATGCTAATATAAAATAAAAAAAGCCAACTAAAAAGCTGGCTTTCAAAATATGTTTTGTATCTACTAATAGTAAATGTATCTGCGTACTTTAGCAATGTGTTTTGCTAAACGAATTACTTGGTGGCTGTAACCATATTCGTTATCGTACCAAATGTATAGTACAATGTTTTTACCATCGGCAGAAACAATTGTTGCGTTTGAATCGTAGATTGCCGGAGCTGATGTTCCAACGATATCCGAAGAAACCAATTCGTTGTTTAACGAATATTTAATTTGCTCTACCAATTCGCCTTCTAAAGCATATTGTTTCATTATTCTGTTTAAATCTTCAACCGAAGTTTGTTTTCCAACTTCTAAATTCAATACAACTAATGAACCGTTTGGAACAGGAACACGAATAGCATTAGATGTTAATTTACCTGCTAAACTTGGTAACGCTTTTGCAACTGCAGAACCAGCACCGGTTTCGGTAATTACCATGTTTAAAGCTGCTGCTCTACCACGACGGTATTTTTTGTGCATGTTATCAACCAAGTTCTGGTCGTTTGTATATGCATGAATTGTTTCTAAATGTCCTTTTATAACACCTAACTCTTCTTCAATAACAGCTAAAACAGGTGTTATAGCGTTTGTTGTACAAGATGCTGCTGACCAGATCGGAGTTTCATCAATATTATAATTGTCGTGGTTCACTCCATAAACAACATTTGGCACACCTTTGCCTGGCGCAGTTAATAAAACTTTAGTTGCACCTTTAGATTTTAAGTGACGAGATAAAGCTGCTTCGTCTTTAAAAACACCTGTGTTATCAATAACCAAAGCATCATTAATTCCGTATTGTGTATAGTCGATATCTTCTGGTTGAGCTGCAGAAATCATACGAACAGCAGAACCATTAATGATTAAAGATTCATTTTCTACATCAATTCCAACCGATCCTTCAAAATCACCGTGAATTGAATCTAAACGTAATAAAGAAGCACGTTTTTCTAACGATAATTCGTCGTTTTTATCACGTGTAACAATCGCTTTTAAACGTAATTGTTGTCCTTTACCAATTTTAGCCATTAATTCGCGCGCCAATAAACGACCAATACGACCAAATCCGTATAAAACAACATCTTTTGGTTGTACGCCTTTATTGTCTTTAGCGTCTTTTAATTTATCAACAACAAAAGATAACGAATCGTTGTATTTGTTGTCTTCTAAATGGAATTCATACGTTAATTTACCAATGTCGATACGTGCCGGTGGTAAATCTGCAGTTAAAATAGCACGAGCAATTTCAACCGTGTCAAAAATATTGATTGGTTTTTCAACAAATTTTGCAGCGTATTCGTGTAAATTAATAATGTCGCTCACGCTACGGTCAATCAACTGGTTTCTAAATAAAACCAATTCAATCGATTTATCGTACCATAAATCATTAACGATTTTAATAAACTCTACGCAAGCTTTTCTTCTGTCTGCTTGGAAAGCCAATTCTTTTTCGTATAAACTATTTTCCATTTGGGGTATAAATTGTGTTGTAATTTAAAAAGTTGTACAAAAATATTAAAATTTATGATATAGAAGCACATATAATTAAAAAAGTAGATTTTAATTAAAATCTACTTTTTTGTTGGTTTATAAAATTAGTCGTAATCGTTCGCCTTTTGGCGTAATTAAATCAATACGAAGCTGTTGCTGATTTAGTTTTGATAAAATTTCATTCGCATGTTCGGTATTTTGAATTTCAGACCCGTTCACTGCCAATATTATGGAGTTCTTCAATTCGCCTTCGTAAGGTTTAAAACGTTCGTTAGAAATTCCGTTGATCTTTACACCATAATTTATACCTAACGCTTTTTGTTCTGTTGGCGATAAATTTTCAATTTCAAAACCGTTGAACTGTATCTGCGCAATTTCCTTTTTACTCAAAGTAACCAGAAATTCCTTGTCCTGATTGTTTCGTTTTAATGAAACCTTCACTTCATCATTCGGGCGTTTGGTTGCAATGATGCTGTTTAAATCTAAAAACGAATTAATTCCTTTATTGTCGATCTTATAAATAATATCTCCTTTTTTTAGACCTGCATGTTCGGCACCCGAATTTTTTGTAACGCTTTCTACATAAAATCCCTGTTTAAAATTCAATTTGTTTTCGGCAGCAACCTGACTGTTAATTTCGTAACCCTGAACACCCAAAATTCCTTGTTGAACTTTTCCGTATTCCATTAAATCGTTCACAATTTTTCGAGTAATGTTTGATGGAATCGCAAACGAATAACCTACATAAGATCCCGTTGCAGAAGAAATCATGGTGTTGATACCAATTAAATCGCCATTTCCGTTAACCAATGCACCGCCCGAATTTCCCGGATTCACAGCAGCATCGGTCTGAATAAAAGATTGAATTCCGTTTTCTGATAAATTCCGTGCTTTGGCAGATACAATTCCGGCAGTAACGGTTGATGTTAAATTGTACGGATTTCCCACCGCCAAAACCCAATCGCCCACACTAATGGCATCAGAATCTGCAAAGGCTGCAAAAGGTAGTTTTTCATTGGTATCAATTTTTAATAATGCAATATCCATTTTAGAATCAGTTCCAATCAACTTTGCTTTAAAAGTACGGTTGTCGTTCAAAGTAATTTCCAGCTCGCTTGCATTTTGTATTACGTGGTTGTTGGTTACAATGTATCCGTCTTCAGAAATAATCACACCAGAACCTGTACCAACCTGTGCGTAGGTTTTATTTCCGCCCTGATATCCGTAAAAATATTCCATAATTGGGTTTCGCGGCGCATTTCTAAAAGATACATTTTTAACGTGCACAACCGCATGTATGGTTTTTTCAGCTGCGAGTTTAAAATTTGGTGCTTCAAAAGCAGTATTTGCAACATTTCTAAATGGTGCAGTTGTTGTTATTGTGTTTGAATTGTTCAAGAAAGAATCATGCTCAAAAAACAATTTGTACGACCCCAAAGTTACAACACCACTTAACAACGATGTTGCTAAAATAGTTCCTATATTTTTCATGTTTAAATAGAATGTTTGTTTATTTAACATTAAAATTAAAAGATGTTTAAATAACAAAAAAGCAGTTTAACGCATGTTAACACAACTTAACGAAGCTTTAATAATTGTATATTTGTAGTATGAAAAACGTAACTTTTTTTAAATATCAGGGAACAGGAAACGATTTTGTAATGATTGATAATCGCACGGAGTTTTTCCCGAAGAGAAATGTAGAATTGATTGAAAAATTATGCAACCGAAGATTTGGAATTGGTGGCGACGGATTGATTTTATTGGAAAATGATCCAACTGCCGATTTTAAAATGGTGTATTATAATGCCGATGGTAACGAAAGTACCATGTGCGGGAATGGCGGACGTTGTATTGTATCGTTTGCTCATTTTTTAGAAATTTTTTCAAAGGATACTACTTTCAATGCGATAGACGGTTTGCATCATGCTACGATTGATCAAAACGGAATTGTTGCATTACAGATGATCGATGTTGCAAAAGATACCATTAAAAAAGATACTGAATTTACGTTTTTGTTTACCGGATCTCCGCATCACGTTGCAATGGTAAACGATATTCAGAATTTTAATGTTTTTGATAACGGAAAAAATATTCGTTACAGCGACCAATATAAACCCGGCGGAACGAATGTGAATTTTGTTGAACAGTTAAGTACTGATTCTTTTAAAATCAGAACTTATGAACGCGGAGTGGAAGACGAAACTTTGTCTTGCGGAACAGGAGCAACAGCTGTGGCAATTGCTATGAACAATTTAGGTAAAACGGCAGCTGACAAAATAACTATTCAGGTACAAGGTGGTGATGTGCAGGTTTCTTTCGATCAAAACCAAGAAAAATATTACAACGTAATGTTAACCGGTGCTGCCAAACAGGTTTTTAAAGGAGAAATTTCTATCGATTAAATATGTTTTTAAAAGGAAATCAAGTTTATTTGCGCGCCTTGGAACCCGAAGATTTATCGTTTTTGTACGAAATTGAAAACGATGAAACCTTATGGGAAGTCAGTAATACGCAAACACCTTATTCTAAATGGTTGTTGAAAAATTATCTAGAAAACAGTCATCAGGATATTTACGAAGCCAAACAACTTCGATTAGCAATAGTAGAAAATCATTCAGGAAATTTAATCGGATTAATTGATCTTTATGATTTCGATCCTAAAAACAGCAGGGTAGGATTGGGCATTGTTGTTAAAAATCCTTCCGAAAGAAATAAAGGTTTTGGCAGCGAATCGGTAAAACTGCTTTTGGGTTATGCGTTTCAGGTTTTAAACGTGCATCAAATATTTGTTAATGTTGCCGAAACAAATAGTGCTAGTATCAAGCTTTTTTCTAATTTTGGATTTCAAAAAATCGGAGTCAAAAAGCAATGGAACAAAATAGGTTCTGTGTATGTTGATGAAACCCTGTATCAATTAATAAATCCTTTAAATGAAAATTAATAAATTAGTAAGCTATGTTTCTGTTGCTTTAATATTCATAGCATTAATATTTGGTTATACCCTTTACCGCAAGGCTTTTACGGCGAATACCAATTTTTCTGAAAAAAGTATATACATTCTTGTTCCAACCGATGCAACGCATGCGCAGGTACAGGATTCGTTAAAAAAATATGTAAAAAATTACGAATCGTTAGAAAATTTGTTTTCTAAATTGGGAGAATCGGCTACGGTTGAACCAGGAAGATATCTTATTGAAAAAGGTTATAGTAATTACCGCATCATAAAATCGTTACGCCACAACGTTCCGGTTAAGCTTACGTTTAATAATCAGGAAACACTGCAAAAATTGTTAGAACGTATTTCTTCACAAGTAGAACCAGATATTGCCGATTTGTATCAGTCATTTACCGAACCTGCGTTTTTACAGGAAATGGGTATGACAAAAGACAATGTTTTGGCTATGTGTATGCCAAATACGTATGAGGTTTATTGGAATAGTTCTCCTTTAAAAATTAGAAATTTATTGCAAAAATCGTATCAGAGGTTTTGGAACGATGAACGTAAAGCAAAAGCAAAAGCATTGAATTTATCCCCGGTTGAAGTTTCGTCATTGGCAGCAATTGTTCAAAAAGAAACGGCAAAAGTAGACGAACGTCCGCGTGTTGCCGGAGCTTATTTAAACAGATTGAACAGAGATATGCTTTTACAGGCAGATCCAACGGTTGTTTTTTCCAAGAAAGTCTTAAGTAACGATTTTGAACAAGTTATAAAACGTGTTTATTTGAAAGATTTGGTTTTAGATCACCCGTTCAATACCTATAAATACAAAGGTGTTCCAAAAGGATTAATCGCAATGCCCGACGAAAGCTCGATTGATGCCGTACTAAATGCAGAAAAACACAATTACATTTATTTTTGTGCAAGTGTAGAACGCATGGGCTATCACGAATTTGCAAGCACTATTGAAGAACATGCAGCAAACCGAGATAAATACACGACTTGGTTAACAAAGAATAATATAAAATAAAAAAGAGGCTTTCAAAGCCTCTTTTTTATTAATTCAATTTTTCAACTGTTTCTCTCCAGATATCCAATTCAGGAATTCCCGGTTTACGTTTTCCAAAGAACTGAACAATAATATCGCCCATTTCGTTGAAAACCTCAATTGCAGTAACTACACCGTCTTCGGTTGGTTTGCGAACAACCCAAGTTTGTGCAATTTTACTCATATCTAAATGCAGGTTAAAATCAGGATCCATGATGTTGTACCATTCTTGGTGCCACATAGTTTTGCGTACGCGACCTGTGTGAATCTGAATATTTCCTTTATTGCCAACAAAAACCATAATTGGTGTTTTTTCTTTAGCAACTTCTTCTAACATGGTTACAATTCCGTCTTTAGAAATTTGTTTTGCATGAAAATCAGACGGAGCCAAACGTAATGCCTGTGTACGGCTAACGCCAAATTTACGCATCATCATAAAAAAGTCGTGCGTATCTTTTAGTTCTAACCAAGCTTGTTTAAATCCTTCAACATCGATTTCATTGTCTGGTTTTTCGTCTAAATTTAATTCGTAAGCTTCCGATGTTTCAAACGGTTGCTGATCTTCGCTTTTGTATTTTTCAACCAAAGCTTCAAAAGCTTCCACATTACTATCGGCAGTTAAAAATATTTTGTGGATTGCTTCGCCGTCTTTTCCAAAAAACTGAATGCTTCTTGATGTTCCGCGAGCATTTTCTTCAATAACAGAAAAAACTTTTTTCCAGTGTGATAAAAAGATTCTTAAATCGATATCTTCATTTACGAACAAACCTGCATGCGGATTAGAAAAATCTGCGTTTGCATAAATTCCTTTACGTTCGTGTACACACTCTTCGTTACGAGTTAAAGCCATAACTTTACCTAACGATTCTATTTCGGCAAGCATTTCTTTAAATTCCGGACGTAAACGGGTAACGTTGCTGCCAATGTTTGTTGCCAATAATTCCATTTCGCTAACACCTAATTTTTGTGCGGCGTTGCGTATTCTTAAATGAGGTTGCTCTTGTTTAAGCGCGTCCCATTGGGTTTTTAAACTTTCAGTTGTATTCATTGTTGATTAGATTTATCCGAATAATATAATTGGTTGTTGGTTTTCGGGATGAGGTGTAATGATGCAGGGATACTGATAAACGCGCGAAATACGTTCTTGTGTAAGTACTTTTTTGGGTTCATCGAACATTTCAATAGAACTTTTGTTCATTAAAATTAATCGGTCTGCAAATTGAGAGGCAATGTTTAAATCGTGCAAAACAACCAGTGCCGAATTGTTCTGATTTGTGAATTCTTTGATTAAATGAAGCGTTTTAAACTGATGCGCTACATCAAGATTATTCAAAGGTTCATCTAACAAAAGCAGTTTGTTTTCGATATTGTTTTCAAGCTGGGCAAAAACGCGGGCTAAATGCAAACGCTGTTTTTCACCACCCGAAAGTTGTTCGTATTCACGATCGGTTAAATGACTGGTTTCGGTCTTCGCCATCCATTTTTCTACAATCTCCAAATCACTTAAATCGGCTTCGGTTTTAAAATAAGGATAACGCCCCATTAAAACGATTTCTTCGTTCTTTAAGTTGATTTCGTTTGATTGATGTTGAGAGAATTTGGCTCTGTGTAAAGGAATTTCGCTTCGTTTATAACTTTTAACATCTTTATCTTTAAATGAAAAATGTTTGGTTTTATATTGAATTTCGTTCGCAACACAGCTTAAGAATGTAGATTTTCCGGCTCCGTTTGGACCTACAATGGCGATTAATTCTCCTTTGTTTATCTCTAAATTAATATCTTTTAAAAGAAATCGATCTTTAACTTGAAAGCTTAAATCGTGAATTTTTATCATTTTAATTTTCTTTTATAATTAATTAAGATCGAAATAAATACAGGCGCACCCATAATTGCAGTTAAAATGCCAATTGGGAGTTCGGCAGGAACCACAATAGTTCTACTAATGGTATCGGCAATTAACATAACAACCGCACCTAAAAGCATTGATAAAGGTAGTAAAATATTGTAATTAGAATTAAAAACAAATCTTAAAATATATGGAACTACTAAACCAACAAAGCCAATTGTTCCGTTGAAAGCTACCACGCAGCCTACCATTAACGAGACAATAATAATGATTTCGCGTTTGGTTTTTTCGATATCGAACCCTAAATGAGCAGCTTCTTTTTCGCCCAGCATTAAAGCATTTAGAATTTTACCTTTTGATAGTAAACGAATGCTACCTATTAATACCACGATGAAAACCAAGCAGACTTTCCACCAGTTTGATCCGGCTAAACTTCCCAAAGACCAAAAAGTGATGTTACGTAATTCTTCTTCTGTAGAAATGTAGGTTAAAAAACCTGTTACAGCACCTGTTAATGCTGTAATTGCAACCCCTGACAACAACAAAATTAGAATGTGTGTTTTACCGTTTGATGTTGCCATTTTGTAAACAAACCACATAGTTAACAGTGCGCCAATAAACGCCATAACGCTTAATAAAACATAACGGAAAAATGCCGGAAGCAAATGCATTACAGCAGATCCAAAAACAATGGTTAAAGCGGCAAATAATACTGCACCAGAAGTAATTCCGATTAAATCGGGCGATGCCAATGGGTTTTTAAACAATCCTTGTAAACATGTTCCGCTAATTGCCAAGGCAGCTCCGGTTAAAATAGCCATTAATATTCGCGGAATACGCAATTCTATCAATACAAAAGAATCGGCTGTATGTGTGTTTGTATTAAAATAGGTGCTTACAATTTCAAATACCGAATGGTTGAAATCATAAGCACCTAGATATAATGCCGTTACTAAAGCAACAAGTAATACAATAAAGAACGAGACTTTGTAAACAGCAACTTTTTTCTTCATTATTGTAATTTATTATGTAATT
>Ga0213829_1001169_pt1 | contig 19714 bp, 14 predicted proteins | sample MC6MC0896MG_FD_180665 | JGI IMG/M metagenome (GOLD analysis project Ga0213829, IMG submission 180665) | Enriched soil aggregate microbial communities from Iowa State University, Ames, United States - MC6-MC0896-MG | ecosystem: Environmental > Terrestrial > Soil > Unclassified | place: USA: Iowa...
GCCCCAGGCCCACAATCGCCTGGATGATCGACTCATCATCACTTCCAACCAGATTGTTCAGAAAGCTCCTGTCTATCTTCAGGCCATCGAAGGGAAAGCTGCGCAAATAACTCAGTGAAGAATACCCCGTGCCGAAGTCATCCATGGCAATGCGCAGGCCAAGGCGCTTCAAGGTTTGCATCAGCTCCAGTGCGCTGGGGGCGTCTTCGAGCATGACGTTTTCGGTAATCTCCAGTTCTACCCGGGCAGGCGCGATGCCCGAGTTGTGCAGGGCTTTCTGCACGCGTTCTATGAGATTGCCTCGCTTGAATTCACTGGGTGAAAGATTGATCGACACAAACAAATGTTCCGGCCAGCGTGCGGCGCAGCGGCAGGCGGTGTCGATGACCCAGTCACTCAAGGAGAGGATCAGCCCGGATTCTTCAGCAATGGGGATGAACGTATCGGGAGGTATCAGACCGCGCTCAGGATGTTGCCACCGGACCAAGGCTTCGGCGCCGACCATCTGCCCGTCCGAGATACGGTAACGCGGTTGGAAATGCAGTCGAAGTTCTCCGTGCTTGATGGCGTAGCGCAGATCGCTTTCCAGACGGCGCCGCTCGATAATTCGGGCGTTCATATCCCCGGCATAGAATCGCCAGGTGTTGCGACCTCCCGCCTTGGCTTCGTACAACGCGATATCGGCATACCGTAGCAGCTCGGTCGCTTCGCAAGCGTCATTTGGCGCCATGGCGATGCCGATACTGGCGCTGACAAACACTTCCTGTTCATGGATCTGTATCGGCTGCTCGATGGACTCGATGAGACGGCGACACAGCGCCTCGACTTCCTCCTGGGAGCTGACATCGGTGAGGATCAGTACAAACTCGTCCCCTCCAATCCGGGCGACAAGGTCGCCGTGGCGAACACAATCTGCCAGGCGGCTCGACACCTGGTTAAGCACCAGATCACCTGCAGCATGCCCTAGCAGGTCATTCACCGGCTTGAATCGATCAAGGTCGAGACTGAGCATGACCAAGGGTTGCTCGACTGTCGGCATAGCTTTGAGTTTGCCATCAAGAAACTCCTGCAGTCGGGTCCTGTTGGGAAGTCCGGTCAGGGCATCATGTTGTGACAGGAATTCGATTCTTCGACGGGCTTCAACCTCCTCCGTGACGTCGGTAGCTGTTCCCCGGAAGCCGCCACTGGCCATTGCTCGCGCCGAAAGTCGGGTGATTCGCTCCTGGCCATTTGTATCGACGTAGCGACACTGAACACTGATGTCCGGACGACGGTTTGGAATGCTGAGCCACTGCGATAATGTGCCTAGTTCCGTGTGCAGCAGATCATCCATCGCCGCGCCAATCCATGCCTCCCTGGAAAGGCCCGTGACAGCTTCAAACCGCTCGGACAGATAAGTGAAGCGCCAGCCACCATCCATTTCCCATACCCAATCCGAGCTGGCCTCGACCACATCGCGAAAGCGCGCCTCACTGGTGGCGAGGTTGGCCTGGCTGCTTCGCAGCGATAAATAGCTGGCGTCCAGCGCCTGCGCGGCGGCGGTCGTACGGCGCAAGATGACCAAAATCATCAGGCACACCAACAGCGCAGCGAAGCCCAACAGGGGCAAACCCAGCGCCAGTAATTGCAGGCCTGGTTTGTGCGGACTCCAGTGCAGACTGCCTGCGGCACCGGACTCGCCCAAGGGGTAACCAGACACCAGGGGGCCTTCGTCGGGAGTGGCCATGTGCAGGCCATCTACCCCAAAATCCCGGCCTATGGCTGCGAGCTTGGCGCTGTCGAGAATGTCGACGAAAATCAACACCGATGCCGACCTGTCATCCGCCAGAACCGTCGGATCGGTTCCCGGCGTGATTGCCGCTGCGGCGACCAAGGCTGGTATGCCTCCAACATTGATGAAGGTCGTCGTCGGTGTTTCGGTTTCCGCGCCCTCACGGGCCTTTTCGAGAATCCCGTCGACGGACTGCTCGAGCCATTGTTCGATTTCAACTGACGCCATCTCTCCCTTGACCAAGGAATAAACGGTGCGGTTGACATCGTTGACGACAAACACGCCCTGAAATCCAAAGTCGGTAAAAAGTGTCGTCCCGACATTTTGTCTGACGTACGCCCAGTCCGGGTCTACCTCGATATGCAAGTGCTTGTAGGCATCACCCCAAAATGCGTAATCCTTGACGGTCGAGCGCAGGGATTTTTCCAGCGATTCCACGGCTTTCTTCGTGTAGAACGCACTGTCGACCTCCTTCGCTTGATCCAGATTCTGCGCAACATAAACCAATGAACAGCAGGCGAGGAAGAACACCCCGGCCAGAAGACCCACAAACTTGAACAGCGAAGCGCGGGTCAGGGCCACGCTTGAGCGATTGGTGGGAGAACAAAGGATGGGGGGGAGATCGTTAGGCATACATTCCCGCTAATTATTGAGGCAAGGCATTTGCATACCGGGGTATCGGCAGTCTGCGCGAAATAGTGAGCGTCCGTACGTCGCGCCAGGCTGACCTGCCAAGCCCGCCGCCTTGATCGATAGCAACAATGCGCATGCACTGCGAGAACTGGCCGATGCGGCCTGCAGTCACCCCCTTGAAGACTCGATCCCCCGCGAACTGAATCAAAAGGAACCCACTGCCCACTATTGCGTTACGCTGGGTCGGCCATCACGGCACCAACATAAGGGCCCGGTATGCAATTGCATGAAGCGATAGATCTGAAAGAAGCGTATTCGGTCAGCGGCGCCAACAAGGCGGTTCAGGAAGGTTGGAAATTATTGGCCATTGCACCCGGTGCGAATGGTGTGACTTACGTCCTTGGCAAGTCGGCCGAGAAGGACAAACCCAAGCCGCCTGCAGTGCCTGCTTGAGGCAAACGCGTCCGCGATGCGGGCTATGCGGCGGTCCCTTTTCCTGGGGACCGCATTCCTGTCGATATGCCCACCGTCTACCTTAAGGAATCCTGGCCTGGCAGGCATAACCGAGTGAATGCCTGGATATCACAGCTTAGTCCTGGCTCCGCTTACTGTCCCAATATGCCAAGAAACTGTCCCGCCGCGCCCATAGTCTGTTGCCCGAGATATCTACTATAGGACCTGTCCCCCCGAGGGACCATTACCTATACCGGGTACACATCTTGCGCACCGCCGTACAAGCACGGATTGGAGACAACAATGACAAAAATCGCCGACATCCCGAACACCCCTGCATCAGCCTCTCCCTCGGCACCGAACATTATCCGGTCGTCGGTGCGACAGCATTCGATCAAGGTAGAACTTTGCACACCCACCATCGGCGCAGAGCTCAGCAACGTCAGCCTTGTCGACGCGGCCCAGGATCCGGAACTGATCGCGCAAATCCGGGCACTGTGGCTCAAACACAAAGTGTTGTTCTTTCGCGACCAGGACATCACGCCTATGGAGCAACAGCACTTCGCCGCGCAATTCAGCGAACTGGAAGCCCATCCCCTGGCGCCGAGCCATCCGGAGGCGGACAAGCTGCTGATGCTGTACCGCAATCTCGATCCTGGCAAGCCCAAGAGTTATGTCGAAAAGGCCAGTCGCGAAAACCTCTGGCATGCCGATGTCACCTACAAGAAGGCGCCTCCCCGCGGCGCGGTATTGCGCTGCGAACTGGGTCCGGAGACCGGCGGCGATACACTGTTTTCCAACATGGTGATGGCCTACGACAATCTGCCCGACGCCATCAAGCAGCGGATCGAGGGCTTGTATGCCAAGCACAGCGCCGAGCAGACCTTCGGTGCCCAGTTGCCCCGCGATGAACGTCACGCGATGGCCCTGAAGACCCCAGGCGCTGAACACCCGGTGGTGCTTATCCACCCTGAGACGGGTGAAAAGGTGTTGTTCGTCAACTCGGCGTTCACCACCCATTTCTCGAATTTCTTCAACTTCAAGGACGTCCGTTACGGCCAGGACTTCATGCCCGAGGCTCATCATTTGATGAACTACCTGATCTCCCAGGCCGCCATTCCGGAATATCAGGTACGCCTGAAGTGGCGCACCAACACCGTTGCCATGTGGGACAACCTGCAAGTCCAGCACTACGCGGTGGCGGACTACGGCAATGCGCCAAGAAAAATGCTGCGCGCCACCCTCGCGGGCACCCCGCTGACCTGACCCTGACTGCCTGCACCCGACAAGCCGGGCACCCGACCATCAGCGATGGCCGGGCGATGCTGGCCGCCGAAACATTCTCGATCACAACAACAATCAATGGAGAACGCTATGCTCTACGAACTCGTCGACACCGCCGTCATCGATGGCGAATCCCTGCCCTGGATTCCGTTTACCCCCTATGCGGATAACGTCCTGCTCAAGTACTTCAAGCTCGACCCGATCCGTGGCGAATGGATCGTCATGATGAAGGCGCCGATCGACATGCAACTGCCCCGGCACCACCACACGGGGACGGTGATGGTCTACACCTTTGAAGGCCAGTGGAAATACAAGGAGCATGACTGGGTCGCCGGCCCGGGCAGCATCGTGTACGAGACGGCCGGTTCGACTCACACACCGGAAGTCGTCAGTACCGGTAGTGGCGACGGCTATGTGCTCACGCTGGTTCAGGTCAATGGCGATCTCGCGTTTCTGGATGAGAACGACAACATTGTCGCACTCGAAAACTGGAAGTCCGGGCTCCAGCGCTATCTCGACTATTGCGAGCAGCATGACATCGCGCCGAAAGATCTCACGGCATTCAACTGATCCGGGTTCCAGGAGAACTCCCGGCATCCCTCCATTCGAGGGGGAGCCGGGACAGTAACCTGATCGCAAACATCCAGGGGAGGAAAACAGGCTGTCCCGGTTCGCGGTCTTGACGTGGAATCTGACAGAACGCCCTGTCCGCTCCCCGATCACAGACTTATGAACGGAGCGATGCCATGCAGGGCTTGATGATGCACAAGCAGTTGTTGATTTCCTCACTCATAGAGCATGCCGACCGCCACCATGGCGATACGCAGATCGTGTCCCGCAGGGTTGAGGGTGATATCCATCGCTACACCTTCCGTGACTGCCACCGTCGCGCGCGCCAGATGGCCAGCGCGCTGACCAGCCTGGGTGTGCAGCCCGCCGACCGGATCGGCACGCTGGCCTGGAACGGCTATCGTCACCTGGAGTTGTACTACGGCGTTTCCGGCATGGGCGCCGTCGTGCACACCATCAACCCTCGCCTGCATGAAGACCAGGTGGCCTACATCGCCCATCATGCCGAAGATCAGTACCTCTTCTTCGACCTGACCTTCCTGCCGCTGATCAAACTCATCGCTGGCCGCTGCAATACGGTCAAGGCGTTTATCGCCATGACCGATCACACCCACATGCCCAAAGACGCCGGCATCGACAACTTGCTGTGCTATGAAGATCTGCTGCAACAGGGATCTGCCGACTACGTCTGGCCGATGCTCGACGAGGATGCCGCCAGTACGCTGTGCTACACCTCGGGCACGACGGGCAACCCGAAAGGCGTCCTGTACAGTCATCGTTCATCGCTGCTGCATACCTATGCCGCCGCGCTGCCGGATGCCCTGAACTGTTCGGCCCGCGACGTGATCCTGCCGGTGGTGCCTATGTTTCATGTCAACGCCTGGGGGCTCCCGTACATCGCGTGCATGGTCGGGGCCAAGCTGGTACTTCCCGGGCCTGCGCTGGACGGCAAATCGCTATTCGAGTTGCTCGAAGCGGAGCAGGTTACGCTTTCCGCCGGCGTACCGACGGTCTGGCAAGGGCTCCTTGGGCACCTGGAGCAAACAGGCCAGCATTTCTCCAGCATGAAACGCACCATCATCGGGGGCGCAGCCTGCCCCACGGCCATGCTGCACAGGTTTCAGGAGATCTACGGCGTGGCGGTGTTGCACGTCTGGGGGATGACTGAGTTGAGCCCGATCGGAACCATTGGCACCCTGAAGGCCCGGCACCTTGCCATGTCCCCGGCAGCGCGCAATGCCGTGCAATCCAAACAAGGCCGGGCAGTGTTTGGCGTCGACATGAAGATCGTCGGTGCCGATGGCCTGGAACTGCCTTGGGATGGCGCGACGTCGGGTGACCTGATGGTGCGTGGCCCTTGGGTGGTGCACGATTACTTCAGAAGCGAAGGCGACTGTTCGCCGTTGCTCGAACACTCAGGCCAGGCATGGTTCCCCACCGGTGATGTCGCGACCATCGATGTCGATGGTTTCATGCAGATTACCGACCGCAGCAAGGATGTAATCAAGTCGGGTGGAGAGTGGATCGGTTCCATCGACCTGGAAAACATTGCGATGACCCATCCTGCAGTCTCCCAGGCTGCATGCATCGCCGCGAAACACGCGAAGTGGGATGAACGCCCCTTGCTGGTCGTCGTCAGGAAAGCGCAGTCAGCACTGACGCAGGAAGAATTGCTGGCCTTTTATGAAGGCAAGATTGCCAAGTGGTGGACGCCGGATGATGTGGTCTTCGTCGACACGATTCCACTGGGCGCTACGGGCAAGGTCCTGAAGAACCGTCTGCGCGAGCAGTTCGGTGATCATTTGCTGGTCAAGGCTGTCGGCTGAGCGTAGCAGGGAAACAACTCAGCCCTGTCCATGTGCAATGGCAGGGCTGACGTTGCGGCAGATTCCAGTTTCGTTCGCCCTGCCATTGCACTGACGATATCAAGGGGTTAAGCGTGCCTCTTGCTCAGACACCCTGTCGCTGGACACCCACTGCTCCAGAAACTCCAGAAGCAATTCGTTGACCTGAGCGGGGCTTTCTTCTGCGGCGCTATGACCCACACCGGGCAGCAAAACCTTTTTGCGCAGTGCGGGTAGATAGGCGTCCATCCGGTCGTAGAGATCACGGATTTCGACCGGTTCCATGGAAGGGTCGGCAGCACCACCGATGAACAGGCTCGGCTGGTTGACCTTCGCGCCGTCGAGAAACGCGGTGATTTCCCAATTGCGGTCGCGACAGCGGTAATAGTTGAGTGCACCGGTAAACCCCGTACGCGTGTACTCGGCGACGTAGTAGTCGAGCGACCGCGGGCTCAGCCAGGACGGAAACGCCCCTTGCGGCTCGGTGAAGGCATTGAGAATCGGCTCACCGGCCTCGACGAACAGACGCCAGCGTTCGGCACCGACGGCGCTGCCGGAAATCGAGTAGAAGACGCTGCTCAAGGTCTTGCGCGGATCATGGGCCAACTCGCGATCCGGCGTGTCGAGCTGCTGGAAATACAGGTGGTGGTAGACCCTACCTTTCGCCATGGCCTGCAAACCCACGGTGGGTTTGACCTTGCCCCGCGGCGGTACCGGTGTGTTGAGCATCGCCAGGCCACGAAACAGATCGGGCCGCAACATGGCCGCCGCCTGGGCCACCCAGGCGCCCAAGTCATGCCCAACGATGACCGCTGACGTTTCACCCAAGGCCGCCATCAAACCCACCATGTCGCCGACGGCCTGGCTCATGTCATAGGCTTCAATGGGATCGGGACGGTCCGATTGCCCGAACCCCCTTTGATCGGGCACGACAACTCGATAGCCAGCCGCGGCCAATGCCATGATCTGGCGCCGCCACATGTACCAAAGGTAAGGGAAACCGTGGAGCAGGATGACGAGCGGGCCCTGCCCCTCGTCGATGTAATGCATGCGGATGCCATTGAGTTCGGCAAAGCAGTGGTTGAATGCATCAGGATCGTCGGCATCCACCTGCGCCATTGCAGCGAGCGGCTGACCGATACGCATTGACGTGCACGTATCCATTATCTACCTCCATCTTATCAGTTGTGGGCCTGAAGGTAGCGCTGAGAGGGGGCCCCGCACCGAGCTTCACAGGACACAATCTTGTGAAATCGGGACAGAGCGAACGTCTCGCAGGTGCGTCTCCCGCCGTCGGTTGAGGCCTGCCGGCAATGTCCCAATATGCTAAGAAATTATCCCACCATGCCAATAGCGGCGCGCTGGTGCTCCCTACAATGGGACTGCTCTGCGATACACCAGACCAAGGCTGAAGATCGCTAGCGCTAGCAGCACTTGCGCGAGCGCCGTCTTCTCGCTCATTACATCTTCGATGAAAAAGAAACGCCGCCATCGTCCGAGGGAGATCCTGCGCATGCCCAAGCTTGTTCGCGTCGCCGTCTTGACCAAATACCTGGAAGTCACCCAGGACCTGGGATTGAACCCGCGTGACGTACTGGCAGTTGCCGGCCTGAACAAGGCTCAACTGCAAAGCCCGGACTATCGCGTTCCGATTGATGCTGCCGTGCGCCTGCTGGAAGAGTCGGCCGCCGCCAGCGGTTGCCAGACCTTCGGCCTGCGCATGGCCGAGTTACGCCAGCTTTCGGACTTCGGTGTCGTCAGCCTGCTGCTCAGCCAGCAGCGCACCCTGCGCGACGCCTTGCAGGTGATGCAGCGCTACCGTCATCTGATGAACGATTCCCTGGGAATCTTCGTTGAAGAGGCCGGCCGGATGGTGATCATCCGTGCAGAGATGGTCACCGAATCCTTGCTGCCCAATCGCCAGACCACGGAGCTGGTCATTGGCGTGCTGTTCCGCTTGTGCTCGACACTGCTCGGTTCACAGTGGCGCCCCTACAGCGTCAATTTCATGCACCAGCCACCAGACAGCCTGCACCTGCACCGACGCCTGTTCGGTTGCAGTCTGGAATTCGGCAGCGAGTTCAACGGCATCGTTTGCTCCGACGCCAGTTTCGACAGGATCAATCCCAATGCCGACCCGGCCATGGCCCGTCATGCCCAAGCCTACATCGATTCGTTGCAGGGCGATGACAGCACCTCGATGCTGTTCGAGGTGCGCAAGGCCATCTACCTGTTGTTGCCCATGGGGCGCGCCACCCTCGAGCAGATCGCCCTGTCGCAGGGCATGAACGTGCGCACCTTTCAACGCCGCCTGCAGGACGACGGCTGTGTCTTCAACGACCTGATCAATGACGTGCGCCGCGACCTGGCGCTGCGTTATCTGGAGAACCCGAACAACTCGATGAGCCGCATCGCCGACATGTTCGGCTTCTCCATGGCCAGCTCCTTTACCCGCTGGTTCGTCAACCAGTTCGGCATGCCACCGGCGGCATGGCGTAGCGCGCAGAAACAGTCCGGTCTATGCGCAGAGCGTGCCGCGGTTCCTGGCATCCTGCACTAAGCTTCGCAGGACACAATTTTGCGAAATCGGGACACGAAGGAAGTCATGTATACCCTGACGCGCAGTGCCAGCCTTACCGACTATGAACAGGTTGCCCGTTCAGTGGGGCTCGATCCTTTTCGTATGCTGCGGATGGCCAAGCTGCCGGCCGGTGCCCTCGACGATCCGAATATCATGATCAGCAGCGATTCGGTCGGGTGGCTGCTGGAAGAGTCAGCCCGATTGTCCGGTCAGGAGGCTTTCGGCCTGCTGCTCGCCGAAAAGAGACACCTGTCCAACTTTGGCATGCTGGCGCTGCTTATCCGCGAAGAGCCAACCCTGCGCGCCGCCTTGCAATCCTGCTTTCGCTATACGCGACTGCATAACGCCGGTGTGCAATTGTGGCTTGAGGATGCAGGCGATCTGACCCTGCTGCATGTGGGTGTGAACATGCAGGGCCATCATGGCGTCTGGCGCCAGGCGATTGAACAGGCAACCGGCATTATCCTGCGCACGTTGTGCATTCTGAGCGGCTATACCTTCCGGCCGGTAAGGGTCAGTTTTACGTACGAGCCCCCTTCCAGCCTTGAAGTACACCACCGCGTGTTGGGCACCGCGATCGAGTTCTCTCAGGAGTTCAACGCCATTGTGTGCCGCGGGCGCGAGCTGGATATGGCCATACCTGAGGCGGACCCGGCGCTGCATCGCGAAGTGAAGCGATCGCTGGACATGCAATTGGCTAACCTGCCCGACGAGCCGACGCAGCAGGTACGCCAGATCGTCAAGATGCTGCTGCCCAGCGGACTGTGTGCCGTCGATGCGGTTGCCCAGCACCTTGGCATGCACCGACGCACTCTTAACCGCCACCTGGCGACTGAGGGTGAGAGTGTCACCACGATCATCAACGCCGTACGGGCTGAGCTCGCCGAAGAGTATCTGGCCAACAGCAAACGTCGATTGTATGAGGTGGCCGACCTGCTCGGCTTTTCCTCGGCCGGTGATTTTTCACGCTGGTTCCGCGGCCAGTTTGGCAAGACACCTTCGAATTGGGCCGCGTCCTATCAAGCGAGCAAGGCAGCTATCAGCCCAAAGACTTCACAGGTGATCCCCGGCTGGCACCGGGCGGGCAGCCCGTGATGCGTTTGAAGGCGCGGCTGAAAGCGGCTTGAGAGGTGTAACCGAGGTTCTGCGCCACGGTGTCGATGGGGAGCCTGTCCTGGATCAGCCACTGACTGGCAAGGCGCATCCTCAACTCGGTGGCATAGCGCAGTGGCGGCGTTCCAATGGTTGCCTGGAAGCGTTCCGCAAAGACGGAGCGCGATGAATTGCACTCCTCTGCCAACTCCGACACTGTCCAATTGCGGCCCGGGTGGCGATGGAGCGCCAGAATGGCGCGGGCCAGCCTGGGGTCACGCAACGCTGCGACCAAACCCGACGCATAGTCACAGCCACATTCAACCCAACCCCGTACGATCATCGCCGCGACCACGTCGGCGAGACGGGCAAGAATCCCGGCGAAGCCGATGCGGCCAGAGCAGATTTCTCCTTTCATGGCGGCAAGGATCGGCAGGAGCCCAGGGTAACGATCGCTCGTGGCATCGACGGCCATCAGGCCCGGCATCAACGGCCCCAGCCCCTGCATACCGCCAAGATCGAACTGCATGCAGCCGTAAAAAAGAATGGCGCTGGGAATGGCACTGGTTGTAGGGCACAGGTTGACGGCGCTGACGGTGTCGCCCAACGGCGCCGACTCGAAGCAACTGATGTCCCGGGTCGATTCCTCCGGGCTGGACAGCAGCTGATGCGCCGCGCCCTGGGGCAGGAACACCGCATTCCCTGCGGACAATTCATGCAGCACGCCATCTTCCGTGCGCAGCACCGCAGAGCCGACAGCGAGATAGTGGAAGTAGGCATGTCCAGGCCGGGCGTTCAAGCTGATGCCGAACGATGGACCGGTCTGGATGCGACGGTACTGGACGCCACGCAGGCGCATGCCGGTCAGCAATTCGCTGATGAGATCGGAAGAAAGGGCGAAATGCTCAGACATGTATATTCCGGGGTTTTGATCAATAACTACAGACGCTCCATCATAGATCATCCTGATTTTGACGCATAGACTTTGTGCTCGCGTCAACTTTAGGGAGATATGTGTAATGAACAGCAGCGTGTGTGACACCAGATCCGATACCGATCAGGGGAGTCTTGATGAGGCAGAGCCGAAGGTACCGGCGTGGATGGCGGTGTTCTCGCTGGCAATGGGTGTGTTCGGATTGCTGACGGCGGAGTACCTTCCGGCCAGTCTGCTGACGCCCATGGCCACCGACCTGGGTGTGTCCGAAGCGATCGCGGGACAAGCGGTGACGGTGACCGCCGTCGTGGCACTGTTTGCTGGATTGCTGGTACCAGGTTTCACGCGAACCCTTGACCGACGCACAGTGCTTTTAGGGTTTTCAGTCCTCATGATCGCTTCCAACCTGTTGGTTGCCTTGTCGTCCAGCATCTGGGTGCTAATGGTCATGCGCGTTCTGCTGGGGGTGGCACTGGGTGGTTTTTGGTGCATGGCCGCGGCCGTCGCAATGCGTTTGGTCCCGGCCTCGCTGCTTCCCCGCGCGCTGTCGATCATTTTCAGTGGTATTGCAGTAGGAACGGTCGTCGCGGTCCCGCTCGGTAGCTACCTTGGCGGACTGTACGGCTGGCGCTCCGCGTTCCTCGCCGCTGCGGCCGTGGGCGGCATTACCCTGCTCTTCCAGTGGTTCACCCTGCCACACATGGCGCCGCGCAGTCCGGCACGACTCAGAACTGTGCTGGACGTGCTCATGCGTCCCGGCATTGCCATCGGCATGTTCGGTTGCGTACTTGCACACACAGGCCATTTCGCGCTGTTCACCTATATCCGCCCGTTCCTGGAAAGCACCACCGGCGTCAATACGGATGGGCTCGCCCTCATGTTGCTGGGATTCGGGGTGGCAAACTTTGCCGGCACGATGCTGACCGGGTGGCTGATTGCGCGGAGCCTGCGCGTGACACTGGCGTTAATGCCTGCGCTGGTGGGGCTGGCAGCGTTGGCTTTGGTGTTTTTGCCTGCCTCGGTGCCGGGGCAAGCGCTGCTGGTTGCGTTTTGGGGATTGGCGTTCGGAGGCGTGCCGGTAGCGTGGTCCAACTGGGTAGCACGCTCAGTGCCCGATCAGGCGGAAAGTGCGGGCGGGATGGTGGTGGCTTCGGTGCAGTCTTCCATCGCTGCGGGTGCCGCTGCGGGCGGCGCGATGTTCAGCGCCAGCGGCATCACTGGCGTCTTTATCGCTGGTGGGATCGTGATGTTGCTGTCCGCGCTGCTGATTGCATGGCGCGTCAAACTCCAGCCGTCCCCTGTCGGCGACCCCACAGGTCTGGCGCTGCATCTTTAAAGCCGGGCCGCTTTGATCTTCGGTATCCCGACCGAATAACCCAGGGCTATCTCTCATCCTTAACCTGAGCAGCCACAAGAGCGGTTTTCCAAATCACGAACGTATCACCTGATGACACGACGAATCACCCATTGACACTACAAGCATTTGATCCTCTAATGAACTGGCGACCGGACGAACCCGGTCGCCGTTCTTGATAAAAACAATTTGGAGAACACGCATGGTTGATTTGAATCCCTATCGCGGGCGCCTCAGGTCCTTACGCGCTGTGGGGCTTGGCAATGCGCTTGAATGGTTTGACTGGACGCTCTATGCGACGTTTTCTGTGTATCTGGCCCGAAATCTTTTCGATAAAACCGATGCGCGCTCTGCCATGCTCTCGACGCTTGCGGTCTTTGCAGTCGGTTTTTTTGCGCGCCCGGTGGGGGGACTGATATTCGGCCGGCTGGCAGACCGTCTTGGGCGACAAAAGATCATGCTGATCACCATGTCGCTGCTGGCACTCAGCAGCGTTGGTATCGCACTGATTCCAAGTTACGGCGATATCGGTTTGCTCGCTTCAATCGCACTGATGTTCTTTCGGTTGTTGCAAGGGATTGCCCACGGTGGCGAGACCGGGGTGTCGTACACCTATGTCGCCGAAATCGCGCCCAAAGAGCATCGCGGTTTATGGTCCAGTTCGATTTATCTGGGTGTCATTGTTGGCGTCATCGCGGCGACGATCGTCGCTGCTGCGTTAACGTCAATGCTCGGCGCGGACGCGATGAACGATTACGGCTGGCGTATCGGTTTCGGGATCGGCGGAGTGCTCGGTATCTATGTACTTTTCATGCGCCGTAACGTTGAGGAGTCGCATGTCTTTACAGCGCAGGAAGAGAAATCCCAACCCAGCCGAAAATTGTCGCGAGGCGAACTTTTCCGTATTGCCCGTAATCTGGTGATGCTCAACTGTTCAGCCAATCTGACCTATTACACCTGGGTGACTTTTGCCCCGGCGACCGCCATCACTCGAGGCATGGACCCCGGGGGCGCCTATCGCGCCAGCCTGTTTGCCATGATTCTTTGTGTGATCTGGTTACCGATCTGCGGAATGATATCGGACCGGATCGGTCGCAAACCAGTCATTGTCGCGTGGGGCATTTTGGTGGTGTTGTTGACGTATCCGATCTCCATCATGGTCACTACCGAGCCCCACACACTCTTTTGGGCTCAGGTGATCGGCCTCGGCGCCTGGTCGCTGATTGCCTCGATTTTTCCGGCGGTGTTGTCGGAGCAAGTACCGACCCAGGCACGCGCCCAGGGTGTCGGATTCGTCTCGTCGGTCTCGGTTGCCGTGTTCGGTGGCACGGCCCCTTACCTCAATACTTACCTGACGGGTATCGGCCTGGAACATGTCTATAGCTACTACGTCATGAGCCTGGGACTTGTTGCTGTTGCCGCAGGATTTCTAATCCGCGAAACGGCGGGCGTCGACCTTAGTGAAATTGATGCAAGGAACGTATCGGCAAACATCGCAACGCCCTCCATGCCTGCGGCGAACACCAACCGCGACGCAGCCCGTTAAACCTGAAACCTTGCACTGCGCTTCGCCCACGGCGTGGCGCTTTTGCGCTGGAACAAGTTGAATACCTATGAGACATATCTCGCAATCCCTATCTGAGCTGTGCGAGGCGTCAGCGAGCGATCTCACTGCCGCGTTTGCCAGCGCAGACGTATCCCCGGTCGAACTCGCCGCTGCTTGTCTGGCGCGAGCTGAAAGTATCAACTCTACGCTTAACGCATTTACGGTCATTGATCACGACGGTGCACTGGCGGCGGCGAAAGCGGCGCAAGTGCGCTGGAGTCGTGGGCAGCCACTGTCTGCCATCGATGGGATACCGATCACGGTCAAGGATCTCATCGCCTGCGAAGGCCTGGATGTTCGGTATGGCAGTCTTTCTGCCGGCCGTTCGCCCACCCTGTCGGATGCGCCTTCGGTTCAACGGTTGCGTGCCGCTGGCGCGGTCATTCTGGGTTTGACGACCACGCCTGAGTTTGGATGGAAGGGGGTGACGGACAGCCCGCGCAACGGCATTTCACGCAACCCCTGGAATCTCTCCAGGACCTCGGGCGGTTCTTCAGGAGGTGCAGCGATTGCGGCGGCAACGGGCGCGGGCGTGCTCCATCTCGGCACCGATGGTGGAGGATCAATCCGTATTCCCGCCTCCTTTTGCGGTGTGGTTGGACATAAGCCCACGTTTGGCCGCGTACCGTCGCACCCCGCCAGTACGTTCGGAACCCTGGCCCACGTAGCGCCAATGGCCAGAACCGTCGGCGACGTGATACTCATGCTCGACATCCTCAGTGGCCGCAGCTTGCGCGACTGGAGCCAACCACCGACGGCTTTTGCCGGCATCTGTGCCCGCCCATTCCAATGGAGGGGCGTGAAGATCGGGTATTGGGAAATGCCATGCATCGGCCCTGTGGATCATGAAGTCGACGCAATCGTACGTTCCACAATCAATGCGCTCGCGCAGGCAGGCGCAGCCGTGGAACCGATTCGCCTTCCAGACCAGGACTCGTTGCCAGAGATGTTCAAAACTCATTGGTATGTGGGGGCCGCGGCCCGAATCGCTGGAATCGACGAAAACGCGCAGGCCCAATGTGATCCCGGCCTGCTTGCAGCAGCTGCGCTTGGGCGGGAACTCAGTGCGGTGGACCACGTAAGATCACAAGTGGCAAGAGCACAATATGGCGCGAAGATGGATGCGCTTCTCGCCCAATACGACTTTGTGGTATCGCCGACAGTTGCCATCGCGCCGTTTGAAACGGGAGCCGATGTCCCCGCCAACCACGGTTATACAAGCTGGATCGAGTGGGCCTCATTCACCTTTCCCATCAACCTCAGCCAGCAACCCGCCTGCTCCGTCCCCTGCGGCCGCACACGTACGGGCTTGCCAGTCGGACTGCAGTTCATTGGTGCACGGGGGGACGATGAGAAAGTACTGATTGCCGCATTATCTTATGAAGAGATGTTTACCGAGCGCTTTCTGTCCCGTGGCGCCGCCTGGCCTTCGCGACTACAAGCCTTTGCATGAAGTCCGGGATCAGGTCCGCCCGGGTATTGTCTCTACGCACGGGCGAATCTGCTGATCGATTGCCAGACGAGGATCGCTGGCGCGATCCTCGATCATTAATTACCTATCGCATGCCGGGCCAATCCGAATACCCGGTAGCGTCACCGCCATACCAATACTCCTTGGGAGCCTCTGCCAGCGGCGCGCCGGCGCGGAGCCTGTCGACGAGGTCGGGATTGGCAATGAACGGCCGGCCCAGACTGACCAGGTCGGTATTGCCCCGGGACACGGCCAATTCGGCCAAAGCCAGCGTGTACTGATTGTTGGCGATGTAGGCGCCCCGAAAACGCTTTCGCAGCTGTTCAAAGCTCATCCCGCCAGACTCCTCGCGACTCATTTGCGTGATGCCTTCAATGTCGTGAACGTAAAGCACTCCCAGATTGGATAACTCGTCCAGAAAAGTGCCGAAAGTGTTCATCGTGTCGCTATCAAGCGGGGTGTCACCCGGCGTCGTGGTGATAGGTGAAATTCTGACACCGACGCGATCCGCACCCCATACCCCGATCACCGCGTTGATGACCTCCAGGGGAAACCTCAAGCGATTATCCAGCGTGCCCCCATAGTGGTCAGTGCGGTGGTTGGTACTGTCGCGGATGAATTGCTCCAGCAAGTAATTGTTCGCGCAATGCACCTCGACGCCGTCAAAGCCTGCTATTTGCGCATTCACTGCAGCACGACGATAGTCCTCCACGACCAGCCCTATCTCGTCGATCGCCAAAGCCCGGGGGGTGACAAAATCCTTCATTCCATCGTGTACCCGGATCTGGCCAGCCGGCTTCACCGCCGAGGGTGCTACCGGAAGGTCGCCACCGTGCATATCGGGATGCGACATGCGACCGGTGTGCCACAGCTGAAGGAAAATCTTCCCATCCTGCCGATGCACTGCATCGGTGATGCGTTTCCAGGCGGCCACTTGCGTGTCGCACCAGATACCCGGCGTTCGGGGATAACCACGGGCCTGAGCGGAAATATTCGTCGCTTCGGTGATGATCAGACCGGCCCCGGCGCGTTGCGAATAATAGTCCGCCGCGTAGTGCGCAGGGACCCCGTCATCGTCGGATCTGCTGCGAGTCATCGGTGCCATGACAATACGGTTCTTCAGGTGTAAACCACCTAAGGTGACAGGTTGAAGGACCAGGTTTTTATCGGGTGTATACATAGGATGCGCTCTTTCCAGGCTGGGTTAAGAAAAGCAGATCCGGCGGTCCGACACTTTTCAGCTTTCGGTCGTGACGACACATTTTAAATCCGTACGCCGACCGAGCCGATCGTCTTGTCCGTTGTGGAGTGATCTGCCCAAGCTGTAGAGCTTATGCAACACCTACAGCCCCAAGAAGGTGCCTTGTGAACCTATGACCGCGACTCACCGTCAGCGGGCCGCGGAATATAAGTCACCAGCGAAAGATCCGGGCGGCCGTGCGGGGTCAGCGCTATGTACGTAAACTCGATAAGTCCTGCCTTGGGATGCAAGAGGCGTTTACAGCCTTCATCGAACCCCTTCACATCCGTATCCGGCCACCAGTCACGGAACTCAGGGCTCAGGTCATTGAGTTCATTCACCAGGCTATCGAAGGGCGCCTTGTCATCGGCCTGAGCGCGGGCTGCGCGGAAGGTGGAGATCATGCCTCGCGCCATGTTCTCCCAGTCCAGGATCAGGGTGCGGTAAGGCTGATAGAGGAATAAAAGGCGCAACGTATTGCGCTCCTCAGGTTGCAGCGATCCATAATCGACAAACAAAGCAGCGATAGCGTCATTCCAGGCGAGGATATCCAGGCGAGTGTTGCGAACATAGGCAGGTATCGGACCCATCTCGCGAACCAGCAATTTCAGACCGGCGCTTACCTCGCCGCTCATCGAGACCGGGCGCGCTGTGCGTGCTCCCAAAGCCAGTAAATGCGCAGACTCCACGCTGTCGAGATTGAAGACTTTCGCCAGCCGTTGCAGTGCTGCGGTCGAGGGCTTGATATCGCGCCCCTGTTCAAGCCACGTGTACCAACTGACACTGACCCCGGCGAGCAATGCCACCTCTTCTCTACGAAGCCCGGGGGTCCGCCGGGGCCCTGGCGGCAGGCCGAAGTCAGCCGGGGTCAGACGCGCCCGGCGGCTGGCCAGAAAGACCCCAAGCTCGCGGCGTTGCTCATTGGATGATCTATTCGACATGCGGTGCCCGCCTGGATTTCGATCTGGAATTTCCTTGCAGGAGATCAATCTCGCCGCAGGCTCGCACCGATCTCGGCGGCGGCCTTCAGGACTAGAGGAAGATGTTCTGGCTGCCCATTGCTCATCGCAAATTGCGGGGTCAGGGTCGCAATGCTGACGCTGGCGACCAAGTCTCCCTTGTGATCCAGAATGGGCGCCCCAAGGCCTGACATGCCAAGCGTGAAGTCATTAACCGCAAACTCCCACCCCCGCTGCCTGATGTCCGCCGCCGCTGATTCCAGCGCGACCGGATCGACCGTTGAGAGCTCGGTCGGACGTTCCAGCGGACCGCCCAACACTTTGGCGCGCTCCTCGGCTGAAAGGTAGGCGAGTAGCACCCTGGGACCGCCGCTATGGTTCAACGAAACCCGGGTACCAATGCCGGACCAGCGTGTGTGGATGTGCAAATCTGGCGAGTTGACTCTGTCCAGGCACAGGGCCGAACCATCGAAGTAAGTCCAGAGGAAAGCGGTCGCGCCTGTTTTCTCTGCCAGACGCGTGAGCGCTGGAGCCGCGATGGCGCGCAGGTCGTTGCCATATTGGACGCCCGGCATCAGAAGCAGCACACCCGGGCCAAGGGCGTAGGTCTTGGTGGCATCGTCGAACTCGATGAAATCGCCGCCTGCAAGGGTGTGTAACAGGCGACGCGTGGTTGCCTTGTCCAGCTCGGTCAATCGAGTCAGCTCTGCCAGCGACAGACGCAGCGTGTTAGGCCCAAACGCGCGCAGGATCGTCATGGCGCGCTCCACCGCGCGCACTTTGGACAGTGGGCTGCCTGTCGTATCCGTCATGAAGTTACTCCAGATAATGTAAAATTGGTCAGATCGTATCACCTGATGACCCATCATATCATCAGTTGACATTAACGCAATGCCCGAGCTTAAATTCACTTAACGGTTTGGGCCCAGCCATTCGATCACTCATTACAGTTCGCGGAGTAAACACCTATGACAGCGATAAAAACGCTCCCGACATCTGTTAAGCAAGCCGGCGCCGACATCATCGTCAGCCAGTCCTCGGCATCACGCCAGGGCGCTCGCGAAACCTGGGTCGAAGTCCCAACAGAGAACGGGCCTGCAGCGGCCTGGTGCTACAGTGATCGCCACTCTTATCGGCCGGGCGACACAGTGCTGTTGCATGTATCCTCAAACACCGATCAAGTCGCCCTGAGGATCTACCGCGACGGCGCTATGACGCGGACTGTGCACGAAACAACACTCCTCAGAGCCCGCTTCCATGCCCTGCCCGACCAGGTCTATGAGCATGGATGCAACTGGCCGGTCTTATCGCAATGGACCATCGCCGGAGACACCCAGGCAGGCGCCTATGTGGTGGAAGTTGTCGATGCAGCAGGTGTCGTCCTGGGGCACCATTTGTTTTTTGTGAGGGCGATCCAGAAGCACTCGGACGCTTTGGTACTGGTAGCCGCAACTTCTACCTGGACCGCGTACAACGATTGGGGCGGTGCGAACCACTATTTCGGCATACATCCGGGCACGGCGCGAGGGCGCTCACCGCTACTGTCAACTCGGCGCCCCTGGGCGCGTGGACAAGTCTGGCTGCCAGCGGATGCGCCGCGCTCGATTAACGCCAGACGCCCGCAAAAACCGGGGCCTGCACGGTACGAATTCATCGAATGGGCTTCGCTGCACGGTTTCAGCAAATACTATGCACTCGCTGGATGGGCCACTTACGAACGTCCGTTCGTGATCTGGGCAGAAGAACAAGGCTACTCGGTCGATATCATTACCCAGGAAGACCTGCATCGAGAGCCCGACGCCCTTGACGGCTATGCTTGCGCTGTTTTTGTCGGGCACGACGAGTACTGGACCCGGGAAATGCGCGACCACGTGGATGCCTTTGTCGAGCGCGGCGGGAACGTCGCCCGCTTCGCCGGTAAT
>Ga0213829_1001171_pt1 | contig 19675 bp, 15 predicted proteins | sample MC6MC0896MG_FD_180665 | JGI IMG/M metagenome (GOLD analysis project Ga0213829, IMG submission 180665) | Enriched soil aggregate microbial communities from Iowa State University, Ames, United States - MC6-MC0896-MG | ecosystem: Environmental > Terrestrial > Soil > Unclassified | place: USA: Iowa...
CCCGGTCAGGAACCGCAGCCCGAGCAGTGCTTCCAGGCCCGGAGCGGCGACCGTGGCCAGCCCGAGCACCACCGTTCCGGCCATGGCGATCCGCATGCACTGGAGCCCTCCGATCCTGTCGGCGATCGCGGCCCAGAGCAGCACGCCCACGGCGAGACCGATGGTCCCGGCTGACACGCTGAGGCCGGCCGTGGATGCACTGAGCGACAGCTCGCGGGCGATCCCGGGCAGCACGCCCTGGATCGCGTACAGCTGGCCGAAGCTTGCGACGCCGACGGCCAGCAGGGCTGCCATCATCCGGCGGTACCGGCGCTGCTCCGCGAGCTCGTCCCGGGAATCCGCACCACCGGGGCCCGTGACGAGCGGTCGGGCCGGGGATGCCCCCACGACTGAGGGTTCGGAAAGAGGACGACTCACCCTGTCGACGGTACTCACGCTGTGAGGTTATGACTAATGGCATCAGGTTCTAGACTCATTCGTCATGGATATGAATCCGCACCTCATGCGCCAGCTGCTGCCTCATCTGCCGCTCCTGGTGGGACTGGCACGCACCGGCTCGGTGACGGCTGCGGCGGAGGAGCTCGGCGTCCCTCAGCCCTCCGCCAGCCGTTCCCTGGCACGCCTGTCGGACCTCCTCGGAGTGCCGCTGCTGCATCGCGTCGGGCGCGGCGTCCGGCTCACGGAAGCCGGCGAAGTCCTGGCCGAGGCTGCCGCGACGGCGCTCGCCCGGGTGGAGGACGGCGTCGCCGGCGCCCGCGCGCAGGGCAGCCAGGAGGACGCCGTGATCTCCGTGGCGTACCAGAACGTCCTCGGTGAGACGTACGTGCCGCGGGCCATCGCACGGCTGAGAACACGCCACCCGACGGTCCGCTTCGAACTCAGCCACGGCGCCCGCGCCGCCTGCATCCGCCAGGTGCGCGGCGGGGAGGTGGATCTCGCCGTCGTCGCGGATCCGCCGCATGTGGAGGATCTGCGGACGGTCGAGTTCTTCACCGAACCCTTGGTGGCCGCCATGAGCCCCCAGCACCCGCTCGCCCATCGCGGCAGACCGGTGACGGTGGAGGACCTGAAGACCCAGGACCTCATCATCCTGCGCCGCGGCTACGGGCTGCACGACTCCGTCCACCGGATTCTCGGGACCCGCGGCGAGCTGCCGAACGCGGTCTTCGAGGTGGATGACACGCGCGACGCGCGGGGCCTCGCCGCGGCGGGGCTCGGGGTCTCCGTTCTGCCGCCCGGTCTGGGGTCCGGGCTCGAGGTCGCCGAAGTGCCCATCGATCACCCGGCAGCGCGACGGGTGATCGGCGTCGTGACGCCGCCACGGACCACGGCGCTGGTCGACGAGTTCGTCAGCGTCTTCCGCGGCTGACCCTGGGGTGCCCGGAGATTCATGACGACTCGCCCCTGACGTGGGGCGCGACACCTGTTTAGACTCAGGTAGGACGTCATGAAGGGGGCTGCATGGTCGACGAGGCACAACGCCAGCATGCGCTGGATCGGATGGGGATCCTGGACACCCCGCCTGATGAACGCGTGGACCGCGTGGCACGCCTGGCCAAGGAGATGTTCGGCGTCCCCATGGTGAGCGTCTCGCTGCTCGACCGGGACCGGCAATGGCGCAAGTCCCAGATCGGTCTGGACGGCGCCGAGGCGCCTCGCGAGGATTCCTTCTGCGACTACACCGTCCGTCAGGACACGACCGTGATCGTGGAGGACGCGAGCACCACGCCGGAATTCGCGGAGAACCCGTTCGTGCTCGGCGACCCCCATCTGCGGTTCTACGCGGGTCACCCGCTGCATGCGCCGGGCGGAGAGCCCATCGGCACCCTCTGCATCCTGGACACCGCACCGCGCGAGTTCGGCGAGTCGCAGGGTGCTCTGCTCCGGGACCTCGCGTTCTGGGTGCAGACCGAACTGGACCGCGACCACGAACTCGACCACGCCGAAGTGATCCAGCGTTCCCTCCGGCCCCAGAGTCACCCCCGTCTGGACGGCTACACGATCGCGGCGTCGGTCTCGCCGCGCGGCAGGCTGTCCGGGGACTTCTACGATCTGGCGCTCCACGGGGACACACTCCGCCTGACCCTGGCCGATGTGATGGGCAAGGGCACCGGACCGGCACTCGTCGCGGCCGGGGTCCGGGCGTCCTTGCGCACCGCTCCGGGTCGATCCCTGGCGGAATCCATGGCCGAGGCCGATCGGCTCGTGGAACAGGACCTCGGCGCCACGGGCATGTTCGTCACGGCTGTTCACGCCGATGTGCACCCCGGCGAGGGACGGGTGGAACTCGTCGACGCCGGGCACGGCCTCGCCTTCATCATCCGCGCCGACGGCGGCTGGGATCGCTTGCGCTCGCTCGGGCTGCCGCTCGGCATGGGACTGGGCACCACGGAGGAGCGGGAGCCCGCCGTCGCCGTCCTCTCCCCCGGCGACTGTTTCGTCTGCTGCAGTGACGGCCTGCTCGACGTCCTCGACCCGCAGGATCCCTTCGGGCACGTGGAACGAGTGATCCGCGAACTCGGCCCGGACGGGGCCGCGCGCGAGGCGACCCGGCTCGCCCACGAAGAACAAGCCAGCGACGACATCACCGTGCTGATCGTCAGGCGGGACACATGACCACGCGCTTCGTCCTGATCCGCGTCCTCGCCGTCCTGTCGGTCCTGTTCGGCGTCAACTACATCGTCTGGCGCTGGCTCGCCTCCGTGGACTGGGCTGCCTGGTGGATCGCGGTGCCGCTCGTGCTCGCGGAGACGTACAGCCTGGTGGACACCTTCCTCTTCGCCCTGACCATGTGGCGGGCGAAGGACCGTCCGGCCCCGCGGTCCGCGCCCGAAGGCACTGCGGACGTGTTCATCACCACCTACAACGAGCCTCTCGAGCTGGTGATGGCGACCGCCCGGGCGGCGCAGAGGATCGCGTATCCGCACACCACCTGGATCCTGGACGACGGCGCCCGCCCCGAGATGCGGCGCGCGGCTGAGGAAGCCGGCGTCGGCTACCTGACCCGCTCCGACGACTGGATCGGCAAGCCGCGGCATGCCAAGGCCGGCAATCTCAACAACGCCCTCTTCGAGACGGACGGCGAATTCCTGCTGATCCTCGACGCCGATCAGGTGCCGGACCCGCTCATCCTCCACCGCACGCTGGGCTACTTCGCGGATGACCCCGACGTCGCGCTCGTCCAGACGCCTCAGTGGTTCGTCAACGTGGACGACGCCGACCCGCTCGGGAGTCAGGCGCCCCTGTTCTACGGCCCCATCCAGCAGGGCAAGGACGGGTGGAACGCCGCGTTCTTCTGCGGCTCCAACGCGGTGCTGCGGCGCGAGGCCCTCATGCGGCTCGGCATCGTCGGGTACGTCCAGGACGTCACGCAGTCGACCCTGAAAGCGCTCAAGGCCGCGGATTCCCTGATCGGCCGGGAGGCGAAAACAGCGCAGGATCAGGAACTGCGCGGCGAATTGGGAGCTCTGCGGGCCGAGATCGTCCGCGCCCGGGAGGCCATTCTGGGCGGCGCCCCGCTGGCGGACGCGACTGCGGCACTGAGCGACGCCGTCGACCGCTCCGCGCAGTCCCTTCTGGCCCGGGACTTCGCCGGGATCCGCGAAGACCTGGACGTGATCGCGAGCCTGCCGCTCGAACGGGACGCCGAACTGGATCTCATGGTGGTGGACGAGACACGGCTGGACCGTCTCGCCGCCGCCGAGCTGTCGCCGCTGGGCGCCGTCGAGGCCGTGCAGCGCCTGCTGGAAGCCCTGCGCATCGACCGTGGTTCGGAGGCCCAGCCGATCCTGCCGATGGCCACCATCTCGGTGACCGAGGACATGGCCACCGCCATGCAGCTGCATTCCCAGGGCTGGCGGAGCGTGTATCACCACGAGATCCTGGCCCACGGCCTCGCCCCCGAGGATCTGCGCACCATGCTGACGCAGCGCCTCCGCTGGGCACAGGGCACCCTGCAGGTGATGCTCAAGGACAATCCGCTCATCAAGCGCGGGCTGTCCGCCGGGCAGCGGCTCATGTACTTCGCCACCATGTGGAGCTATCTCTCCGGGTTCGCCGCGCTGGCGTATCTCGCGGCGCCGGTCATCTACCTCGTGTTCGGCGTCCTGCCCGTGACCGCCTGGAGCGGGGACTTCTTCGCCCGGTTCCTGCCGGCCTTCATCGTCAACCAGTTGCTGTTCGTGGTGGTCGCGCGGGGCATGAAGACCTGGCGCGGTCAGCAGTACTCGCTAGCGCTGTTCCCGGTCTGGATCCGCGCCTGCTGGACCGCCGTCGCCAATGTCGCGTTCGGCCGCCCGCTGAGCTTCGCGGTCACCAAGAAGGACGGCCGGGACACCCGCGGCATCCCGTGGCGGGAGATCTGGCCTCAGCTCACCGCGATCGCCGTGCTGATCCTCGCGCTCATCATCGGTGTGATCCGGGTGATCGCGGGGACCGCGGATGGCACGGGTACGCTCGTGAACACCGCCTGGGTCTGTTACGACCTCCTGGTCCTCAGTGTCATCATCCAGGCCGCCCGTTACCGTGGCCCGGCCGCCGTCGTCGCAGAAACCGAAGAACCCGTCGCTGAAGGAGACTCATGAACCTCACCACCACCGCCCACGAGGGCTTCGCGGTCGTCAGCATCGACGGCCGCCTGATCGCGTCCGGAGCTCCGCTGCTGCGACGCGCGGTGGATGACCTGATCGGCGACGGCACGTCCCGCGTGGTCGTGGACCTCTCCCGCACCGAGTTCATCGACTCGTCCGGCCTCGGCGCACTCATCGGCGGCCTGAAGCGCACCCGGGTCGCCGGAGGCGATCTCCGCCTGGCGGGCGTGCCCGACGCCGTACGCGCGGTGCTCCGCCTCACCAATCTCGACCGGGTGCTCGGCGAGTACGCGACGCCGGAGACGGCGTTCGATGAGCGGTGACCGCGGGACGGTGACTCACCAGGGGACGGCCTCCCCCGGCTTCGTCGACGAGGTGCTCGATGCCCTCGAATCGCTCTGGATCGCGGTGCCTTCCGTGCCGACCGAGGACCGGACCCTGTTCATGCTCGCGGTCAGCGAAGTCACCACCAACATCGTCCAGCACAGTGAGCCGGGCGTGCGCGTGGAGGTACTGCTCTCCGCGGAGGAAGGGCAGTTGCGCGCGATCGTGCGGGACACGGCCCCGGCAGTCTCGCTGGATCTGGGCGCTGCGGCGCTCCCCGGGCCGGAGAGCGAATCCGGGCGCGGTCTCGCGCTGACCCTGGAGGTTCTGGACGAATTCCGGCACGACGCGACCTCGGAGGGGAATTCGTGGACCCTGCGGCGCGCGATCGGCACCTCCGGCCGCTGAACCCCTCCTCCGGTGCCTGACCGCTGATTCCGGCTGTCGTGATGCCGACAGACCCCGCCGTAACTCCTGGTTTTCTGCAGCCGAACCCGTGACCCCCGGGGTTTCAGGCACTAGTCTGACCGCACGGAGCGGAGACCACCGCTCGGATCAGGGAGGATCATGATGAAGATCAAAAAGAGTCTCGCAGCGGGCGTGGCAGCGCTCGCTCTCGCCGGGCTGATGTCGGCCAGCCCCGTGGGCGCGGCCAACGCCTACAGCGGCACCACGGGCAAGGGGTGCACCGCCTACCAGTACTCTCGCGGCGGGTATGCCACCTGTGTCGGCCACATCCAGCGGATGCTCAACGGGATCAGGGCCGCGTACGGCTCCCAGTACGGGGGATACAGTCTGACGGTGGACAACAGCTTCGGCGCCAACACGGAGACCAATGTCCGCCGCTTCCAGCAGTGGACCTACCTCACCTCGGACGGCATCGTCGGCGCCAAGACCTGGAACCAGCTGTGCAGCTACGCCGGACAGGTCAATTTCTCCTACTCCGACGTCGGAGCGGCGAAGAATGCCGCCTGGCAGGCCGCCTACGATGCCGGCTGCTACGTGGAGAAGAAGTCGTCGACTCCCCCGTACTACACCACGATCTCCAAGTACTGAGCTCTCCAAGTACTGAGGCCCTTCCGTTGCGTGCTCAGTAGTTGCGGGTATTCGGTGTTCCGACCCGCAACAACTGAGCACGCAACGCGCTCCCGGTACGCCTAGAGGTCAGCCAATACCGTCCCAGGACTCTCAATCGCGTCCGCGACGTACCGCAGGAATCCGCCGGCCGTCCCGCCGTCGCACACGCGGTGATCGAACACGAGCGAGAGCTCCACGACCTTCCGCACCGCGAGCGCCCCGTCCACCACCCACGGCCGGTCGATGATGCGCCCGACGCCGAGGATCGCCGCCTCGGGGTGGTTGATGATCGCCGCGCTGCCGTCCACACCGAACACCCCGTAGTTGTTGAGGGTGAACGTGCTGCCGGAAAGGTCGGCGGGACTCGCCTTCCCCTCGCGCGCGACGCCGGTCAGCCGCTTCAGCTCCCCGTCCAGTTCGCGTGCGCTCAGCCGGTGGGCGCCCCGGATGTCCGGGACCACCAGTCCGCGCTCGGTCTGTGCCGCGAACCCCAGGTTCACGCCGTCGAAGGCGACGATCTCCTGGCTCCCGTCCTCGGCCGTCTCGATCCGGGTGTTCAGCTCCGGGTATTTCGCGAGTCCGGCCAGCACGAAGCGGGCGATGAACGCCAGCAGGCTCGGCGCATTGTCGGGGTCGCGCCGCTTGAGCCCGGCACGCAGTTCGACCAGTTCCGTGGCGTCGACGTCCACCCAGACCGTGGCTTCGGGGATCTCGCTGCGGCTGCGGACCATCGCCTGCGCGATCGCCCGCCGCATGCCGCGCAGGGGTGTCCGGGAAGTGATCGCGAGGCCGGTCGAAGGGTCGGTGCCCTCGACGACGACCGTGGCTGCCGCGGGCGAACCGCCCGCGGCCTGCTCGACGTCGCGCCGGAGGATCAGCCCGTCGGGGCCGGATCCGTTGAGGGAGTGCAGTTCGACCCCGCGGTCCCGGGCGAGTTTACGGACCAGCGGGGAGACGACGCGGACGGCTTCGGCGGGGCGAGTGGTTTCGGCGGCGCCCACGGACTCGCGCTCCCCCGGCGCCGGCGACACCTGCGGCGTCTCCCCGGCTGAGACAAGCCGCGCGGGAGCCGCGGTTTTGCGCCTGCGGGACCGGCCGCCGTCGGTCGATCCCGAGGTGCCGTAGCCGATGAGGACGTTGCCGGAGCCGGCGCGCTCCTCGGTCCGATAATCCACCGCCGTCTCGATGACCGGCTCGGCCGAAGCGCCGCCCTCGTCGATGCTGATGAGCGGCTTGCCGACGTCGAGCGTCTCGCCCTCCGCGCCGTGCAGCACGGCGACCGTGCCCGCGAACGGCGACGGCACCTCCACCACGGCCTTCGCAGTCTCGACCTCGGCCACGGGCTGGTCGATCGTGACGGTGTCGCCGACGGAGACCAGCCAGCGGACCAGCTCCGCCTCGGTCAGGCCCTCCCCCAGGTCAGGCAGCAGAAACTCTCGGCTCATCAGTCCTCCCACTGCAGTTCGTCGAGGGCGTCGAGGATGCGATCGACGCCGGGCAGGTACCAGTGCTCGAATTTGGGCGCCGGGTACGGGATGTCGAAGCCGGTGACACGACGGACGGGCGCGGCCAGCGAGTGGAAGCAGCGTTCCTGCACGCGGGCGACGATCTCGGAGGCCACGGAGGCGAAGCCCTGGGCCTCTGCCACCACCACTGCCCGGCCGGTCTTGCGGACCGAGGCGCAGATGGTCTCGTCGTCGAACGGGACGATGGTCCGCACGTCCACGACCTCCACGCTCCGCCCCTCGGTGGCCGCGGCCTCTGCCGCGGCGAGCGCGGGCGGGACGGCTGGGCCATAGGCGATGATCGTCGCGTCGGTTCCTGGACGCACGACGGCGGCCCGGCCCTCCTCGCGGACGCCCGTGGCACTGTCCGGGCTTGCCCCCTCGAACGCCTCCCTCAGCGCGTCCAGGTCCACGGATTCCTTTGACCAGTAGAGCTTCTTGGGCTCCAGGAACACCACGGGGTCTTCGCTCGCGATGGCCTCGCGCAAGAGGAGGTACGCGTCCGCGACGGTCGACGGCGTGAAGACCTTGAGGCCCGGAGTGTGCGCGTAGTACGCCTCCGAGGAGTCGCAATGATGTTCGACGCCGCCGATCCCGCCCGCGTATGGCACCCTGATGACCAGCGGCAGCGTGATACGGCCGCGGGTGCGGTTGTGCATCTTGGCGACGTGGCTCGCGATCTGCTCGAACGCCGGGTATGCGAACGCGTCGAACTGCATCTCGATCACGGGACGCAGGCCGTTCATGGCCATGCCGAGCGCCATGCCGACGATCCCGGATTCGGCCAGCGGCGTGTCGAAGCAGCGCTGCTCGCCGAACTCTTTTTGCAGGCCGTCGGTGATGCGGAAGACGCCGCCCAGCGTGGCCACGTCCTCCCCGAACACGACGACGCCGGGGTCGGCGCGCATCGCGTCCGCCATGGCGGCGGTGAGAGCCTTGGCGAAGGTCACGGCTTCGGGGCCTGCTGTGGCGGCCGCCCGGGCCGCTGCCGCTTCTGCGACGGTGCTCATCTCAGCGCTCCTCTCGGGTGTCGGCGGTCGCGGTGCTGGATGCGCCGGCCGCGCTGGCGCCCTCGGCGTCGCGGGCGAGCTCGTCGGCCAGGAAGGCGGCCTGTTCGCGCAGCTGCGGAGTGGGCTCGGTGAAGACGTAGCGGAACAGGTCCTGCGGTTCGATGTCCGGGTCTGCGCTCAGCCCCTCGCGGAGCCGCTGCGCCACCTGCTCGGCGTCGTCCGCGAAGTCGGCTTCGACGTCGTCGGTGAGCTGCCCGGCCGCACGCAGGTAGTGGCGCATGCGGTTGAGCGGGTCCTTGGCCGCCCACGCCTCGACCTCGGCCTGGTTGCGGTAGCGCGTGGCGTCGTCCGCGTTGGTGTGGGCCTGCATGCGGTAGGTGTTCGCCTCGACGAGGAGCGGGCCGGAACCGGAGCGCGCCAGGGTGACGGCCCGGTCGAGGACGGCCAGGAGCGCGACGAGGTCGTTCCCGTCCACCCGCTCCCCCGCCATGCCGTAGCCGACGGCCTTGTGCGCGAGCGACGGCGCCGCGGTCTGGTGCGCGAGCGGCACCGAGATGGCGTACTGGTTGTTCTGCACGAAGAAGACGACCGGCAGGCGGAAGACGGCGGCGAAGTTGAGGGCTTCGTGGAAGTCGCCTTCACTCGTGGCGCCGTCGCCGCACATCGCGAGGACGACCGTGTCCTCGCCGCGGAGCTTCGCCGCATGCGCGACGCCGACCGCGTGCAGCAGCTGCGTGGTGAGCGGGGTGCTCTGGATGCCGACGTGGTGAGCATGCGGGTCGTAGCCGCCGTGCCAGTCGCCGCGGAAGATGGTCATGACCTCCACCGGGTCGACTCCGCGCGTCATGACCGCGACGGCGTCGCGGTAGGTGGGGAACATCCAGTCCTGGCTGCCGAGGCAGAGAGCCGCCGCGACTTGGCAGGCTTCCTGGCCGTGGCTCGACGGGTACACGGCGAGGCGGCCCTGCCGGACGAGCGCCGAGTTCTGGTCGTTGACCCTGCGCCCGACGACGAGCCGGCGGTACGCCTCGAGGAGTTCCTCGTCCGCGGGGACGGGGTACTGGTGGCCGGGGCTGGAGCCGCGTTTCTCTTCAGGGAGCATCGTCCCGTCCTCGGCGAGGATCTGGATCTGACCGTGGACCGGAAGCAGGTAGTCCTCGATGCTGATGCCGAAGTTCTGGACGGCTTCTTGGAGGCTCGTGAGGGCGGTTTGCGACTCGTCGGTTCCAGGCGCGACGACGCCGGCCGCGGCCTGAGTGGACCGGCCGTCTCCGGGCGGGCTGACGGAAATGGTCATGATGCCTCCTTGCAGCATGGTCCTGACAGCGATGTGTTGGGATCAGTATGGTCCGGAGGATCGTTTCGTATCCACGAATCGGCGGAATCCTGGAAATGTGGATTCGAAAGTGAGTATCTTGTAGACGGAACGTCGAATATGAGCTGGATCACAGGAGGTCCCGTGGACGAAGTGGACCGCGCTATTCTCGCGCTGCTCACGGAGGATGCCCGCCAATCGGTGACGACGATCGCGGAGAAGGTGCACGTCTCCCGGGCGCACGCCTACAACCGCATCGCGAAGCTGCAGGACCAGGGCATCATCACGGGCTTCACCACCAAGATAGACCCGCTCAAGGCAGGCCTCCGCTCGAGCGCCTACGTGACGCTCAAGGTCCGTCAGCACTCATGGCGCGAGCTGCGGGCGAAGCTCAGCGACATCCCCGAGGTCCACCACGTGGCGCTGGTGGGAGGGGATTTCGACGTGATCTTGCTGGTGCGTGCAGTGGACAACGCTGATTTGAGGAGGGTTGTGTTCGACCAACTGCAGAACATGCCGGAGGTGCTGGACACGCAGACGTTCTTGGTTTTTGAGGATGTGGAGGTGCGGTGAGAAAGCCCGCCGCCGCGCGACTTATGGACCGGAGAAGGGTCTGAAAACTATAAGATTCGATGGCTACGAATAGATTCGGCGCGGGGAGACGCCAGGCACTTGGTACGATATGCTTGCTGGGTGATCAAACGGAGCGCGGCCGGGGTCGGGCACCAGAACATCGGTGGTGGGGTTCAACTCCCCGACGCGTTACCTAACCGTTTCTCAGTCGACTACGACATCTCCGTGATGGGTTCCTTTTATCTGGAGTCTACGCCTGAGGCGGGTCCCGACGCTAGACGATTCGACTCGATTGCGAGCCACCGAAAATTCATCGGTGAGTTCGATCTGCAACCGAAGCACGAGATTCGCCCTAAGCGCTACGTGCCCGGCCACCAATTTCGGTCCGCTCTCGGCACATCGGGTAAACACCTTAGTATCCGCGACGCGATGCCCTACAAGCAAGACGTGGAGGGCATCGCGAACCGAGTCGAAGTGATTCCGCGAATTGACCAGTTCGGAGAGCACGTCTTCGTAGTCGCTTTGCGCTACCACGGCAGTTATTCAGTCGACAGCCTCACAGACCTACTTCCATCGCATGCTCGCGTTGTGAACTCCGTCGTCAAATCAGCCCAGTCATCTTTACTCGGGAAAATCGCCGCGGTCGCTGCAGGTGTGCCTGCCGAAGCCATGGTTGGGCTCCCGAAACGACGTGTTCACTCTCATGCCGCCGTGAAGGATCTCGTTGACCCAAGTTCACTAAATCTCCGGCTCGCAGAATTCCTTGCATCCAATCGCCGCTCCGTAGTGGCGCTTCATATTTCGAGAGACCCGAGCAAAGTACCCGATGCGCGTCTTGAGTCCGCTCTAGTGGCAGCGAACTCGGAGCTGAACCTGAAGTCCGAGAGCCAGCTGCTGTTAATCAACGCTCAGGGGTCCACCCTGATCGCGGCAGCCAGCGACGGTGGCGTGGGGCCGGGCACTGCCTATCACAATCGGCACGCTCGCGTAGTTGATCTCTCTGAGATAGCTACGGCGATGCAGCACATGCTCTTACGTGGCCGTTCGAGAGAGGACTTAGATGCGCGCTGCTGGGGCGGTGACTCGCAAGTAATCGATCGCTGGATTCGATTCCCTCAGAACGTTCTCAGTACCAGCATGAGCCATCAAAAAGTCTGGGCGGTCCTCAGTGATTCTCTCGTCCTCTCTGACTTACTTGACGAATTCTCCGAGTACGACATTCGTGCGCGGCCCAATCACCAACCTTTCGAGGCCAAGGAGTAACCATTGGATTCGGTAAACTGGGTCTCTGTGGGCCAAGCGGCCAATTGGGTTCTCAGCCTAGGTGTGTTCGCCGCTATCGTCACAGCAACTCTTACATCTGTTCGAGAGAAGGCATCTCGCGATAGAAACCACAGATCCTCTCTTGCTAACCAGTTCCTGGAGAGGCTGGTGTCGGCCCTGAGTCTGCGGTTGAGCCCGACTGCGGTAGGAGACGACCAGCGAGACGCTCAGCTCGTCTTCTCTACCCAGATGATGTTGACCGAGCTGAATGGCCGGCGAAATCGGCAGCTTCGGAATTACGTGGAGGGAGTTGTCCGCCAGGTGCGCTTCGGGCAACCGCGCCCGGCAGTGGATGAAACGGTGACAGAGATTGCCCCAATCATCGCCGCATGGGTACTTCGACCGCACGAGGCTCGTGAGCGCGTGCGCGTGATGGATGGGTCTAGCCGGATCGCCCGCCTCAAACGAGCGCTAACGAAGGTGGCCTCGGCCGCTCAGTTGCGCTTCGCCCGCAAAAAGTAACCCCCACGGTTCTGCATCAGCAGCAACGAGCACATCGCGTTGCTGCTCGATCCAAATCCTCACCTCCGAGGGCACGAGCTTCAGGTGCTTCCCGAAGTTACATGCGCACAGACCGAGACCACGGGTGCGCCAGACGTAGACCGTGGAGACGGGCACCCAGGTACGCGGCAAGCCCGCCGACGTCAACAACGGGTCCCAAACCCCTGAGATAGTCCGCCGAGCTCATTTCGGCGTCCACAACAAACAGGAGTGTCCTGCTCCCACGCACGAACCGGGAGCAACCGACAAGACGGCGTCCGCCGGAGCAGGACAGCCCGAACTGGTCGCGACGACGTCAACGTGATGGGTTTTCGATGACCGGATCACATTTCACGAGCTGGCAAGTCTCGGAAACCCTTGAGTGTCCGGGACCTCTCGGTAGGGCTGACAGGATCTGAGCCTGCGACCTCCTGAGCCATGTACCGTGCCTCTCTGGCGGTCCTCTAATTTTCGCAGATCCTAAACGGGAGTGGAGTTCACGGGAGCATCTGGGCATCCGGGACTTTCCCGCGGAATCCGTCGAAACGGCATTCCTTGAGGGTACGTTACCGGTGATCAAAAGGGTGATGATTAGTCCAAGAAAGCAACGCTCAAAGCAAGAACTCAACGTTCGCGTACACCGCAGGATCTGAGTCCGAGAGCTGCCTTCCGACAGCGTCCTTGGAGGGGTCCGAGGCCGCGGCAGAACAGCAGACGTAGAACACCGTCAGCGTGCGATGCGTTCACGTGTTCTGCCGCATTACCGGGCTAACCACGTCCTACTGATCGCCGGCGAGGAGCCGACGTGATTCCTCCCCGGTCTCTCGGGCCTTCCGCGGGTCCATGTGATCACGTACAGGCCAAACTGAGAAACGACTCTGTAACGGTCGCACGCTCGGCAGAAGTGGATGTTCTTCTCCGACTGCGATACTCTCAGCGACGACACGCCCGAGGCCTGCGAGAAGGTCTGCGACCTGAACGCGTGGGTCTGCTTTAGAGTCCACCAGCGTGAAGTCGGCGACGTCGACCCCCGTTCCAGCCATGGACGCCGCAACCCTCTCCGGGTGCCGAAGCGAGTCCTTCAGCCACTTGATGCGCACAGGGGTGAGCTCTTTCGCTTCGTCATGGATCACCGAGATTGAGCGGCCAGACCTGAGCTTCCACTCGTTGATGGTCGCGCCGACACCTGCTAGCAGCGGGTCCGCCGTTCGGAGTCTCTCCGCGACGCCCTCGCCGAGCTGGAACAGGGACAACTGCTCGAGATGCTTGATGCCCATGAACGCCATACCCACGAAATCTCGAATCGGTGAATCACTGGTAGCCAGAATGTCCATGAACCTGGCGACCAATTCAACAACCTGTTTCTGGGCAGCCCTCGCATCCGGTGATCGCAGGAAGGCTTCAAACGCCTGGAGCAGTGCAGGCCACTGGGGCCCGAATGCCTGAGGGCCGGCGAAGAAGAGAATCGTGGCGGCGCACAGTGCTGCCCCATTCTCGTACATGTCCTCCCCGAGCGAATAGGCCACCTCTTCGGCAGTCGAGTCGAAAAGCTTCGATACAGTGAAGAACTGCTTATGTACGAAGACGAGCGAGCAGCGATCCTCAAGATCGGGGTGCTGGAGCAACCACTGAGCAACGGCTTGATTCTTCGGCTGGAGAAGGGTCCTCGATTTCAGCTCATCTGTCCTCGCGCGAGTTCTCACACGGATCTCGTTCATCAACCCTCGAGCGACTTCCTCCGAGATCGCCACGCTCGCGTGCACGAAAACGGAGGCGTTGCCATTGAGGTTGTTCTCGCCGTCATTACCTGACTCGTCGCAAGCGATAACCAGAACATCATCCATGCCTATTCGAATCACCATCGTGTTTTCGCAGTTCGTGGGCCGACCGACTCACAATGAACGGACAAAGTCGGATCCACGCTGTGCGTCACGATGTGCGCACGAGCGGTTCCCCGCCTGGGAAGTCCGAGATCAATGCCAGGAGCTCACCCGAAACGAAGTACGGATTGTCAGCGCCGCCCGAGACCTCGACGAGCACGGCGTCGCCGTCGCGCTCGAGAACCAGGACCTCATCACCGGCATGAAGCGTCAGTCCGCTGCCCGCATCGGCCTCGGTCGCGATGGTGAACAGTCGGCCCACGAGAGGGTCGGACGTCGCTCGCAGCTTCGTCACGGTCCGATAGATCGCCTTCCCCCCGGCCTCTGCTCCTCGAAAGACGCCGTAGCCGGTGGCTCCAATTCCAACCGCGACGAGGGCGACAGCCTTGCCGGGACTGCCAGCCACGTTGCTCACGGCTTTGATCACGGTCGTCATCGTCTGGTAGAGGCCCAAGTTGCTCACGCAGCACCCTCTCTGCATCTGCCGATCGCGTCGAGCGGCTCGAACCACCATTGTTATCGGTAGCAGTGCCGTCACGCAAACCCAAATGTGAACCAAAGGGCTCCCCACACAGTTCCGCCGATATTGTTGACCTCCGTGGTGACGAACGGACCATTGACTGCAGTAAGCCACCCAAGGGCACCGAAGAAGTCCGACGGTGCACGGCTGCCAAACGCAACTACCTGAACCCGATGTTCATCGACCTCGATGCACTCGTCCCTTGAGCGCATCCACTAGCCACTGGTACCCACGGGGCGATTATTCTAGAGCCTGCACGGGCACGCACGCACCTCGCCGATGCGCCAGGACACTGGCATCGACTCGTCACCACTCATCGGCTGAATTCAACCTGCCGACGGCCTGACGAGACCCCCGGGTCACTGGGCTCGCCGCGCAAACGCCGTTCATCCGAAGATCTTGGCTCGCTACCTAACTTCTAGACTCGCCACAAACGGCTGCAATGATCGAGTACTTCACGATTCTACGGGGTGGTCTCATCTGCGGTGGTGTTGTGCTCGTCGTTCTCCTGCCCGGGGTCGCCGTGCTCGTGGGAGTCATAGTTCGTGGTAACGAGGTTCTGACCGCCGAACCCAGTAGTGCGCTCGCTACATCGGAGCGTCCCACGACAGGGCAGATGGTGTCAGAACAGCGCCTCCTCCTTTCGCTACCTACCGCGTCGGTGACACTTTCACGACCGGAAACGTCACGTTGACCATCTGGTCGCTCGAAGCCACTGACTCCATTGCGACGACTGATGGTTCGCAGCTCGCCCCGGACGCGGGTGGACACCCAGTCTTCGAATCCGCGAGTATCCCCTGAAACCCTTGCTGCAACGACCACCTTGTGCTAGGCCCCCACGAATGGATTATCGCTTTCAGTCCGTTGCCGGGGCATCTCCGCTCTCCATCTCAGTGACCGAGACAGAGAAGTGGCTCGACCCAGTTTGGGTGGATATCCAACAGTAGCCCTCAGTGCGAAACCCGGGCCCATCCACAGGGCATGTCCCCTTACCTTGGGGCTCAACAAGATCGACGTCAACCTTGATGGCACTGGAGTAGGACTTCTGACGCTGTGTCTAGCTAAGGCCATCTCGAAAAGAGTCGAGCACCTCGTCAGGGGAACAACATCTCATCGAAGTCCAGCCCCACGTTTACCAACGTCTGAGCCTCGTAGGCCAAGATGTCGTTTCGGTCATCTCGTCGCATCGCATCGGGCAACTCGGGTGAAACCGCAACCTGATTCAGACCCAAATTGGCAATGACTAGATCCGTGTATTCGTCTTTCACGAGCCGGGCGAGTTCGGGTGAGAAGCCGTTCCGTAGCAGGCAAATCAGATAGTCGTCATCGGTCCCGTACTTGATTCGGTAGTACAGACTCTCAGACACCAACTCCAGGTCAAACAGGATCTCGATATATTTGAGCAACCGGAAGTCTACGAAGTCTTGCTCCTCCTTGATCTTGACCACTGCAAGATTCACTAGTTGCGCACGGGTCTTGGTCTGCATTTGCACGAACAGCTCACGGAATCCGTTGTAGCGCACCTCGCCCCACCTGTGCCCGACGTACACGTATTCGTCAGTGAGGTTGGACCAGTAACTGACGAAGTGGGAGATCATCCGCCTGAATGGCTCGTTCCTGCTTCGCCAATCCAAGAACATGCTGTAAAAACGGCGTGCCCCTACGGTGTCGCGCACGCGTGCCAAGTCGTCACCATCGGGAAGCTCGATGTCCGCCAGGAAGATCTCGACGATCGCGTCGAGAAGCGTCTCCACATCATCGATCTGCTCGTCGTCGTCGCGTTCGTCAACACGTTGTTGCAGCGTCTCCTCCAGGTCGATGATATCGAAGTCGTGAACCCCGTGCCGGTAGCAGAGCCGCCCGACCTCAGTGGAGGCGATGCGCGCACCGGCCACGGTTGTGACACCGGACTCGATGTTCTCGAGATATTCCAATGCGGCGTGACGTTCGGAGATGTCCTCGGCGAATTCCAGTAGTGGATTCTGCACTTTGTCTTTGACAGCAGACGCGACGTTAGCGACCGAGCTGAGGAACGAGTCGACATTCCAGTTCCTGCGGGCGTAACTACTGGGAATGAGATAAATGCGAGGCTGAAGCAGCGAAAGATCACCGCGTTCTGGAGAGAACAACTCGCTAAACCTGCCCACTCTGCCAGCCAGGTTCCTGAAGGCGGATCGAGACAGGTTCGCGCGCCCACGGGCACCCGTCATCATGATGAGCCGGTCTGCTGGTGTGTTCACGCCTTCGAGCAGCGTCGACGTCGTGACGAGGAACCGTGGATTCAGCGAATCATCGTCACGGAACAGCTCCTCAATGTAGAGACGGAGGGAATCAGGCACTTGGCTGTGATGGAACGTGACGCCTCGCTTGATTGCATCGATAAGGCTGTAGCGCGGGTCGATGAGGTCCGCGATCGCGGCGACGGCCCGAGTTGCGGCAGGCGAGAGATCGACAGCGGGCCTCTGAGAAGCGAGGCGCGCTGCGAGGTCTTGCGCGTCCTTCGGCCGGTTGACGTATACGAGATTCCGGTGTCCCCCAGCCTGCAGCACTGCGGCAACCTCGTCGGCGGGCGTCTCGGTGTCCAGCTCGAAAGTCTCGTTCAAGAATTGGTCGTAGAGCCGGTGTGGCTCCCCAGGGCGCGTGATCACGAAGCGCTCAATCTTCACGTGTTCGTTGACGGTCTTCACCTGAGTCCCCCGATCCGCGCCGTCAATATGTCGAAGATTCTCTGGAGAGGAAATGAACGGCGTGTAATAGGTGATCGCCAACAGCGGGTTCCGAGATCGGGCGATAAGGATCACCTGTGACAAATCGATCGCCCGGGTATCACCCGGCAGCAAGTTGTGCGCCTCGTCGACCAGGAGCTGGTCGATCTCAAGATCGACGTTCTCAACCAAAAGACGCTGCAGACGCTCCTGCGTCATCACGGCGATGAACCGGACATCGTTGTTGAACGCCTCGGGGTGGGTAAGTACGCGAATACCCGAATCCCGCACACGTTCATCGGTCACAATGTTCGACCTCGTCTGTGCGATCAGGGCGCGAGAAGGCACCAGCACACATGTGCGGCTTCGTAAGCTGGAGGCGACCTTGTCAATCAGCATTTCCGACTTTCCGTAGGAGGTCGGGGCTACCACGACTGCATCGGTCTCCCGAGCGTTGAACTCGCGAAGTTCCATCTGCCCCCGCGTCCGGTAAATTGTGTGCAGTCCAACCTCTTCCTCGAAGTTGGTCGAATGCGCCGCAAAGAACGTCTCGGCAAGCGATGTGTCTTCTACGAGCGTAGGATGAATCCGTTCAATCGCGGCCACCAGCGGGATGAGATCACGCGACTGTGCAATCTCGCGCAGAGGCTCATAGTCTCCCGTAGTCTCGCCGTATTGCAGAAAGATTCGGTAGCCAAGTCGTTGAACAGCATCCTCGCTTGAGCGCGACATGAACACACCGAATCGCAGCACGTCGATGTACTCAGCGTCCGACATCGCCGCTCCGGTGACGAGCTTGCGGTACACATTGGCGAAGTTGGAGCCCGCCAGGTTGCGAACATTGCGAACTTGTTTGAGCGTTAGATTGACCGGACTAGGCAATTGCTACCTCGCGCAAATGCTCGATCACTGCCTCTAGGGCATCCTGTTGGATTACTAGGATCCGGACATCCGCGAAGTCATCGCCCGTCGAGATAAATTCAAGAATCTGCTCCATTCCTTCGTTCGTCACCTCACAGTGATCGAGTTCATGCATCACCGCCCCGGCAATCACGGCGCGCTTCTTGATCGCACCGCCCTGGCGAACCGTCTCGCTGTCGCTTCGCAGAAGATCCCGGGCGGTAATCGCGTATCCGCCCTCCAGGGTGAGACGAGTGTCGGTCAATGCCGCTTCCCAACGTGACAGGTGATCCACGTCATCCAGCATGGACGACAGCGAAGAAGCTGCGAGTTCGACTAGTGACGCGGCTTTCTCGTCTGCACTGCTGGATTCCGGCACCTCCCCCGATTTCACTTCTCCGTACCAAAAAGTTGTGTCGTCGGAGCCCAAAAAAGTTAGGTCGAACCCCTTCTTGATGCTGCGTTCTTCCTTGTTGAAGTAGACAGCAGCGGACGTCAGTTCGGCGTGGAGAAGCGGCATGAGGACATGAACGATCAGTTCTCCGGCCATGCCGAGTTGCGTCGTACGGGGCTTCGGGTCAAACCGACGGAGAAACTCTGCGACCGTTTTCTCGAACGAGTAGAAGGTCAGATCTTCGCTCACAGTCACCGCGCCGTAGCAGTATTCAGCAAGCCGCTCACGCACGTGAGCGCGAAATTCCTTAGATATTGTGCGAACAATCACAAGCGTGGCGCCCTCCGTCACTTCGACGTCTATGCCGTCCATGACACAAATGTATTGCTCAGCACCCTGGCGTCGCGTCACTTGCAGCTCGGACGAGCCCGTGTCGGTTCGTCAGCCATGTCCACCGCTCCCGTGAATCACGGCATCAGTCAGACTCCTATGTCGCCTATGTCGTCGGCGCGACAAGGTACGAGTCGCTGGGGTCGCTGCACGCAGGCTTTTCACTCGGCGGTTGACGATATGCTGGCGAACGGAGGACGCAACCGCTTCCGACGGGCCGTCCAGGATGCAAGCATGTTCTCACGCCCACCGTGGCCGGACGGGAGAGTCTTCGGGATCCGCAACGATACTCTGGAATGTGTCGGGTTACATCTTGCCGTTCGGCATCGCCAACTGAACCTGCGAACCGCCTAGTTCAGGATTGCCATGAGCGAACCAGCGTGGCCGACTCGACCTGACACCCACGAGTACCAAGCGCGATTTCCGTGCACGCCAAGCGAAGGCTTCGGGCGTGCTGATTGCTTCCGTGAAAACCTTGCGAGTACATGGTTGATTTGGTCGCTCTCTGGAGGCGAGTAAAACCCCGGAAAATCATTGATCTTCCGGGGTTTTTCACGGTGCATGGTCGGGCTGACAGGATTTGAACCTGCGACCCCTTGACCCCCAGTCAAGTGCGCTACCAAGCTGCGCTACAGCCCGCCTTGCCTGACCGTTATCGCTGTTCGCGGCCGTTCAAGCAACGGGTTCTAC
>Ga0213829_1001177_pt1 | contig 19585 bp, 9 predicted proteins | sample MC6MC0896MG_FD_180665 | JGI IMG/M metagenome (GOLD analysis project Ga0213829, IMG submission 180665) | Enriched soil aggregate microbial communities from Iowa State University, Ames, United States - MC6-MC0896-MG | ecosystem: Environmental > Terrestrial > Soil > Unclassified | place: USA: Iowa...
GGTCAACGAGAATGTGAATAACCCGAAGAATGTTCAGGCAAAATTTGTTTTGACTGACGCGATCACTCGGACTGCATTTTATAATGTTGGGGGTGATTTCAATACATACCTATCAACTTATGTGGAGCATGAAGTAGGAACTTTTAATCAGCTATATAATGCTGAAACACGACAAGGGGAACCTACGATATCATCTACTTTCAATAATACGTGGGGAAACATGTATACGGCTCTACGTGATGCTCGAATAGTTATCGAGAAATGTTCTGAAGGGGGTACCCAATCGGGTAATTATACGACTTTAGGCATGGGGCAGGTAATGGCAGCTTATAATTTAGCGCTATTGACCGATATGTTTGGTGATGTTCCTTATTCCGAGGGTTTTAAACCATTGGAAATCAAGAATCCTAAATTAGATAAGCAAGAGGAGTTATATAAACAAGTTAACAGCTACTTGGAGGCAGCAATAGAAAATTTGCCTAAAGGAGATAAGCATGGTTCTGGAGCAGCAGGAGGTCAAGATTTATTGTTCCGTGGCAATGCGGCAAAATGGTTGAAATTTGCGTACGGATTAAAAGCACGGTATGCAATGCATAGCTTGGCAAAGGCAAAGGATAAAACCGCTACGTTGAACGGTATTCTTGCAGATATTAATCTATCCTTTACTAGTGCGAACGAACAGGCTGCTTTTAATATATATACTGGTTCAAATTTAAACCCACTTTTCGATTTCCAATGGTCTCGGTCCAGTCTAATGGCGAGTAGGAGCCTTGTCGATAAAATGATCGATAATAAAGATCCAAGATTGAACAGATTCTTTGTCAATCAGGATTTGGAACAATTAACTGATTTAGCGAAAAAGGGAGAAAGCTATACGCGTGGAGTGGCTGTTAATGGTAGTCCTGAACAAAGCCAGTCTAGATATAATATGTCTTTATTTAGCTATGCGCAATCTGCCTCCACTCAATTATTGAGCTATCACGAGCTATTATTCTTAAAAGCAGAAGCATTACAGCGTTTAGGACGTGGTGTTTCAGCCGTTGAGCCTGTGTTGAAAGCTGCGGTTATTGCTGCTTTTGAGAATGCTGAAAGTTCTATCGCTACAAGTTTTGGATCCCAAATGGTCAAAGATGCCACTAAAGGAGTTGGTATAATTAAAAATTCCAACGCCTTAACTCCAGTTGACGCAGAAAACTATTTCAATGCATCTGTAAAACCATTACTTGCTTCAAATAGCTTAAAAGCTATTGCAAGTGAAAAGTACTTAGCATTCTTTGGTGCATCAGGTGAATCTACGGAGATGTACAACGATATCCGTCGTTGGAAAGCAAATGGTGAGAACCTTGTTGAGTTGAAAAATCCAGGTAAATTCCCATTGCGTTTACCATATGGTAATGATGATACGACAACGAATCCGAATGTTCAAGCAGCATACGGTGACGGACAATATGTATACACTGAAAATGTGTGGTGGGCAGGCGGTACTCGCTAGTCGATCGATTTAAGGTTATAAATTGGAAAGCGGTCTCGAAAGAGACCGCTTTTTTTGTTATCGGTATTTTGTCATGTTATAACAACGAGGAAAGTTTCTATATCATATTACTTTGTCGGATTATGTGCATGGTTACTGAGGCATAACTGTTGCACCGAAATTTGTAAACAAATGTTTGGCGAAAACTTAGATACACGATTTACTGAATCTGCTGAAAAAGGTTGCTTGTTTAGAAAAAACACATACTAATGTTTATTTATATTATTAGCTTTTATGTTTGTTGAAAAATATTTTTGTCACAAAATTATGCTTGCATTGTATATGTCAAAAAAAGTTCTAACTTTATATTTAACATTTTTTAACAGATAGAGGTATCATAAAGTGCAAAGGATGTTAAACTAACTAATGCGATTTAATTATTGAGCGGTAATATTCTGCTCGCCAATATTGTTTTGCCAGGAGATTAATCCATTTATTAAATTAAACTTAAACATAATGAAACACAAATTACTTAGTTTTTTTGTGGGTAGCATGATCCTAACTTCCGTAGCTTTTGCTCAGGAGAAAAAGATTAATGGCCTTGTTACGGGATCCGACGGTAAGCCGCTCGCCGGTGTAACTATTTCGGTCATAGGGTCTGGTGTTGCTACCCAAACAGGTTCTGATGGAACTTACTCTATTATGGCCCCTAGTGGGAAATTTTTAGTTTTTAAGTTTGTCGGGTATTCAGATAAGACAATTGTTGTAAACTCCAACTCAACATTATATAATGTTTCTTTATTGGAAGCCAACACAGAGTTGGATGAGGTCATGGTTGTGGCCTATGGTACAGCTAAAAAGTCTTCTTTTACGGGAGCCGCATCGACCGTCAAATCTGACGTGATTGAAAACCGATCAATTACAAGTATTACAAAAGCATTGGATGGAGCAGCTCCCGGGGTGGTATCTACCTTGGGGTCGGGGCAACCGGGGTCTGATGCGACCGTGCGTGTACGTGGATTTGGTTCTATTAATGCTTCTGCAAGTCCATTATATGTCGTTGATGGTATCCCATTTAATGGCGATCTGAACTCAATTAATCCAAACGATATTGAAAGTTTAACTGTGCTAAAAGACGCATCCGCTTCAACCTTATATGGATCTAGGGCTGCCAATGGTGTTATCATGATCACAACTAAAGCCGGTAAAAATACAGAGGGAAAAATTAATGTCAATTTTAAAGCCAATATTGGCGTAAATTCGAGGGCCGTCAAACGTTATGATGTGATGGATAGTAAAGAATACCTCGAGACGGTGTTTCAGTCGTATAAAAATGATGAAATTTTTGAGAGAGGGGCAACAGAAGCACAGGCGGCAATCAATGCTGTTAATAGGATGAATGGGGGAGCAGATGCTGTTTTTGGGGCTAATGAAGAATATAATCCTTATAATTTACCTGTTAGCCAGTTGTTTGATATGGCTACAGGTAAGATCAAACCCAATGCCCAATTGAAATGGAATGATAACTGGATGGATGAGGTCATGGCAAAAAGTCCTGTCCGTCAGGAGTATCAACTTGATTTCTCTGGGGGGAATAAGGTCTACCGCGCAATGGCATCGATGAATGCCGTAAAAGAAAAAGGATTGCTAAAAAATACCAAATTTGACCGTTATTCCGGTCGCTTGAGTAATGAGTTCACACCAAAAGATTGGTTTAAAGCATCTTTATCTGGAAACTTCGCAAAGTCAGCTTCGAATTCTTTAAATGCATCCGGCTCGGCGTTTTCAAATGTTTGGTATACTTCCGAACAGATGGCTCCGATCTATCCAATATGGGTTAGGGATGCAAAAGGTGAATTTGTTTTGGATGCATTGGGCGAACGTCAATTTGACTATGGTAAGAATCGGGCAGCAGGAGCGCAACAAAATTTTAACTCCACTGCTACATTGTATGATGATAAATACTACAATAACATTGATAACGTTGGCACGAGGGGTGGAGTTGAGTTTAATACCAGAGATGCGAAATATGGGGCATGGCAGGGGTTTGCTTTTGCAGTCAATTTAGGCGCAGATTATAGGATGAATGAATATACCTACTATTATAATCCCGAATTTGGAAACGCTGCATCAGTAGGGGGGCGTCTCAATAAACAGTGGAGTAAGATATTTTCATACACATTTAACCAATTATTGACATGGACACGCGATTTCGACAAACATAATGTTGACGTGTTGCTCGGACATGAAAATTACAGTTACAAGTACAATCTGTTGAGTGCACAAAAAACAGGATTTCCATTTAAAGGTATATATGAACTAGCCCCCGGGTCAACAATTGCTGATGCTAATTCATACGAAAATAATGAGACAATAGAATCCTACTTCTCACGTGTTCAATACAATTTTGATGAAAAGTATTATCTATCAGGTAGTTTTCGTACGGATGGATCGTCACGTTTCAAAAAGGAAAACAGATGGAGTAAATTCTGGTCAGTTGGAGGGGCATGGAAGATATCCGAAGAGGCATTCTTAAAAGATCAAACATGGTTGAATAGTTTTACGTTGCGATCTAGTTATGGTACACAAGGAAACAATGATTTATTAGACGGTGATCAAAATTCTAATTATTATGCTTGGCAGGCATTTTATGATCTTACTTGGAATAACGCCAATAATAATGGTGGGATAGTTACTTCCGTTGAAACTCCCCTGGTTTCCTGGGAGAAAAATGCAAGTTTTAATATCGGCTTTGATGGACGTTTTTTAAATAACAGATTGACAGTTGATTTTGATTGGTACACCAGAAAGACAACGGCGATGTTATTGAATCGTCCGATGGCACCTTCACTGGGTTTTGACGGATATAATGACAATATAGGGAACTTAAAAAACTGGGGTGTTGATTTTACTTTGGGGTATGATATCATAAAAAAGGAGGATCTGAGATGGAATATTACAGCAATGGGTTCCCATGTTAAGAACAAAATTCTAAAACTGACAGATGAAAGTAAAGAAATTGTCAGTGGATCAACAATTATTCGCGAGGGAGAGACGATAAATTCATTTTATATGACCCGTAGTGCAGGAGTGGATCCATCTAACGGTTCCCCGTTGTATTGGGTATATGACAATAAAGAAGACGAATTTGACCGTAGTAAACACTATGTTTCCAGTGATCGAGCTAAGGCGGCATCGAGCCGGGTGATTGCCGGTAGCCGTATTCCGAAGATTATGGGGTCGTTAACCACTTCTTTACAATTTAAGAATTTTGATTTCTCTTTGATGACAACCTATTCAATAGGTGGTAAAATCTATGATCAGGTGGGCTATGATTATTTGAATCCTACTTATGTCGGAAACAACTTCTCCAGAGAAATGTTAGGAGCTTGGCAGAAGCCCGGAGATATTACCGATATCCCTCGGGTACAAAACAAGATGAATATTCAGCTTACTGACAGGGCACTGGTTGATGCCTCCTATTTTACAATTAAGAATATAGCAGTTGGTTATACCTTTGATGTCAATAAGATTGGTTTAAAAGGTATCCGGGTTTTTGCGCAGGGTGACAACTTAGCCATATTCTCAGCGCGACAAGGTCTGAATCCGCTTTATAATTTTACAGGAACAACATCTTATGTATATGCTCCTAACAAAACGGTATCAGCTGGAGTAAATCTTAAGTTTTAACCTTTAATGTGATTATCAAAATGAAAAAAATAATATATGCTTCTGTATTGTCCTTTGCGCTAAGCTTTTCATCTTGTAGCAAGGATTATCTTGAAACTGCACCAACGGATAAGGTGGATGCAGGAACGTTGTTAAAGACAACTAAAGGGGCGCAGGTCGCGATGGATGGTATTTATCGTATGCTATATACACCGGGATGGGCCACTGCAAATACAACCGAGTTTATCGGACTTATGTCAACTAAAATAGTTGGATCTCTCATGGGAGAGGATTTTTTGCAAGATGCTGAGGGGAGTGGATGGTTTTATTACGATTATCTTTATAATGTTAGAAATTTTTATACGTCCACAGCCTGGCGTTCCTATGGTACATGGAACTTCTATTATTCTTTGATTAGCAATGCCAACTATATTCTTGCGGCCGAAAAAACTATGACAGGGGATCCGAAAGATGTAAAAAAGATTATGGCTCAAGCCTATGCTATACGTGCTTATGCTTACTTTGATTTAATTCGCATTTTTCAACAGACCTATATCGGCCACCAGACTGCTCCTGGAGTTCCTGTTTATACAGAACCTACAATTGCTTCTTCTAAAGGAAAAGGAAGAGGTACGGTTGAGGAAGTATATAGCCGAATCAATGACGATTTAGATGAAGCGATAAAATTATTTGGGGATAATAAAGCAGGGCAGGCGAATAAGTCGCAGCTGGACTACTATATGGCTAATGCCATTAAAGCAAATGTTGCCTTAACTCAGAATAAATGGGCAGATGCGGAGAAATATGCGAATGAGGCGCTTTCAAAACCGAATTTAAGTATGATTAGCGGAAATGATTTATTTTCGGGTTTCAACAGTGTTAAGTTGCCAAATGTGCTCTGGGGAGCGGAGATTATAGCAGCGCAGTCTGCTGGGTTTGGATCCTTCTTCTCACATATGGATGCGGGCGCTGAACAATATGCAGAGTCTTCCCGCAAATGCATTTACAACTGGTTGTATGACCAAATTCCAAACACAGACGCACGAAAAAAATGGTGGAATGGAGAGGAGGATGGTGGAACTCCAACTACCCAACCCTATAATCAGGTAAAGTTTAGGTATGCTGACAAATCTGCTAATTTAGGCGATTATATCTATATGCGTGCTGAAGAAATGCACTTTGTGAAAATGGAAGCATTAGCTAACCAAGGAAAATTGGTCGAAGCAAAAACAGCGCTCGAAACCCTGCTGAAACTGCGGAATCCAACAGGTTATCAACTGACATTGGCAAATATTGTAATGTCAAAAGATCTTAAGATGGGATCGATCGGAACGCCTTCAACTTTAATGGATCATATTATCCTTCAAAGACGTATTGAATTGTGGGGGGAAGCTGAACGTATTTTTGATATTTTACGTCTTAAGACTGGATTTGATCGCAATGCTCCCGGTACAAATCATACATTTATTCCTGTGAAATGGAATTCAATGGAACCTGCTAATAAGGAGTTTATTTTGACCATTCCTCAGAAAGAATTTGATGGGAATGCTAGTATGGATCCTAAAAAAGATCAAAATCCATTGTAGAACTTAAAAAAGTAAACAAATGAAAAGATATAAATATTTGTTATTTGCGAGTATGTTAGCTTTGCTTTCTGCCTGCGATAAAACGGATGGAGCGCTATACTCAGGTGATTCCAATAAAATTAGTTTTTTGGGAAGTGCCATTAACGTACCGATGGCTGAGGGAGTAGTTTCGGTCCCAGTAGGCAGAACTTCAACTAGTGGTGATTTATCTGTTCCTATTAGTCTTACTGCAAAAGGAGCAGGTTATACCACTGCTTTCACTATGGCTGGTCCGGTAAAGTTTGAAAATGGTCAGGGGAAATCCTATGCGATGGTTAAATATGGCGATTTATCTAAAATCGACCCAGGGTCTCTCGCTATTACAAGTAAAGATAAAGACATTGATGTGGCCTTGGCTTTTCCCTTTACATTGACTATTGCTGATGAAGCTGTTTCTGTAAGTATGGAAAAAGAAATTAATGTGTCAGCAACTAGTGCACTTGTATTTGAAGATAAGGGTATGGCGGATTTGAATTCAACAAAAGGATGGGGAGAAGACGAATCGAAAGTGAAAATTCAGAAAGCCAAAGGTGTCAATGTGTATAAATTAATAAGTCCATTCGGGGCTAATAGCATAGCCTTTATGATAAAATCTGATGGAAAGGCTGTAATATGCCCTAATCAGGTTATTGTAAATAATGCTACCTATGGTCCTGTTTCAATATCTAATGTTACCGGTACAATAGCTGGAAATGTAGTTACATTGAACGTGGGAGGGTATACCGTTTCTGCGGGATCTTTTGGCAAGGGGGTCGAAATTATTACATTGCCAAAGTAATAGACATTATAATAACTAGTCGTAAAATAAAAGCCCAATATCGAAATGATATTGGGCTTTTACTTTTTACAACCTTGATTAATATAATTGTGTATATGATTTTATGTATTGTTAAATACAAGGTTTAGAAATTGTTTTATTTTATTTACTTGTAATTCAATTGTTTATAAGTTTTTGTGTATTAAATATTATCACAACGTTATGCTTGCATTGTAAAAGATAAAAAAAGTTATAAATTTGCCTTTAACATTTTTTAACAAAATAAATTTTTGCTAAAGATGCATTACTAACTAAAAGCGCTTATTTAAACTATACTGGTCCTTTCCAAGATAGTTTTTTAAGATATAAACACATTTTAATAAACATAAACTATATGAAACAGACATTACTCAGTTTTTTTGTGGGTAGTATGATCTTGACTTCTGTTGCCTTTGCGCAAGAAAAGAAAGTCAGTGGTCGTGTTACAGGTGCTGATGGCAAGCCATTGGTCGGCGTAACTATTGCCGTACAAGGATCAAGTGTGGCCACATCCACAGATGGAAACGGAAATTATACATTGACTGTACCAGCGGGTAAGGTTATTGTTTTTCGCTCTGTAGGTTTTGCTGATAAAACTTTGATCGTCAAAGAAGGTCAGACATCTTTTAATATGGTGTTGGACAACAAGGATAATGCATTGGAGGAAGTTGTTGTAACCGCATTGGGAATTTCTAAAAGTTCCAGAGGTATCGGTTATTCGACATCAAAGGTAAGTGGCGATGACCTTGTGAAATCTGGTGAGGCGAATATTATTCAAGGACTAGCAGCGAAAGCTTCTGGTGTTCAAATTACTTCTTCAGCAGGTACTCCGGGAGCTTCTTCTAAAATTGTTTTACGTGGTGCGGCCTCCTTTTCAGGGGACAACCAACCGCTTATTGTGGTGGATGGTGTTCCAATCGATAATGGTCTGAACAATACAAAGGCAGGTGATGATCCTTATAATCAAAGTCTTTCGGGAGTTCAGGTTGCCAATAGAGCATTGGATATCAATCCCGATGATATCGAAACAGTAACCATATTGAAAGGCCCTGCGGCAGCTGCACTATATGGTCAGGCGGCAGGTAATGGAGCTGTTATCTACACCACAAAAAAGGGTAAACTTGGATCTGGCCTTGGTATAACTTTCTCTTCGGGTTATGAAATGCAAAAGGTAAATAAATTGCCTGAATTTCAGAAAAAATATGGACAGGGAAGTGGTGGAACCTATACTGATCGTACGGCGGATAGCTGGGGAGAGAACTTGATTGCGGCGGGAAAACCTATTTATAATAACGTCGATGAGTTTTTCAAAAATGGAAATGTTTTCAATAATAATTTGGCGATTACTTCGGGTGGAGAAAAAACAACAATGCGCTTCTCTGTTGGATCGACAAATAACACGGGTATAGTACCTCACACAAGCTATAATCGTTATACTTCTAGACTAAACGCTGAATCGAAATTAAACGATCGGATTACGGTTGGTGGAAATTTCAGTTTTACAACCGCTAATACACGGGCTGCACAGAATGGTAGTAACGTTTCTGGTGTTATGTTGGCTCTATTGCGTTCTCCTGTAGATTTCAACCTGAAAGATTATGTAAATGAATTGGGCGTGCAAAAAACCTATTTTGCAAACTACGATAACCCTTATTTTTCTACGGAACGTAATCCCTATAAAGAGGAAAATAACCGTTTTCTAGGGAATGTTTACGCAGATGTCAAATTAAATGATGTTTTTTCCATTTCGTGGAAAACAGGATTAGACAGTTATGCCACGAACGGCAACCAGATTTATACCATCGGATCTAGCGGTGATGATGATGCGAACAAATGGGGGCAAATTAAGCGAACAAATGTCAATTACCGTAATATCTATACCGATTTGTTGTTGAAATTCAATAAAAAGATTTCGGAAGATTTCTCGGTATCGGGTTTATTAGGTGGTAACTTTAACTATATTCAAAGTATCGCTAATTTCGCAAGGGGAAAAAATTTACTTATCCCAGATTACTATAATTTAAATAACGCAAGAATACTCTATGCGAGTAATTCAGAGGAGTATAGAAATAGTAAAGCAATCTTTTTGGATGCAACATTTGACTATAGAAATATTCTATTTTTGACTTTAACCGGTCGGAATGAATGGTCAACGACATTTGGCCGCAATGCAAAAGGATTCTTCTATCCGAAAGCTGATATCTCTTACGTTTTCTCGGATTTGTTTAAAGAGTCGGAAATTGTCAATTTCGGTAAAGTTCGTTTGGCTTATTCTAATGTGGGTATATCACCTAAGCCTTATTCTGACAGAACTTATTTCACCTCTCCTCTAATCGCGGATGGTATGACCAATGGTTATTCTTTCCCATATAAAGGACAGTTGGGTTTTGCCATTTCAAATGAGTTTGTTGCTGAAAATCTGAAACCCGAAAGAAATGTTGGCTATGAGGCTGGTTTGGAGATGAAATTTTTAAATAATCGTCTTGGATTTGATTTTACCTATTATCAACAGCATGCATCCAATCTTTTGATTTCGATGCCTGTAGATCCGACAAGCGGGTTCGCATACTACTATAATAATTTCGGTAAAATGAAAAATACTGGTATCGAATTGTCTTTAAACGGTCACGTTGTGAAATCCGAAAACTTCAACTGGAATGCGACTTTAAATTGGTCAAAAAATACCAATGAAGTAACTGAGCTAGCGCCGGGAGTGGATAAATTGTCTATTGGTGATGCCTTTTCTGCGCCACAATCTTTTGCTATTGTAGGACAACCATTTGGTGTAATTTATGCGCAAAAGTTTCAACGAAATGCACAGGGGCAGATATTAATCGATCCAGGAAGCGGTTTGCCGATGTATGAATCTGATTTGGGTAGCGTAGGAAGTACTATTCCTAAATGGTTAATGAATATTAATAATGAGTTTTCCTATAAAAATTGGTCATTCTCTTTCCTATGGGATTTTAGAAAAGGTGGTAAGTTATGGGGCGCTACAAATGCGGTGTTGATCAACAGAGGTAAAGCGGCTATAACAGAAGATCGTGAACGCAAGTATGTCATTGATGGTGTATATAGTGATGGTCAAAAAAATACAACAGAAATTACAGCTGTTAGCTATTTTAAAAACTATTTGGGTAATTCCTCTTCAGAAATATCCATTCAAGATGGTACTTGGGCGAGATTGCGCTCAATTGATCTAAACTATCGCTTTAATAAAGTTTCTAAAGCAATCCAATATATTCAGGTAGGCGTTAACCTTCGGAATCCGATCTTAATCACTAAATATAAAGGTATTGACCCAGAAACGAGTTTAACCGGATCGGATCAAAATTTTACAGGTTATGATTTCTTTAATAACCCTGGTACAAAATCTTATTCCATTAATTTTAGAGTTGGTTTTTAATTAAAACATTATTCATAACATGAAAAATAAAGTAAAATTTCTATATGCCCTATGCTTTACAGCTATTGTTGGTTGTAAGACGGGTGACGATCTATATCTCAGTCCAAATAATCCTTTAGATGGAAACTTACCCTCATTATTGACCGCGTCAGAGGTTAATACTTTCCAGAATGTGGAAGGGGATCTGTCGAGAATGAGCAGTATCATGGTACAACACTCTGCTGGATTAAATGCACAATATGCTGATGTTCAGAATTACCGTATTACTCAGGGTGATTTTGATAACGTCTGGATTGGATTGTATGCGAATACGATGTACAATTTGAAGCTGATGATTGATAAAGCGAATATAGCTGAGACGAAGAGCCCACATTATAGTGGAATAGGCAAGGTTTTAATGGCGCTTAATCTTAGTTTTGCGACGGATCTTTGGGGCGATGTTCCTTATTCAGATGCCTTCCAATGGAACAGTGGTAATAAAACACCGAAATTGGATACACAACAAGATATCTATAAGTCGATTGATAATCTTTTAGCTGAAGGAATTGCAGATCTTAGCGTAGCTAAAGACAAAAATTATTATTTGCCTGAGAAAGAAGATTTAATATTTGAAGGAAATGCCACAATGTGGATAAAGACTGCTTATACACTAAGGGCACGTTTCTTAAATCGTACTTCAGGTAAAGTTGCTGGAACGGAAGCAAAAGTATTGGATTATTTATCTAAGGGAATTTCTTCCAATGAGGAGAATATGATCGCTCCACACGATGATGTTAGTCAAAACCAATGGGGAGCTTTCCATAATTCCAGAGATGGGTATCTAGGTGCCAATAAGTTGATTGTAGATCGGCTTTTAGCAAAGAATGATCCAAGACTAACCTATTTCTTATCTACGAATTCTGAAGATAAATTTGTTGGAGGTGATATAAAAGATGAGTCAATTGATCCAGATATATCTATTATTGGCCCATTTTTCGATGTTGCGAGTAACTTTCCTATTGTAACTTACTATGAAGCAAAATTTATAGAGGCGGAGGTGAAACAAAGGCAAGGAGGAAATGCAGCTGCTGTATTAAATGAAGCAATTAAGGCCAATGTAGAGTATGTTACAAAAGGCAAGGAATCTGCGGATGCCATTGCAAATTATGCTACAGCAACTAAGAATGACATTTTAACAGAGAAATGGGTCGCACTTTATAATCAGGGCATTGAACCATATAATGATTATAGAAGAACAGGAATTCCTGCGTTAACACCAAGACCGCAAAGTGTTGGAGCAACAATGCCGATCATTCCTAAAAGATATCCATTCCCGCAAACAACAACTTTGTATAATCCAAACGTAAAGAATATCCCTATGGATGTTGCTGTTTGGTGGGGTATGTAATTAATTAGCGATCTAACTAAGCTGAAATGGCCGTATCAATTAAGTTTGATACGGCTTTTTTATGTTTTGATTTTATTTTATATCAATAAAACAAACTTTTTTTCTTTACAGTATCTTTCTTTTTTTGGTGAAATTTAACATAATTAGTCTGCTGATTATTAGTTGTTTGTTGTTTTTTCTTTAAATAATTGTTATGACAGAATTATGCATGCATTGCAAATGTCAAAAAAAATTATAATTTTGTATTTAACATTTTTTAACGAAACAGGCTAACTGAAAAATGTTTTACTAACTAACGAACTTATTATGAATTATTGAAAAGGTATTTTATACTGACCAAGTATTTCTAAAATCTAAAAAAAATAAACATACTTATTTAAATAAACGTAAACATATGAAACACAAATTACTCAGTTTTTTCGTGGGTAGTATGATCCTGACTTCAGTAGCGTTCGCGCAAGAGAAGAAAGTAAGTGGTCGTGTAACTGCCGCTGATGGTAAACCGTTGGCTGGGGTGACGATCGTAGTACAGGGATCAAGCACCGCTACTCAAACAGATGCGAATGGTAATTATTCATTATCTGTGCCAACAGGTAAAGTAATTGTATTCCGTTCGGTTGGATTTGCAGATAAAACCCTAATCGTTAAAGAGGGGCAATCTGCTTTTAACGTGACTTTGGATAATTCTGAAAATTCATTGGAGGAAGTTATCGTAACAGCTCAAGGGATTACTCGTACGAATAAATCTTTGGGGTATGCAACGCAACAAGTCGCAGGTGAAGCATTGGCTCAAAAATCTGAATCAAATGTCTTGAATGCTTTGCAAGGAAAAGTTGCCGGTGTAAATATCTCAAGCTCTTCAGGTCAGCCGGGCTCATCTACCAATATCAATATTCGTGGTATTACTTCTTTCGGTGGTAATAACCAGCCATTAATCGTTGTGGATGGAATTATTTTTAGTAATGATACCGATAATAGCCAAAATACTTTGTTTGGTTCGCAACCATCAAATCGTTTAAATGATATTCCACCAGATAATATTGAAACGATCAATATTTTGAAGGGCCCAGCAGCATCAGCTTTATATGGTTCAAGGGCATCTGCAGGTGTTATCATGATTACCACAAAAAGTGGTAAAGGAATGGGCGGAAAAACTGAAGTAACCTTCAGCTCATCAGCTAACTGGCAGCGTGTAGCTTTTCTTCCGGAATTGCAGACATCTTACGGTCAGGGATCCCAAAATATCTATAATAATCAAAGTACATTGTCTTGGGGGCCAAAGTTTGGATCGGTACCTACAGTAATTCAGGGTGGAACAGGAAAGGAAGTCCCTTATCAAGCTTATCCCAATAGTATTAAAGACTTCTTTAATACTGGTTCTTTCTACCAAAATTCTTTGAATCTTGCAGGTGGTGATGAAAACAATAACTTCAATGCTGGTGTGTCAAGTACCATTCAAAAGGGTATTGTTCCAGAAAGTAAATACAATAGACATACTGTAAATGTTGGTGGAAACTCAAAATTAAAAAATGGTATTAAAGTAGGAGGGACACTAACCTATGGTAAGACTGATCAAAGAGGAGCTACTATGGGAAATGGGGGAAGTGCATTTGGACAAATTTCCCGGATCCCAATCAGTTACGATTTGATAGGAACACCGCTTTTCAATGAAGCAGGAGAAACACAATACTTCCTACCGGGTCAGAATTCTCCATTATGGAGCGTACAAAATGAATTTTTTACCTCTAATGTCGATCGTATTTTTGGAAACTTAAGTATTGGTTATGATATCACAGATTGGTTAAATGTAAGTTACCGGATTACAGGTGATTCTTATTTTGATACAAGATCGCAAGTATTGCGTATTGGTGCAGCTCGCGCTCCTCAAGGTGCTATTGACGAAGAAAATAGGTTTAGAAGTGAACTCAATGGTGATTTAATGATTCGTGCCAATAAATCAGATATTTTTACAGAAGGTTTAAGTGCTAATCTATTATTGGGGCAGAATATAAATCAAAGAGACTATAAAGAGTCAGGAGTTCTCTCCAGTAGCTTATCTATGTTTGGTTTTGATAATGTAAAAAATGCCTCAGTATTTGTCGGTTCATATGCTAATAAAGAAAGAAGGAGATTATTGGGATACTACGCACAATTGGGCTTGAATTACAAAGATTATTTGTTTTTGGAATTAACTGGACGAGCGGATAAATCATCGACATTGCCGAAAAATAATAATACCTATTTCTATCCATCAGCCTCAATGAGCTTCGTGCCAACACAGGTCTGGGAGTCTATGAAGTCAGATGTGCTTTCTTTTATGAAAATTAGAGCAAATGCGGCAAAAGTAGGGCGTGACGCTGATCCGTACTTGTTAAGCACGGTTTATAATCTTACAAGCTATGGTAATAATACTGCTGAAGTTTTATTTCCTATGAACGGTATTCCAGGATTCCAAATAGGCTCAAGAATTGGGAATCCAGATTTAAAGCCTGAGTTTGTAAAATCTTATGAAGTTGGCGCCCAATTTGGTTTCTTTAATAATCGCATTGATTTAGATTTTACCTATTTTAATACAAAAAGTTCCAGTCAGATCTTCAATGTTGCAGTCTCTAACTCTTCCGGTTTTGATAACAGAACCTCGAATATTGGAGAAATGACCAATAAAGGTATTGAGGTGATGTTAAATGGATATCCAATTAAGAATAATAACTTTAGCTGGAATGTTAATTTAAACTTTACAAGAATTCGCAATAAGGTAGTGGCTATTTTTGGAGAAAAACCTGTTGGTGGAAATCAACTGACAAGTACAGTAATTCCAGCGATCAATTCCTTTACTGGAATTGCACCTTCCATTGCTGAAGGCTATCCTTATGGTGTTATCGTAGGCGGAAAAACACCACGGACGGAAAGTGGGGATTTTATCATTAATCCGAATACAGGTTTATTTGCTAATGCCATTCCAAATCAGGTTATTGCAAACCCTCAGAAAGATTATACATTGGGAATTTCGAATACATTCAAGTATAAAGGTGTTTCCTTAAGTGCATTGTTCGATATTAATAAAGGTGGACAAATCTTCTCAATGGGCCAAGTAGACCTAAGAAGTGCTGGAGCTATTTTAGAAACAGGAGTAGACCGTGATAAGCCACGTATTCTGCCTGGTGTAATACCAAATGGCGATGGTACCTATAGACCTAATGATATCCAAGTATCTGCGCAGACTTACTGGCAAGGATTGGGAGGTATTGCTTCTGAAGCAGCCGTATTTGATGCGACGTCTTATAGATTACGCGAGGTTGCAGTAAATTATAGTCTTCCACAAAATCTACTTAAAAACTCCCCTTTTGGACAAGTGTCAATCGGTGTGAGTGGAAGAAATCTTTGGATGTTTGCCCCTGGTTTTCCAAGTGATCCGGAAGTTAATACGCAAGGAGCCGGAAATGTTCAAGGGCTGGACTTAAATGGTATTCCAACAACAAAAAACTTTGGTTTTAATATCCGTGCAACATTTTAATATTGTAGACAATGAAATTAATAAAACGAAATATATATAAAATATCAATCTTGGCCATAGGTTTATCTTTGGTCGGATGTAAGGATTTTTTGGATATCAATGATACGCCTAATAATCCAAAAGAGGTGCCAGCACCGACATTGCTTTCAACGGGATTAATTGGCTCTGCCTTTGCGAATCAAAATGAATTAAACCGGTTTGCATCCACAATTATGAGTGTAACTACGGGAGTAGTAAATAATCCTGTAAGCTATGATAGGTATGCTATTGATGGTGGTAATTTTGGGAATCAATGGAATACAGAGCTTTATGGTGGCGCATTGGTCAACTATAAAAAGCTAATTGATGTAAGTGCCACTGCAAAATCCCCCGCATATGCTGGTGTAGCAAAAATCATGTTGGCCTATACGTTTGCATTGACTACGGATACTTGGGGGGATATACCTTACTCGGAAGCACTTTTAGGTGACATGGAAGTAACTAGGCCAAAACTTGATACACAGAAAGATATTTACTTGGGAAATGCCAACTTAAAAATTCAAAGCTTATTTGATTTAGTCAAAGATGGTCTAGCCGATTTAGATAAAGAGAGTATTATTTCGCCGGGAACTGAAGATATGGTTTACGAAGGGGATCTCAATAAATGGAAGCGTGCTGGTAACTCATTATTACTGAAATTGGCAATGCAAATTAGCTCTGTGGAACCAGGTCGGGCAAAAACAGAAATTGATGCTGCAATTGCAAAAAATCTCTTTATCGCACAAAATTCACAAAATCTAGCTGTTAATTATGGAACGCAAATCGGAAGCCAATCACCACTTTGGGTGCTTACTAACCTATCTTCATTCAAAACAGATTGGTTGATTAGCACACGATTTGTAAACTTATTGAAAAGTACGAACGATCCTCGGCTTCCACTTTATGTAACAAAGCCAGCTGGCGATTATGTAACTGTTGATAATGGTTTTGGAGGGGTTTTTCCGCCTGCTAAAGATAGATCTACATTTAACGTTTATGCTACAGGGAAGGCAGGTGAAGGGCCGACGAGATTGCTTACCTATGCTCAAACATGTTTTAATCTTGCAGAGGCTGTTATCCGATTGGGGGTTGCTGGGGATGCACAGGCGCTTTATACTGAAGGTATTAAGGCTTCAATGACAGATGCTGCTGTAGCTAAAACTGATATGGACAAATTTTTTGTTGATAACGCGGCAACTGTGACATTAAGTGGTAACAATGAACATAAAATAGAGCAAATTATCACACAGAAATATATCGCTCAATTTTCAAATGGTTTAGAACAGTGGAATGACTGGAGAAGAACCGGATACCCAGTTTTAGCACCACATCAGAATGCGGGTGGTATAGATGGAACAAGACCAGTGAGAGCGGTATACTTGAGTACAGAGGCGCAACGAAATCCAAATTTTCCACAAGGAACAGCGATACCGCAATCCAATGTGAGAGTATGGTGGGATATTAATTAAATAATATAAAGAAATGAAAAGAAATTTAATATACTTAATAGTAGCTGTAATGACATTTTTAACGTCATGCGATAAGGAATACTCCGAGCTTTATTCGGATAATCGGCCAGAGATTCCAGTTACCTATGAGGGGGCCTTAACAGAAGGATTTAATCCTTATATTAAAGTTCCCTTGTCAACCAATACATTCAAACTTACATTGGTAATACCTGAAAATTCAGGTAGAAAGATCAAGGAGATTTCAAAGGTTTTAGCTGGAGCTACTTCGATTAACGCTGGTGGCGTTCGTAAAGGAACTTACATCACAGCTCCAATTGCAGGGAGTGGTAATAAAGTGGTGTTTAATACCTCCGTTTCAGAATTTAGAGGTAAGAGTGCAGCAAATGAGACGCTAATCGCAAATTTTGAAAAATCCACAACGTTAAAAACACAAGAAATAGCATTTATGTTTTTGGTAACACTTGATAATGAACAGGAAATTATTCCTGTACAAGCTCGGGTGTGGTTGACAAAATAAATAAAAAAAAGTCAAAATGAAAGCCGAACCATCATAACGATGGTTCGGCTTTTTGTATTTATTAACCCATCCTTACACGATAGAGGCGTTCAGATATTTCGTTTTTTAATGGTCAATTGAACGAAGTATTATTACCAAATCATTAATTTTATGTATATAAATTAATAGACTAACAATTTATTAATACTAACTTAACATTGAGAATCTATTTTTACGGCGTTGAAATAAGAGCGCTTATACGATTTAATGAAAACCTATAATGCGCTTAAAATTCATTCATTATATTAGAGATTATTTTATTCCAATGAAACCATCAAAAAGTATTCAAACCGTATAAGGAATTGAATAGATTTGATAGTTTCATCACAGCTGAAAACAAACCAAGTGCAACAAGCTCATTTATAGCAATGAGACTAATCACTTGTAAATAAATTAAATAGATGAAAAAAGCACTTTTACTCGTAGCTCTGATCGGTCCAGCAGTAGCCATGGCGCAAAATAATAATGCACCTTCAAGTTATGATCCACATGATATCAAAATCACAGGATACCTTCAGACGCAGTTTCAAAAGGCTCAATCACCGGGAATAACTTCTTTCTCCGGGGGTGATTTCTCTAAGAATTCCGATAATCGTTTCATGATCCGACGTGGTCGCCTCAAGATTGACCGCGTGGATACTTACTCAAGTATTGTATTCCAGCTCGACGCGACACAGGATGGGGTACAGTTAATGGATGCTTTTATTCAATTGCGCCACCCTAGTCAGAAAGGCCTGAGCCTGACAGCAGGTCTCTTCAATAGACCATTCGGATATTCTATTGTTTATTCTTCTGGTTACCGTGATTTCCCTGAACGGGCGCGTGTTTTCCAGACGCTAATGCCGCGTGAGCGTGACCTTGGAGGGATGGTCAGCTACCACCCTGGAGGTAAAATGAAATTCTTGAACCTGGACTTGGCTCTGGTAAACGGAAGCGGCCACTCCGCCAAAGACTACGATTCCAAAAAAGATCTGATCGGTAACTTAGGATTTAAATTCGATAGCCTTGCGGATAAAAGATTGCAGCTCGGATTTGGTGGTTCCTTCTATAAAGGTTCTGTCCGTAATGATACCAAAACATACTACACAGCGATCGCTAATGGCTATACAGCGCATACCAGTGATGACAATGAAGGAAAAGCCATTGGTCGAAACTATTATGGCGCAAACTTACAGATCGAACTGGATAATAGCTTTGGGAAATCTAGCTTCAAGACGGAATATGTAGCCGGTGATCAGCCTGGTGTAGCTGGAGGTGCGGATATCAAAGGCCCATATGCGAGCAGAAGTTTTACGACACAGCCTGCTACAGATTTATACCAACGGAAATTTAACGGTTATTATCTGTGGTTTACACAAGAAATCGCAAAAACAGGTGTTACAGCTTTATTGGCTTACGATGTGTATGATCCTAATACAAAGGCAAGTGGCATGACCATAGGAATGCCTGATAATTTTACGGCGGATGGTGATGTCAAATTTAGTACATTGGGCTACGGTGTCGCTTATCAGATCAGTAATAGATTAAAACTTACGGTATATAATGAGCATGTGACCAATGAAAAAACGAGCTTGAAGAATTTTTCTGATGATCTGAAAGACAATGTTTTTACAACCCGATTGTTATACCGTTGGTAAAATGTACCAGTTAATTTTATTGAATGTTTAAAAATTA
>Ga0213829_1001178_pt1 | contig 19584 bp, 17 predicted proteins | sample MC6MC0896MG_FD_180665 | JGI IMG/M metagenome (GOLD analysis project Ga0213829, IMG submission 180665) | Enriched soil aggregate microbial communities from Iowa State University, Ames, United States - MC6-MC0896-MG | ecosystem: Environmental > Terrestrial > Soil > Unclassified | place: USA: Iowa...
CATCAGGTTTTGCCAGAAGCCGGCATTGGAGGAGCCAGGGAAGCGGTACGCACTGCCAACGATTGCAACCTTTCTACGCTTGATCAAAACCTATTCCTTCAAATCTCATCGGGCACCGTCCCATCCGCTGGACAGCCGGCATGCCTGGCCAGGCCATGAAGCTGGCCGGTCGTTGTAGTCACTGATGATTGTCTGGTTACCTGAAGCAGCATGCACGCAGCGGGCGCAAGACTTTTGGTCTGGGGCTGGCGTGGGAATGTTCAGATTTGTGTGCGCGGATGATACGCGGGTTGGGGGTGGGGGAAAACCCTGCGGTGTGTCGGATGCTTCAACGGCGAATCCCTCCTGAAAGCAATGCACCCAGTAGGTGAAAACCATGGAAAATGCGTCAGTCTGACGCGCTAGCGAATGATGGCAGAATGACCTACCAGCCGGCGCACCAAGTGATTATTTAGTTATTTTTTCAGAAAAATTGGCTATGCCTGATGCCACTACAACGCTCAATAATGGTGATCAGTCTGCGGTGACTGCCTCCCGCCCAGCAAGGCGCGGGAGTCCGCCCTGGCGGATGTAGTCATGAGACTTGACATCGTGATAGATTGCTTACTCACAAAAACGACTAGGGAAGCCCCCGTGAAGTACTGGTTCGTGAACCCGTTTCTCATATTTGTCGCGAGCATATTCTCCTCGTTTTTACTTTATCAGACTGGTCTTTCAGCACTTTATAGCGGGGGCTTTTCAATAGCCGACGCAGTGATGTGTTTTGTCCTTGTCGTTGGGCTTTTCGCAGGTATTTTTCTGCACCGGTTTCTCCGACAGAAACTACCGGTTGAGCGACCTGTTGATTTACCAAAGAACAACCTTTTATTTCTTGTAGCCTTTAGCCTATTATTCTTCGCGGTCGAGGTTATCTACGCAGGTGGCCTGCCCATCTTGTATGTGCTTCAAGGCGAGGCCTACGACTACACACAATTCGGCGTCCCAACGCTGCACGTGGCCTTCCTCGGGTACTATTCAGTTGCAGCCGTTGTCAGCTATGAGCGTTATCTTTCCACCCGGAGCAAGCAGTACCTCATACCCGTTGCGTTGGCGATCTTCTATAACGTATCTATTGTGAATCGCGGAGCATTGCTGATCACCCTGGCGAGCTTGATATTCATGTACATGTACAATGCCAGGCATAAGATTCGCATGGCCTTCACAATGACTGTGCTGCTGATCCTGATCACTATTGCATTCGGCTACATTGGCGATAAGCGAATGGTATCGTCTGGCTACCAAAATGCGGATGTCATCTATGACATCGGCCAGGCCGACCCAATCTTTCGCGCCCTACCAACGGGTTTTTTCTGGGTTTATATCTACGCGTCCTCAACATACGCAAACCTTGTAGCCCAAGAACCAGCAGACAACATCGACAAAGGAAGCATTCCTGACCTGATTAACTTCGCCGTGCTCCCAGACTTCATATCAAAGCACATCATAGAGGATAAGAATGCTTTCGCACCTGCATTGATTACACCAGAGCTAAAGGTCAGTACGGCCTTCGGCCGAGCGTTCGTGATTTCTGGTTATGGCGGGATCGTAACGGTGGCTTTCTGGTATTCCTTGATTGTGTGGCTGACCCTTTACGCCAATCGCAATAAAATGCTGCTGTCTGCATGCGGGGTGCTTTGCTCGGTGTCACTGTTCATGTCATTCGACAATATGCTGGTGTTCGCCAGCTTTGTATTGCAAATCATAATTCTGAGCCTTTACAGCAGGCTCAGAATTGGCAGGTACAGGCTGCTCTGATCAGCGTGCAGCCCAGCGTTCGGGAGCCGCACGCTGGGCGCCATCACGAAGATTGAACACCGGAATGGCGCGACTACGCCTTGAACGCCGCGCCGGTTTCGACCAATGCCGTATGCCCGCTCTGTGGAGGCGTCCACCCCAAAAGCGCGCGGCTCTTTGCGGAGTCAACCTGCAATGAACCACACAGCTGGTTGTAGAGGTTGGACTTTCCAAGCATTCCGGCAGCCAAGCGCATTAGTGCAGGTGGAAAGGGTATCAGCACGCAGCGCTTGTGCATGCCCTGGCCAAGCAACTGCAGCATTTGCGGCAGCGATACATCGTCACCATCACTGATCAGGAACGTCTGCCCTGCTGCTGCCGGATGCCGAACGCAACAACCGATAAAGTCAACCAAATTACCCAACGCAACCATGCTTCTGAGGTTTTGAACACTGCCAAATGGCAAGGGTAAACCCAGATCTACCAGCTTCAGCAAACGCGCAAAGTTACCAGGGGCATGTGCTGCGTAAACCAGCGGAGGACGAATGATCACTAGCTCAATACCATTCGATTGAGCCAGTGACTGCAACGCTTGCTCTGCTTCATGCTTGGAAACCGCGTAAGCGGCGTGAGGCGTTGCGGGGGAGCGTTCGGAAAACGGCTCGCGCTCAGTGACATTACCGTTCACGCCAATCGAGCTGATGAAGACGAAGCGCCTGACCTTGCTCGCGATGGCCTGACGTAACAACACTAATGCGCCTTCAACGTTAACGCGGCGAAACTCACTCAATGGGTCTGGGTGAGTTTCGGCAAGCACATGAGCCCGGGCAGCCAGGTGCACGACCACGTCCACACCGAGTAAAGCACTTGACCAATCAGTATCAGCGCCAACATCACCCACTTCAAACATAGGCATCGCATCGATACCAGATGAAGAATTCGAGCGGACGGCTCCGACGACTTCAATATCGCTATCAGTACAGAAGCGATCGAACACAGCTCGGCCCACGAAGCCATTCGCTCCGGTCACAAGCACCCGCATGAGTTAACCTCCGTGCAAAACCAACAACGCCAAGCTGACGACAATTAGCGGACATATCAGGCGCTGGACTCGAGCCTGCAAGCGGCACTGATCAAGACCAGGCGGATGTTAGCCCGCCGCCAGCAAGCGCTGGCGATTCGGGCCTGGTGGGCGGTCAGTAGATCTTGTCTTGCAGCAGACGGTTCAGGTACTGACCATATCCATTTTTGGCCAGCGGTGCGGCGAGCTTTTGCAGCTGCTGTGCGTCGATCCAACCCTGACGGAATGACACCTCCTCCGGACAGGCCACTTTCAACCCTTGGCGGCGCTCGATTGTCGCAATGTAACCACTGGCCTCGAGCAGCGAATCATGGGTACCGGTGTCCAACCAGGCATAGCCGCGCCCCATGATCTCCACTGACAAACGGCCTTGTTCCAAATAGACCCGGTTGAGGTCGGTGATTTCCAGCTCGCCGCGTGGCGACGGTTTGATCTCCTTGGCAATGTCGACCACGTCCTTGTCATAGAAGTACAAACCCGTGACGGCATAGCTGGACTTCGGCTTGGCTGGCTTCTCTTCCAGGCTGATAGCCTTGCCCTGGCGGTCGAATTCGACCACGCCATAACGCTCGGGGTCTTGTACGTGGTAGGCAAACACACTCGCGCCTTCACCGCGTCCCATCGCGTTCCGTAGCAGTTGCTGGAAGTCATGCCCGTAGTAGATGTTGTCACCGAGCACCAACGCCGACAGGTCGTTGCCGATAAAGTCCTCACCAATGAGAAACGCCTGAGCCAGGCCATCCGGGGAAGCCTGCACTGCATAGGTGATATTGATTCCCCACTGATGCCCGTCGCCCAGCAACTGCTCGAAACGCGGCGTGTCCTGCGGCGTGGAGATGATCAGAATGTCACGGATACCCGCTAGCATGAGGGTCGTGAGCGGGTAGTAGATCATTGGCTTGTCGTACACCGGCAGCAACTGCTTGGAAATTGCCAGGGTCGCAGGGTGCAGACGGGTACCCGACCCGCCTGCCAGAATAATGCCTTTACGGTTCATGATCGTCATTTCTCGTGGATTTCCGTCAGCATGCGAGCCACACCCAGGCGCCAGTCAGGCAAGGTCAGGGCAAAGGCTGTTTGCAATTTTTGAGTATCAAGGCGTGAGTTTGCGGGCCGCTTAGCCGGAGTGGGGTAAGCCTCTGTGGTCAATGGGTTGACCTGAGCGGCAAGGGCTTTTAACACAACGCCCTGGTCGTTGGCGTGTTCCAGTACAAAGCGCGCATAGCCGCACCAGGTGGTTTCGCCTGCTGCTGCCAGATGATAGATGCCCACCAAGGCCGGATCGCGCCGGGTGGCGGTGATGGCATGGGCGGTAATGTCGGCGATCAGTTCGGCGCCGGTAGGCGCGCCGTGTTGGTCGTCGATTACCCCTAAACTGTCACGCTCAGCCGCCAAGCGCAGCATAGTCTTGGCGAAGTTGTTGCCACGGGCAGCGTAAACCCAGCTGGTGCGGAATATCAGGTGCTGGCAGCCGGTAGACTGGATGGCTTGCTCGCCCGCCAGTTTGCTGGCCCCATAGGTGTTTAACGGGCCAGTGGCATCATCTTCGCGCCAAGGCTGGGTACCTTGGCCAGGGAATACATAATCAGTGGAGTAATGCACTAGCAATGCGCCACGCTCGGCAGCTGCTTGTGCCAGCACGCCAACCGCCTCGGCATTCACCAGCATCGCCCGCTCGCGATCAGACTCGGCCTTGTCTACCGCTGTATAAGCGCCCGCATTGACAATTACATCTGGTGCGTATGCGCGAACGGTTTCGACCAGCCCAGGCAAGTTGGCCAGATCGCCGCAATGTTCCTGGCTTCTCGAGCTGAGCGCCAGGACCGTGCCCAATGGGGCCAGGCTACGCTGCAGCTCCCACCCCACCTGGCCGTCCTTCCCCAACAGCAATATCTTCATTCGGCGCGCTCTGCGTAATTCTTTTGGACCCAGTCGCGGTAGCTCCCGGACTGTACGTTCTCTACCCATTCCTGATTGCTGAGATACCACTGGACGGTCTTGCGAATGCCGGTTTCAAACGTCTCCGCTGGTTTCCAGCCCAGCTCGCGCTCCAGCTTGCGGGCGTCGATGGCATAGCGACGGTCATGCCCTGGGCGGTCCGTCACGTAGGTGACCTGCTCTGCGTAGTGCTTGGCATCGCTACGGGGGCGAAGTTCATCCAACAGGGCGCAAACGTGGTGAACGATGTCCAGGTTAGGTTTCTCGTTCCAGCCGCCCACGTTGTAGACCTCACCCACTCGGCCACTCTCCAGCACGCGGCGGATCGCACTGCAGTGGTCTTTGACGTACAGCCAGTCGCGAACCTGCTGGCCATCGCCATACACCGGAAGAGCCTTGCCCGCCAGGGCGTTGACGATCATCAGTGGAATGAGCTTTTCAGGGAAATGATACGGGCCGTAGTTGTTGGAGCAATTAGTAGTCAGAACCGGCAGCCCGTAGGTATGGTGGTACGAGCGCACCAAGTGGTCGCTCGCCGCCTTGCTGGCAGAATAAGGACTATTTGGCTGGTACTGATGGGTTTCGGTGAATGCAGGTTCGTCAGCGGCTAGCGAGCCGTAAACCTCGTCGGTGGACACATGCAGAAAGCGAAATGCCTGGCGTGCCGGCTCGCCCAGCGCCCCCCAGTAGGCCCGCACGGCTTCCAGCAAGCGGAAAGTGCCGACGATGTTGGTTTCGATAAAGTCTTCAGGGCCATGGATAGAGCGGTCGACGTGTGACTCGGCAGCGAAATTGACAATGGCGCGCGGTTGATGGGCTTTGAGCAGTTGGCTAACCAACTCGGAATCACCGATATCACCGTGCACGAAGATGTGCCGCTCGTCGCCCTCAAGGCTCTTCAAGGTTTGCAGGTTACCCGCATAGGTGAGCTTGTCGAGATTGACCACCGGTTCGTCGGAGCCGGCCAGCCAATCCAATACAAAGTTCGCACCAATAAAACCTGCACCACCAGTTACCAGAATAGTCATTGTTCAGTCTTCCCAATACCCGTTTAGACGTTGCGCAATGGGCAACGCCTGTTCAATTAGTCAGTGGTTGTAGCGTTCAGGGCTCCAAGCGTCGACGCTGATACAACCAATCCACAATTTCACCGCCTGGCGAGTACCCGCTGACGGTGTCACGCAGCAACTGGCGCACTGTGGCAAAGTCATCCACCGCTGTTGCCGCCCGCAGGGCCTCAAGGCGCTGTTTCAGCACATCCCAGACCAGGAAATCTTCATTGGCGCTCATGATCATGGGGTGGCGTGTGGCAATTACGTTATCGCCAATCAACAATTCTTCGTAAAGCTTCTCGCCTGGGCGCAGGCCGCTGAAGGTGATGGCGATATCACCTAGCGGGTTGCGCTCGGAGCGAATGCTGAAACCTGACAGGTGAATCATTTTCTCTGCCAGCTCCACAATTTTCACTGGCTCACCCATGTCGAGCACGAACACGTCCCCGCCTTGCCCCATGGAGCCAGCTTGAATCACCAGCTGTGCGGCTTCTGGGATGGTCATGAAGTAGCGGGTAATTTTGGGGTGGGTAACGGTCAGTGGGCCACCGGCTTTGATTTGCGTGTGGAACAACGGTATGACCGACCCCGAAGACCCCAGCACGTTGCCGAAGCGAACCATGGTAAAGCGTGTTTTGTTAACCTGAGAAACGTTACCCGTGTCCCCCATCAACACGGGTGCCAGTTCACGGCTAAGTGCTTGCAATACCATTTCAGCCAGGCGCTTAGTGCTGCCCATCACATTGGTTGGCCGCACAGCTTTGTCGGTAGAAATCAGCACGAAGTTGGCGACACCAGCCTGCAACGCAGCCTGGGCAGTGTAAAGGGTGCCAAAAACGTTATTCGACAGGCCTTCGGCGATATTGTGCTCCACGATAGGCACATGCTTGTACGCCGCGGCGTGGTAAACGGTATCGACCTGCCAGGCACTCATCACATCCAGCATTTTGGCTTGGTCGCGCACCGAACCCAAAATGGGTAACAGTTGTACGGCAAGGCCCTCCCGGACGATGCGCTGCTCCAGTTCGTTGGCGATGGTGTACAAGTTGTACTCGCTGTGCTCGAACAAGATCAGGGTCCGTGGCATCTGCCCCAGAATCTGCCGACACAACTCGGAACCAATCGAGCCGCCCGCACCAGTCACCATTACCGACTGCTGAACAATGCAGTGCTCAAGCAGATCATGCTGGGCAGGTACTGCGTCGCGGCCCAGCAGGTCGGCGATGTCCACTTCCTGAATATCGTCCACCTTCACTCGGCCGCTGGCCAGATCCATGAACCCGGGCACACTGCGCACGTGCAATGGGTAGCCTTCGAGCAAGTTAAGGATTTCACGACGGCGGCTGCGACTTACGGACGGCAGTGCGAGCAGGATTTCATCGGCTGCCGTGTCGTCGATCATGCGCTGCAATTGTGCGGGCGTGTACACCTGCAGCCCGGCAATAACCCGATCAGTGATGCTGGCATCGTCATCGATAAAGGCCACTGGTCGCATAGCCCTACCCATGCGCAGGGCCGCCACCAACTGGTTGCCCGCCGAGCCAGCACCGTAGACGGCTACCCGCGGCAACCCGTCATCGCGATTGGCGAATGGCACATGCTGCACTGCTGTGGCGAACCAATCACCAAGAAAGAACTGGCGCATGGCCAGACGTAGCCCTCCCACCATGATCAGGCTCAACCACCAATAATTGAAGGTGATCGAGCGTGGCACTACGTTCTGGTGGTTGCTCGCCCAGTAGATGATGAAGCCCAGAATCAAGGCAGCCAGGGTGACCGCCTTGATAATCGCGATCAGCGCGTCGTTGCCGAAGTAGCGCATCACGGCGCGGTAGAGGCCGAATCGGATGAACAGCGGGATTGAAACGATCGGCGCCGCGACGAACAGCCACGTGTGGTCCAGTACAGGGTTGGCCAAGTCGTCGATGCCCAGGCGCACCACAAAGGCTAGCCAAAGCGCCAACCAAACCAGCATGACATCTGCAGCAACCTGAATCAGCCGCTTATGGCGTCGAGGCAATCCGAGCAGTCTTGAGCGCAGCTTATCCATAAAACCTCAGTCGTCTATCCCAAGTGACATGGCAACAATCTGGTATTAACCACTTTAGCTAGTGTTCACGTTCGCCGGCGTGCCAGCGAACCGCCAAGCCCAGCAATGGCAGGTAAGCAATGATTACGCCCCACATACCATCAAGCCCCAGCAACAGCACACTCATCGCAACGGGTAGCAGCCAGAACAGGTTCAGTCCGGCAACTGCCAAGGTTACCGGCAAATGCTTCCCACAGTGCCGCGAGGCAAACTGGTAGGCATGGCTGCGGTGTGCTTCGTACACCTTGTCACCCCGTAGCAGGCGGCGGATGAGGGTGAAGGTGGCGTCAACCACGAATACCCCCAACAAAATCAGCCAGCACCAGAACAGCTGAGGTGTAGCCCATGCGGCCTGCAACGTAAGGCCTGCTAGCACCACGCCGAGAAAACCACTTCCCGCGTCCCCCATGAAAATCTTGGCTGGCGGGAAGTTCCAGAACAAAAAACCCAGCGTCGCCGCCGCCAGCAGCAGCGGCAGTGTCATCAACTGCGGCATGCCGGCCAAGGCCGACAAGAGCGCCATGCCCAAACAGGCGGTGACGGCTTCGACACTGGCAATTCCGTCGATGCCATCCATGAAGTTATACAGGTTGAGCATCCATACGCAGTAAAACGCGGCAACGACATAACCAAACCACTTCAGGTTCACTTCGAAGCCGAACACCGTCAATGGCGCAAGGCCGTCAAGCCAGCACAGCATCCACGCAGCAGCAGCAAAGTGGCCGAGCAGGCGCCAGCGGGCGGCAATGTGGCCGTGGTCGTCCATAAAGCCGATTACCGCGATCAAGCTCCCGGCTCCGCCGATACCAATCAGCACCGACAACGGCACCGCCTCAACCAGCCATAACACCGGCATGCACGCCAGGAAGCTCAAGACGATAGCGACGCCACCGCCCCGCGGGGTTGGCACGGTATGGGAGCTTCGTGCATTGGGGATATCAATGATCCGCTTGTTCAAGGCATAACGCCGCAGCACCGCAGTCAACAGCAGTGATGCTCCCGCAACTAATGGAATAAGCCACCATGCAGTCATTTATTTTTGCTCTTCATAAAGTGAGTCGCCTTGCAGTGCATTGCCTTGGTTCTGCACAGCGAAGGCGCACACAGCGGCAAGTCTTCGACGCCACCGATACACGCGTTAACCGCCAACAAACACATCATTTTTTTATGCCTTTCACCGCCAGGCCAATGCACAGCAGTGTGAATATCCATTTATCGCGTGTGCGCCGTCGGCAGTGCTTCCCGCTCAGCGCCAGGCGAATAAGGCCCTGACGGGTACCGGACTGCCATGTACGAACAAACGGTGCGTGTAGCGTGCCCGTGAGTTCAGCCAATAGCTTTGCCTGGCTAAGCCACCAACCATCAAATACCTGACGAAGCCGCCGCCTGAATGCAGCCACGCCGCTATTGACGCCCACTTGGTTATTGGCATGCTGGCGATAGAGCATGTGCATCTGGTCATCAATATACCAACGATAGCCATTGGCCCTCGCGTAGGCATAGGCGTACCAGTCGTGGAGATCAACGCCTGCCATTTTGCTTTGCTGTCGCACGACACTTTGCTTGATAGCGGCCGCCAGTTGCTGAGTAAATACGTACGTGCAGCCTGGGCCCGCTGCCTCGAACAAATAATCGTAGGCAACCTGCGGCTGTGACTTGCGAATAGCCAGTTCTCTGCCATCAGGCCAAAATGCAAGTACATCTGAGGAGTACGCTGAAAATCCACCTTCTGAAATGACCTGGTGCGCCCTCAACAATTTTTCCGGCAGCCAGATGTCATCCTGATCAGCAAAGGCGACATAGTCGTAGCCCTCCATGGGGGTATCGGTAACCAGTCTAAAAAAATTTGCCGCCGCCCCACCAAACTTCAGGCCATGTGGAAGGCAGGTTATCCGCTGCTCTACCCCCGCCCATGACGAGAGGAAATCTTCCGTACCGTCTTTGGAGGCGTCAACACTGATCACGACATGGACACTCACACCGACTTGGTCCAGGATGGATTTAATCTGTTCTTCGATCCACACTCGACCATTATAAGCAGCCAGCAAAACCAATACACGAGGTTTCATCACCACACCCCGCGCATGGAACAGCAGCCACCCAAGCCGGCCTGGAAGACTGACATCATATTCAACGCAAGCCTCCCAACTTACCAGACAGCCCGTGACCCATTCCCCTGATCATCATTTTCAACGATTTCAGGCGCTGTTTATCGGTTACCAAATTTACAAAAAACCGCAAAAGCAACCCTTGCGCCAAGCGCAACTTCCATACCTTAGGGGTGTGCGCCATGCGAATGACAGCCACCGTATTCCTGAAGTAAAAATATCGCCGTACCGGTGAGTATTCAAAAAAACTCAGCCCGAATATCTTCAACGGCGGCGCATCAGAGAGCGCATGCCCCATTTCAATATTCAGGCACCCATAAAGGGTATTTCCCAGGCTTCGCGCACGGAAGCAAAATTCTGTGTCCGTGTAGTCTACAAACATCCCTTCATTGTAGACGAGCCCACGCTTCCATGCTGGAACCGCAACCATCATACCCGAGGTGATCAACGTATCCGCACGCACCAAACCATCTGGGGATGTAGTTGAATATACCGGGGCTATCTTATTGTTTTCGGACGTGTAGAACGGAAAGGGCACTTTCTGCCCTTCTCGGCGATCATAAAAGTGCGGCCCAACGGCAATACACTGGTGGTCTTTAGCCCACGCAGCCTGCATGCCGTCATGCAGTTTTTCAATTAAATCCGGGTTCGCGTGGCTGTCTTGGTCAAAGGTAACTAGAAAATCCAGGCCCTTTTCGGCCGCGATTGCGAAGCCACAGTTCAACGCGGCGCCAAGCCCTTGGTTGCCTTGAAGGTCCACATAATGAACGCGCTCACGCGCCACCCCATCACCGGCCAGAAAACGGCTACCGCCACCGTTGTCTACCAAGATGAGCAGCTCAACTTGCTGCGACAGCGATCGCAACAGGTCATCCAGGACCTCAATTTCTGGATTATAAGCCACGACAATCGCCCCGATCCTACTCATTAAAAATCCTTTCTTTTTGGGAGGCTATTCTTAAATGCTTATTAGTAGCAATCAACATTCTACGCCAACACCACAGCACCACGATGCCGTGTGTTGCACAAAAACGTAGCGAAAAACACTTGAACTACCGTAGCGGGGCATGCGGGCTTAAAATACTGCCTTTGGGTAAGCGTCATCGCGAACGCTCCCCAGCCAACCGGCCAAATCGATGCATCAGTAATTTAGCGACTAACTTAAGCTTTTTACCAAACCGCAACCTCAGAAAAACATCCCGCGCGATTGATGGTAGAGCAGCTGCGATCCCTGAGAATGCTTCAGCCGAAATATCGACATTACGCCCCTCCCGTTCAGCCTGCATGAAGGCGATATCACCTGTCCAGGTGCAATACGTATCCATTAGGTTTTCTGTATAGCGCGCTTCATACAAACAGCCCAGGTAACGCGCCTTCACACTATCCAACCCGTTGACCGAGGCGACCTGCTGCGTCACTTCTTCGCGCACGCTATAGCTCAACACTGCCGCGACTACACCCTCAGCATCAACCGATTTGAGTTTCTCTGCGGGCGAGTATCCCTGAAAGGGTGATACCAGGCCAACACAACGCTGGCCCGCAATAAGCTGCTCCGCAAACGCAGTCCCACCGGGGAACGGATGGCTGTCGACATAGAAACTGGCGCGTTTCGTTACCTGTGAATATTCATCGAATGGCAGGTGACGCATCAACCGAAGGCGTCCTCTGAACCGAATCATCAAAGGCCACCACCAACTATCACGCCGGGCATTTGGGCCAATCACCACAAATTGGGCTTTTGGAAAACGCTTCAATAACGTCGCAATCAAGGGCCTGATATCCGCACCTCGGCGGGGTCTAAACTTGGTATCAGCACCGGCGGAGAGGAACAGCAATTCGTCTTCCTGTACCCCGCCGTGTCTCAAACCAACATTGCCATTAACTTGCGCCAGTGGGATACCGAGAAAACTCTTTTGTCCAACGATAGCTTTTTGCTCATCGACGCGACGCCCATAACTACTTAGCTCAAAGTAGACGTCCGCTGCAGCCGAGCCAAAGGTAAACCCATGATCTGCGTGATTAACGAGGTAGATGCGAGTATTCGAAATGTCCTTGACGAGCATGCAGGCAAGCACAGCCGTTATATCGTCAGGGTGGAGGCTCAGCACAACACGCTTATAACCCGCCATGATACCCACCATGTAGTGGATACGTTCGATAGCCGTCGGCACGGCATCAGCACGATGAATGCGGGAAAAATGATTGAGTAATCTCTCAACCACAGCCGCCTGGGCCGCACGCGTGATCATCAAATCAGGCTGGCATTCATGCATGCCTGCCAGTTTTTCCATCAGTCGCGTGTGGCCACCGGTCAGGTAGGGCTCACTTATCACATGAAGGGCATCACGCTGTTCGACAGCACTGCGCTTGAAAGGCCCCGCCTCGACCGACAGCCGTCGGGCCAGGCAACGCTCGATTGAAGGGTTGTCAAAAGTACCGACATTCATCGACCAGCAAAAACTGCCATAGTGCCGAGCCAGCTCCAGGGCACGCTCCAGCTCTGGTTCAACTCCAACCTTGTGTGCCAGCTCAGCCAAAATTCGTTTCATCAAGCCAGCCGCCCTTCTTCTGGGCCCAAGTGCTTACCCAACCGACGATAAACACAGACGTACATGATAATCCCGTAAATCAGGTAATTCAGGGCATAGGCCCAAGTTGCTCCTTCCAGGCCGAGAAAATGAGTTAACAACAGCGTGAACCCATAGAGCATCACGCAGGAAGCAACCTCGGTGACGATAAACAACCTGAGCATGGCTTTACTGAGCATGACGTAGGAAACAACCCAGCTGACGACTTTCAACACATCGCCCACCAACTGCCCCGCAAACAACACCCGCATCGGCGAGAAGTCTTGTGTAAACAGCAACGAAATCACCAGATCTCTTGTCAGGTAAACGAAACCACAACCCAACAGCAACAGTGGAATGATGATTTTGTAACCATCGATGATCTCGCGCTGTACTGCCTGGCCAGTCTTCAGCTCAGAAAGCCGTGGCAGATAGTAAACGCCCAGGGTGGTGGTAATCATCAACAGGTAAGCGCCGCTCAAACGTGACATGGCTTCCCAATAGCCCGCTGCCTCACCCCCAAACTCCTGAATCAGGTGATGGCGGATCAATATTTGAGCCAAGGGAACGCACACGGCGGCGGTCAACGCCATCAACGCAAAACGGCCCAGATTCAGGGCAATAACAGGATCGATGCGACCGATCAAATAGGCCCAACAGAACCACTTCCGCTTGTGCAGTATACATGCGGTGACAATAAAGCTGAAAGACTGGTAGGTCACCAGCGCAACGAGAGCACCGTACAAGCCGAAGCGGGACGTCAACAACAAGGTCACGAAGAAAGACAGCAGGCTACCGGCTATATTCGCAACAACATAAGGCATCATCTCCTGCTTGCCATTCAGCAAGGCAAGCAGCAGTGCATTGTAAGAAAAAAATACAATGCCTATCGCGAACCATAAAAAAATAGAACCGAAATGCTCATTGCCGAAAAAAGCGTTTGACAACTGCACATTGAACACAGCCATAAGCACCGCCAGCGTAAAGCTGGCACATGCAGTCAACGTACCGGCTGTTTTCCAGACCTCACGCGCCTTGGCCTCTTCCGCTCCGTATTCGGCAGTGTATTTGACGACACCCGAATTGATAGCACCACTGGAGACAGTGGTTAAGACCTGAACAGCATTTTGCAACTGTCCAACCGCCGCGTAGCCCGCAGGCCCGACATAAATAGCCAACACCTTGTTCAAGCCCAGCAGGCTGACCATTTTAACGAGGACTGCTATACCATTCAGCAAGCTGGATTTTATAAGTGACATTAACCAGCTACCGCAGGCCGAAAGGCGTTACATGCCTCCATCACTTGACTAACTTCATGCTCAGTCATCGTCGGCCCTATCGGCAGGCTCAATACTTCCTCATGCAACTGTTCTGTAATATCGAACTGAAGATGCTGAAGTTGTTCATACGCCTTTTGCTTGTGCGGAGGAATTGGGTAATGGATAAGCGTCTGGACGCCGAGGCTGGCCAAATGAGCCTGCAGTTCAGAGCGATGCGCTGTGCGCACGACAAACAAATGCCAGACATGCTGCTCTGCGACATGGTTGAGGGGCAAGGTGATATCAGCGTTCTTGATACCAGCAAGATACCGTTGTGCGACCTGTCGACGCCTACTGACTTCGTCATCAAGATGCTTCAATTTCACAGTCAGCATTGCTGCCTGCATTTCGTCCAGACGGCTGTTCACGCCGACGTACAGATTCTTGTACTTCTCATGGGAACCGTAGTTTCTAAGGGCCCGAAGCACATCGGCCAATTCGGCATCAGACGTCGTAATCGCGCCCGCGTCACCCAATGCACCCAGGTTCTTGCCGGGATAAAAACTGAAGCCGGACGCATCTCCCCAACTGCCCGCCCGCTTGCCGTCAATAGAGGCACCGTGTGCTTGGGCCGAATCCTCAAGTACCAACAAGCCATGCTCAGCAGCAAGCGCATTGACTGCCTTCATGTCTGCAATTTGCCCGTAGAGGTGCACAGGCAAAATCACCCGTGTCCTATCAGTAATCGCCAGGCGAATCTGGGCCACATCAATGTTGAACGTCGCTGCATCTGGCTCTACGAGAACAGGAACAAGACCACTGGCAGTAATTGCAAGGATACTCGCGATGTAAGTGTTCGCCGGAACAATGACTTCATCACCTGCTTTCACTCGCCCCAAAATCTTCCAGGCCGTCAGCGACAGCGTCAATGCATCCAGCCCGTTAGCGACACCAATGCAATGATCGGCCCCGCAGTAGGCCGCAAAATCCGCTTCAAAACGCGCCAAGGCATTGCCACCGATATACCAGCCAGAATCAATGACGTCAGCACAGGCCTGCAGTAACGCTTCGCGATACTGCCCATTGATGGCCTTCAGATTCAGAAAATCAACCACGCTCTAGCTCCCTTGTTATTTTGGCTGGGTTCCCCACCACTACACAGTAGTCAGGCACATCCTTGGTTACTACGGCACCAGCACCCACCATGGCACAGCGCCCGATGGTGATACCAGGGAGCAAAGTAGCGTTTGCACCAATACTGCACCCTTCCTTTAGTGTTGTTTTTTCATATACTTCAGGATAGCACTTGGAACGCGGAACTCGGTCGTTGGTAAACGTAGCATTGGGGCCAATGAAGACGTTGTCCTCGATCACAAGACCATCCCAAAGAAATACCCCACTCTTAACGGTGACGTTATTCCCTACCACTACACCGCCCTCAATCAGGGTGTGCGCGCAAATATTGCAATCACTGCCGATCTTCGCGCCTTTCAAGATTACAGCGTACTGCCAAACCCGCGTTTTTTCACCGATAGCATCGGTTTGTACATCCGCCAAAGCATGGATACTAGGCATGGGCTGCCAGCCTCTTGAAGTCGTTGTAATCTCGGATGTAATCGCGCTCATCGTAGGTTTCACTGGCTACGACCATGAGGACGCAATCCTCACTGAAGTCATGCATTTCACGCCACACCATGTTTTTGACAAGCAAGGCTTTTTGCGGTGCGTCAAGTATGTGGTCAACCCGGCCATTACCGTCATCCAGGGTCATACGGCAGCTACCCGCCAGGCAGATGATCAACTGCTGCAGGTCGCGGTGCGCGTGAAAGCCCCGACTTACACCCTTTTTGGTGTCAAAAATGTAATAGACACGGCGAATAGCAAAGGGAATGTTCAACGCCTTTTCAATACTAACCAGGCTGCCGCGCTCATCCCCCATAATCTTCAACAACACGTCTTCTGCCTGCCCCTTCAAGATCAAGGAAGGCAACTCGGCGTTTTTCAATGTGGGCGCTTCAGCGTCTTTGTCACTGATCAAAAGCCCCTCTGCAAGAGGCCACTCGATAGCCAGCTCCGGATCATTCCAGGCAATGCTGCGCTCATGCGCCTTGGAATATACATTGGTCGTGCGATACTGGAAAACCGTATTCTCTTCAAGCGCGATGAAACCGTGAGCGAAACCTTCTGGTATCCACATCATCTTGCGGTTGGCTGCCGACAGCTCCATGCCGACCCACTTACCGAAGGTTGGAGAACCTTTACGGATATCAACAGCAACATCGAACACAGCGCCTTGAACAACACTCACCAACTTACCTTGAGCAAAGGGGTCAAGCTGATAATGCAAGCCTCGCATCACGCCTTGCTTTGACAGCGAGCAATTTTCCTGAACGAAGGCAGCCGGGATGGTTACCCCTTTGCTCTTGAGCAATGCATGAAATTTTGGCTCACTGTAAGACTCGTAGAACCAGCCCCTGTCGTCCTCGAAAACCGTTGGCTCAAAAACGACAACCTCTGAGATATCTGTTTCTATGAGTCTCACGCACACAACCTCTTTTTTATAAAAACTTTAACCAAATGGTTCAAACAAGCGGACTGCTCTGCAACACCTTCGCCAAGACGGCTGCCTCAGGAAATTATTGCGCGGCGCGCCCTTTCTACACTAACAACGTGAGTAATTGAAGCCAGCATAACGCCCAACACTAAACCTGCGAATACTCCGCCCAGGATGATCAGCAGCTTTTTGAGCTTGACAGGCGCATCAGGCACCTCAATAGCACCATCCTGCTGAAAAACTTCTACAACGGCAGGGTTCACGTGCAAGCCTCGATAAAAATCGAGCTTTTCCTGGACTTCCCGCAGATCGCCTACGAAGGGGTCGTCGGATTGACGATTGCGAAGGTTTTCTATTTCTGCTTCAAGTGCCAGGCTACCCCTCATGTAGGTCAACGACCCTTGCATGCCGCTGGATACTTCTGCGTTCAACCCACTCGAGATGATCGGCGGCTTGCTAAGGCTGACGGCCTTGGCGATCCTCAGCGCTTCTTCGAGACGGGCAATTTGATCCTCCCGCTGCTTGCGTGCTTCTTCACGCGCGCTTCGGACGTGTTGCTCAAGGTTCTTGATCAAGACACCTACTTCAGTGTCGGCATCTGCGGCCAATGTCTTCTTCGCGCGATCACTGGCCATTTCCGAGTAACGCGTAATCCACATCACGCTGACACTCGGATCATCGCTCAGAGCCTTTATGAGAAAGCGGTCCGCACCATCGCCCTCAATCTGGGAGATGGTCAGAGCTTTACTGAACTCTGTATAAAGTGCGTCCTGCGAACCATTGCGTGCTGACTCGGGCAGATTGGGAACATACACGGTTCGAAAAAAATGACGACGCAACGATTCGGACTGCAATGCTTGCAAGTATACAGCGTATACGTCCTTGGTAGTGAAAACACCCAACCCACTGGCTTGGGTACGACCATAATTCAGCTGAGCAATATCATTTTTTGTAGGTGGCAAAATAAACGATTTAGCTTCAAACATTGGCGTCTTGTTCAGCACAAAAAAAATCGCCATCACGGTTACGAAAAATACGGTCGACAGGATTATCAGTTTGCGGCCCCACAAGACACGCCAGAGCTCAACCAGATCAATTTCATCACTTCTGACATCAGGGCTACGTTCATTGCGCATTTCTTCTAGTTTTCCTTAAATCCGACCATCTGCATGTGCTGGCAGGGTACACACCCTCTGGAGCCTACCTGCCTCGACAGGCCCGCTGAAGCCCCGAGTGCTGGCATTTTGCCTAACAACAGCAATACCCATCAAGCGACACACAGCTTTAGCACTAATCCGACCTAAGAGGAAGATATCGCTGAACAAGTTCCACAGCAAATGCGCGAGCCGACGGCTCGCACGTCGTTGTCAGCCAATAGTGACGCGCAGTTCCCCTCCCCGCGTGCGCAGCACCTTAGCCAGCGCCGCCTTCGCGTGAGTATCCCCATGGACCAGCACCACCTGGCCAACCGCGGTGCTCCCCCCAACCGCAAAATTTAATAAACCTTCCTGATCGGCATGCGCAGAATAGCCCGACAAGGTTACAACCTTCGCTTGCACCTCATACATCGCCCCATCCAGATCAATCTGCACAAACCCCTCCGCCCCCTCACTCGCCTGAATCACCGCCCCTGGCGTGCCCTTGGCCTGGTACCCCACAAACATCACCTCATGCCGCGGATCCCCCAGCATGGCCTTGAGGTAATTGACAATCCGCCCACCCGAGCACATGCCATTGCCGGCAATCACGATCGCCGGCCGCCCGGTGCTCTGCAGGTAATTGACCACCTGCTGGTGTCGGGCATGGGTGTCCACGCTGATCAGCTGGCTGAAGCCGAGCGGGTCGCGCCCCTGTGCAAGGCGCGCCCTGGCCTCGGCATTCCAGTAGTCGTGCAGTTCTCGGTACGCGCTGGTGATGCGTTGAGCCAATGGCGAGTCGAGGATGATGGGCAGCTGCGACCAGTCGAGCGGATCGCCATCGGGCCCTGGGCCGGCTTTGCCCAGCAAAGCCTTGCGATGCAGTATGTCCTCGAGCTCGTAGAGCAATTCCTGGGTGCGCCCCAGGCTAAAAGCCGGGATGAGGATGGTGCCTTTGTCAGCCAGGGCGCGATCGATGGCGTCTTCCAGCCGCTGCCTGCGGTCGCCGGCCTGCGCATGCAGGCGGTCACCATAGGTGCTTTCCAGCACCAGTACGTCAGCACGCTCCGGGGGCTGCACCGGGCGCAGCAATGGGTTGCCACAAGCGCCCAGGTCACCGGAGAACACGTACCGGGTATTGGCCTGCCCATGCTGAATGTCGCACTCCACATAGGCTGACCCCAGCAGATGCCCTGCGCGCTGCAGGCGGATGCGGCAAGCAACACCCGGGCCCTCGACCACCGCGTGCCACTGCTCGAAAGGCAGCGGCACAATAAGGTCACGGATCAAATCGATGTACCGCGCCACTTGCGCAGGCTCGCGGCTGATGCTCAGCCTGTAGGCGTCTTCCAGCACCAGCGGCAGCAGCCGGGCAGAGGGCTCGCTGCACAGGATGGGGCCGCGGAAACCAGCGGCTAGCAGTGCAGGGATGCGGCCCACGTGGTCGAGATGAACATGGGTGATGACCAGGGCCTGGATGCCCTGTATGTCGAAGCCGAGTGCCGCGCTTTCCGCACCTGGCGTAGCTTCGCTCCCCTGCTCAAGCCCGCAATCGATCAGCAGACTGGTGGCCGCATCAAGGTGCAACTGGTGGCAAGACCCGGTGACGCCCCGGGTACCACCGTGGTGGGAAAGGCTGGGATATTCCATGCTGCGCACACTCGCCGGGGCCGAAAATGAAGTGGGCTATTACTCCATGACGGCCGGTGTATGCATAGGTGAGACTTTCCTACGAGGGTGTAGGAAATTTCCTTAGTTGCTGCTGAGTGCCGCCTTACGGGCAGACTCCCTGATCTTGCGCTTGCTGCGCTGCACGCCATAGGCACCCAGCAACGGCCCGACTGCCAGGCCAATGACCAAGGCGGCCAATACCAGCACGGCAACCGGCATGGCCGGCGCGGCCCAGCCGAACAAGACCAACGAAACGGCTTGCTGGTTTTCCAGCACGAAGAACAAAACCACAGCCGCCAACAGTAGCACGAACACCGCCGCCAGGGCGCGCTTGAGGTTACGCATCAGAATGCTCC